>Ga0307488_10004576_pt1 | contig 11537 bp, 10 predicted proteins | sample SB02metaG_FD_202248 | JGI IMG/M metagenome (GOLD analysis project Ga0307488, IMG submission 202248) | Sea-ice brine microbial communities from Beaufort Sea near Barrow, Alaska, United States - SB 0.2 | ecosystem: Environmental > Aquatic > Marine > Coastal | place: USA: Alaska | collected...
AACTACCCAGCGCCGCGAAGACACGCACATGGCCCACCCTCTGGATCAGGACAGGAGTGAAACGCGCACCAGACAGGAAGCCCAGAAAGTAGCCCGAGGTCACGATCGATAGTTCGGTAGAGGAGAATCCCTCAATTCCGCCGCGCAGACCCATCAATGTGAAATGCATCCCGTTGCCGAGCATGATAAGAACGATACCTAAAAGGAGTGCCCAGACGGAGGCGAGCATTCTTATCATTTAAAGACTCCTTGCTGCAGTAGGTCGCGCTTCAAACCTACGATAAGTTAATGCTGCAAACGCAATGCCGCAACGCCGCATGTATCTCAGTTTGCGACATCGTGCAGCTTTTTGCCCATGAATCGGTCCAAATGCTGCGCGATGAACGAACGGCCGGAAAGCGAAAGCTGCGCTGCAGCGTCATTACTCCTTTGCAACGGCAGCTCAGGGCCGATAGTGACAGATGCTGCGCCATACACATTTCTACATGAAGGGCGGAGAGCCGACCTTCGCTGCACTCTGCATAGAGGTCTGCTGTGCGGACAAACCGGCCTGATGCACTCGCAGCTATTGCTCAAGCAGCATTTTTTCGCAGTTGCGGCAGTTTTTATGCTGCGATGCAGCCTGCGTCGTGGAGGCGGCCGTTCAAAGCTAAAATCTCGGTGGATTTCAGACCGACCTTTCGCCGCGTCATGTTCGAGTTCACACATCGCGGGACGATGCCGCCTTGGATCGTTTTATGTGATGTCCCGAGCAGAAGCTAAGGCGATACCTGGTCAGATCAAGTGAGCCGGGCTTACTGGCGAAGGTCTGATGCCCGTGTTTCCGACTATTTGGTAAGCTTTTAGCTGGGACTCTGCCATGAAAATTAGTGACGGTGCCGAACGTCCTGTCCACCAGGTGGACAGTTGTTATTTCGCCCGACAAGGCCGTTACATTTGGCTTTATTAGAACAATATCAGATCAAGATTTGACGATAAGGAGAGCATCGATGCCGACACACATATGTACCCTTGTGGGCACCACATATTTCGAATGTTTTGGATTTTGAAGTACAGTATGCTTTCTCGGACCTTGCTTCTGTTTGCGGCTGCCAGCTTTCTGGTCGGGGCAATGGCGACGGTCTTTGATGTTGTCTTGCGGGCGACCACAGGAGGCAATCTATCCGGCGTGATTGAGCTTACAACATTATCGATTGGGTTCGGTGCGCTCTTGTCGATTCCGGTTTGCTATCACCAAAATACGCATGTCTCTGCTAGACTGCTGAGCGAATTGAATCCGACTCTGTTTGCGCGACCATTGGGCTTCTTTGGCGCGTTATTCTCACTCCTCCTCGCAGCTCTACTTGCCGTAATCATGACGCTTTACGCCATCAACAAATGGGGCGGGCCCGAGACATCGCCTGACATGCAGCTGCCAATGGATATGCTGCTGGCGATCACCGCGCTGGCCTTTGTCGCGGCGTTGGTCGCGGCGGGCGGACGGATCATTGTGATCCTTCGGGGGGAGTTATCTGATGGATAGTGGTTTGCTTTATGGTGGTGTCGGCTTTGCGGTTGTAATTACGCTGATCTTGCTTGAGGTTCCGGTCGCGGTGGCCATGGGATTGATTGCGCTGTCAGGCTGCGCGCTGATACTTGGGGTGTCTGCAACAGTGACCATTGGGGCGACGACCATATGGGACGCGCTGACGAATTACACGCTGACCATGTTGCCGCTGTTCGTCCTGATGGGAAACCTCGCCGCGCAAAGTGGGCTTTCTGCACGGCTGTATTCAGCAATGCGCACGTTGATCGGACATCGTCGGGGCGGTCTGGCACTTGCTACTATTGGCGCCTCTGCCGGGTTCGGGATGATCTCTGGTTCATCGCTGGCCACCACCGCGACAATGGGACGTATCGCGCTGCCAGAGATGCGGGCAGCAGGATATTCTGACAGCCTTGCGTCTGGAACAGTCGCGGCGGGTGGAACGCTCGGTATCCTTATTCCGCCTTCAACAGTCCTTGTGATCTATGCGTTCCTGGCCGAGCAATCCATTCGCAAGCTCATGCTGGCGACCGCAGGGCCGATCTTGCTAGCGATCACGCTTTATTGCTGCGCGATCTGGATACCGATCTTGCTTGGCCGCTCCGACGCCCCGCGCCGTGACCGCGCCAGTCTGACAGAGCGATACGCGGCGCTGGTCGAACTGCTGCCACCGCTTGGGGTTTTCGGGTTGATCATGGGTGGACTTTACAGTGGTTATTTCACTGCAAACGAAACTGCAGCGGTTGGTGTCGCCGTTGTCCTTGCCTACGGTGTGTTGTCACGGCGTCTTTCCTTCACCGGTTTCCTCGCCGCTGCCAGCGACACCGCGATGACCTGCGGCGCGCTTTATCTGGTGTTGATTGCCGCCAACCTGTTCAACTTCTTTCTGGCGCTGTCGGGCTTACCGTTTTCTTTAACCGACCTGTTCGCAAACATCCTTGGCACACCGCTTTTGGTGATCTTGCTCATGAGCATCATCTATCTGGTGCTGGGAACGCTGATGGACAGCCTTGCGATGTTGCTGCTGACTGTCCCGCTGTTCGTCCCGATTGCGCAAGCGGCTGGCATCGATCTGATCTGGTTCGGTATTTACGCCGTGATGGTCGTCGAAATGGGGCTGATTACGCCACCTGTCGGCATGAACCTTTTCGTGCTGAAAGCCGTCAACAACGACATCCCAATGACCGCACTTTGGCGCGGCGTGCTGCCCTTCGTGGCCGCGGACATTGTGCGCATCGCGCTGATCGTCGCCTTTCCAATGTTGGTTTTGTGGCTGCCACAGAACGCATTCTGAATATTAAAACAGGGAGAACTAACACATGACATTCCAAATCAAACCGCTCCGCGCGGCCTTTGCGGCGGCTATCGCACTGGCAGCCACTCTTGGCAGTGCCGAGGCGCGCGAGATGCGCGTCTCCTCTTTCGAACCCGCGCCCGGGTTCTTCTCGCAAACGCTGCAAGCCTGGATCGATGAGGTGAACCCCCAACTTTCTGACGGTAACCAGTTCAAGCTGTATCCTGGTGGCATCCTTGGGTCGCCTCCAGCGCAGGCAGAATTAGTGGCCGCTGGCGTCGCGGACGTGGCTTTTGTGGTGCCAACCTATTCGGCGGGCGTTTATCCGATGACATCTGTCGTCGAAATCCCCGGCATCGCGAGCGATGCGGCGACGGGCACAGCCGTGTTGAACGGGTTGATGGACGAAGGGCTGCTGGGCGACGAGTTTTCTGAATACAAGATCATCGCGCTGTTTTCGACGCCGGGCTACCGGATTTTCACCTCCGGCGAAGGAGCTGCCAGTGCGGATGATCTTGCTGGGTTGAAAATGCGCTCGCCCTCGCCATTCGGATCAGCGCTGCTGGACAGTCTTGGGGCTGCTGGCGTGCCGATGCCAGCTCCGCAGGTTTACGAAAACATTGAGCGTAACGTGGTGAGCGGTGCGGCATGGACAATGGATGCATATCGCACGTTCCGCCTGTACGAGGTTGCGCCGAACGTCACCGAGACGCGGTTCATCGCAAGCCCCTTGGTGTTCCTGATGAACATGAACACATACAACAGCCTGCCGGACGCCGACAAAGCCGTGATCGATGCGATGTCACTCAGCCAGCGCAGCGCATGGGTTGCCGAACGGATTGACACCGGCGAGGCGACCATCGAAGCCGAGATGCGCGCAGCAGGCGAGGTGAACTTTATCAGCCTCGACGATCAGGCCACAGCGGACTGGAATGCGGCGCTGGCAGGTGCCAGCGATCTTTGGCTGTCGGACAAGCCGGAGGCAGCTGTGGCGGTCCTCGACCGCGCTCGGGAATTGTCGGGCGAGTAACCAAGCGTTGATCTCGACCAAAAATCGGTCGGGGTCTCACCCTTGCATTGAAACAAATAGAAGCGACAAAGGACCACAAGATGGCAATTTGCGCATTGGGATATCTTGGCGTGCGTTCAGACCGGTTGGACGATTGGTCAGACTTTGCGGGGCAGCTGCTGGGAATGCAAAAGATCGACCGTGGCGGCAAGGCGATGGCCTTTCGCATGGATGACCGCGTGCAGCGCCTGCTTGTGTCTGATGAACCGGGCGAAACCCTTGCCTTCATGGGATGGGAGGTCGCCGCCAAGGATGACCTGCTGACCTATGCCGCACGGCTGGAACGGATGGGAACGCCTGTAACCATGGGATCAAAGGCGTTGTCTGACCGGCGGTTCGTACAAGATCTGATTTGGTTTCATGATCCCGCGGGCAACCGGATCGAGCTGTTTTTTGCCCCCATGATCACGACCGACCCGTTCCAGCCCGGCCGGCCCATTGATGGATTTAAGACAGGTCCTATGGGTATGGGACATGCGGTTTTGCACGTCAAAGACATCGACAAGATGCTCCCGTTCTACCGCGACACATTGGATTTCCATGTCTCCGATTATGGCCTGCAACCGTTTCCTTTGTATTTCTTCCATGTCAACGGGCGCCACCACAGCTTTGCCATGGTGGGGTCTGGGCGGGCGGGGTTTCATCACTTCATGGTTGAATTCCAAAACCTTGATGATGTGGGCCAAGGGTTTGACCTTGCACAACAGCAAGAGGATCGCGTGGCCTATACCCTGGGTCGGCACACCAATGATTTTATGACATCCTATTACGCCAATTCTCCGTCCGGTTTCTTTGTCGAAAACGGCTGGGGCGGACGTCAGATTGACCCACCGACATGGGAGCCGCACGAAACCACGGTTGGCCCAAGTTTCTGGGGGCACGAGCGGTTGTATCTGACTGAAGAGGGCGGGCGCAAAGCCTTGCGCGATATGCGTTTGCAAGCCGCCCGCGAGGGTAAGCGTGCACCACATCTGGCCGATTGCCCGTGGCTTTACGGCGAACTTTCCAAGCAGGGGCACTGATCATGGCAATCCAAAACACATCTGAAAATTTTGACGTCGTCCTTGTCGGCCTTGGCCCGGTGGGTGCCACACTCGCACATCTTCTTGGCGTGCTGGGGGTGAAAACGCTTGTGCTGGAACGCGAACCCGTGGCCTACCATCTGCCGCGCGCCGTGCATTTCGACGATGAGATCATGCGGGTTTTCCAGTGGATCGGCATCGCTGACGAGCTGTTGCCGCAATTGCGCATCAATCCGGGCATGCGGTTTGTTGATCCCAACGGCAAGCTGCTGTTGGACTGGCCGCGTCCAAGTGAAGAAGGCCCGCTTGGCTGGCATCCAAGTTGGCGGTTTCACCAGCCCGATCTGGAAAAGGTGTTGCGCGCGCGGCTGGCGGAACGCGACAGTGTTACCATGCGTACCCGCTGCGATGTTTTCATGATTGAAGACAAGCCCGACCATGTCGCCTTGCGCTACGAGGATATGTCGACGGGTCGCGTGAATCACATTCATGCGAAATACGTTGTCGGATGTGATGGTGCCCGGTCTTTGGTGCGCCGTTTCATTGATACCGAAATGCAGGATTTAGGGTTTCACGAGCGCTGGCTCGTCGTCGACGTTTTGTTGAACGGCGAAAAACCGGAACTCGGCGATCACTCAATCCAATATTGCAACCCCGCAAGACCAGCCACCTACGTGCGAAGCCCCGGCAATCGCCGTCGTTGGGAAATTGCCGTACTGCAGGATGAAGATAGCAATACCATCGCCTCGGAAACCGAAGTCTGGAAGCTGCTGTCTGATTGGCTAACCCCGGATGAGGCGGTGCTGGAACGCAGCGCGGTTTACACATTCCATTCCTTGATAGCCAAAGACTGGCGGCGGGGCCGGTTATTGATTGCCGGTGACGCAGCCCACCAAACACCGCCCTTCATGGGCCAAGGCATGTGTGCAGGTATCCGCGACGCCGCCAATCTAAGTTGGAAGCTGGCGGACGTGGTGCAAAGGCGATCAGGCGATCAGTTGCTTGACAGCTATCAAACTGAACGCGAACCAAATTCCGCAGAATTCATCAATACTGCGGTGCGATTGGGCCGGTTGATCAACGCGGCCGATAGCGAAGGCGCGCTGCGGTCTGCCATGCAAAAAACCGATGGCGGGGCTGAAATAAAGTCAATTTACCCTCCACTTGGTCCAGGCCTCGGGATAGGGAGAAATGCGGGTCGCCAGTTTGGTCAACCTCGTATGAACGACGGCAGACGCATGGATGACGTGACCGGATTTTGCCCTGTCATCGTCGCCGATCATACCTTGGTCGCAGGTTTCAAACCGCCCCACGGCGTGCGCCTGATTACAACGCAAGACACGACTTACGCCGCCACGCATCTGGCTGCGTTTAACACCGCTGCAGTGCTGCTTCGTCCGGATCGCTACATTCTGGGCAGCGCCGATACTCTTGAAGAGTTGATCGCTTTGCTGCCGCTCCTGTCCCAAAAATCCCAAGAAAAAGAAATGATCTAACTCATGAAACTATGTTCCTTCCACGTTGAAAACCAATCCTCTTATGGCATCGTCACGGATGCTGGCATTATTGATCTGGGCAAACGCTTGCCACAAAAAACACTGCGCGAATATCTGGCCGCTGGTGATATGTCGCCTGCCGCGGCTCTGGCCAGTGCACCTGCGGACTATGGCTTTGACGCAGTGAAGCACGCGCCAGTCATTCCCAACCCTGACAAGATCATCTGCGTTGGCCTGAACTATCACGATCATATCGGAGAAACTGGACGCGAAGAGACGCCGTTTCCGGTTCTATTCGCGCGGTATTCCGGTAGCCAGGTCGGTCATGAGCAACCGCTCATCAAGCCGCTGGAATCTGACAAATTTGATTACGAAGGCGAGCTTGCTGTCATCATCGGCAAGGAATGCCGCCGTGTATCTGAGGCTGACGCGCTGAGTGTTGTTGCGGGGTATGCCTGTTACAACGACGCATCCGTGCGGGACTGGCAAAAGCATACGCATCAATTCATGCCGGGTAAGACATTTTACGCCACCGGTCCATTCGGGCCTTGGATGGTGACAGCTGATGAAATTCCGGACCCTACTGCATTGCGGTTGCAAACGCGGCTGAATGGCGATGTGATGCAGGATACAACAACGGATTTGATGATAGCGTCGATCCCGCGCCTGATTTCCTATTGCTCGACCATTCTACCGCTTTTGCCGGGTGACGTGATCGTATCAGGCACGCCGGGTGGCGTGGGCGCGCGGCGAGCACCACCTGTTTTCATGAAAGAAGGTGATGTGTGCGAGGTTGAAATTTCCGGCATCGGCGTGCTGCGCAACACAGTCAAATCTGAAGGCTAAAATCTGCTCTTGTCGATTTGGTGCAGCCTGCGACAATGCCACTATGGAACAACAAAAAGTTGACAAGACCCGCAAAACAGACTCGGTCCGCGCGCTCGCGCGTGGGCTGGATATCTTGCGCCACGTCAACCGTGTCGGTGCCTGTGGGGCGCGTGAAATTGGGATTGCAACAAGTATTCCCCGCCCGACCGTTTACCGGCTACTCGAGACGCTTGAAGAACAAGGCTACGTCGCCTTTTCCCCGACCTCGAACCGCGTGCGCGTGACCCGGCTTGCCGCATCCCTTGGCGACGGCTTTGCCGTAACCTCGCAGATTTGTCAGGTCGCAGGCCCAATCTTTGCAGAGTATGCACCCGTAATGGTCTGGCCGCTGGACCTCACAACTTATGAAAACACTGCCATGGTGGTACAGGAAACCACTCATAATCGCAGCCCGCTTTCGATTGATCGCGGCATGACAGGGTTCTGTCTCCCAATGCTGCGTACTTCGGCAGGGCGGTGTTATCTTGGCCTTTGCCCAACGGCTGAACGTGAGCTGATCATCGAACATCTTGGGCGGATCATGCACCCTGATGACGTTCCTTTTCTTGATGACAGCTATCTGCGCCCTATGCTGCAAGACGTCCAGCAATGGTCGCGCGCCACCCGCATCGGTGAAGAGTTCCAACCTAAAACAGCCTCGTTCGCGGTTCCAGTCTGGTTTGGGGACAGGGTCGTCGCCTGTATATCCGTAATCTGGACGCGTGGTGCGATGCGGCTTGATGAGGCGTTACACAACATGGAAGGCCCCTTGCGAGACATCTCAGTGAAAATTTCAAAGACGCTGGACGCCTAAGGATCAGTTCAACGGCTCGTCCGCCATTTCACGCACAATGTTGTCATCCAAAGGCGTCTGGAAAGAGTTCAGGATATAGCCAAGCGTTGAATAGAAACCGACTGTCGCTATCACATCCAACACCCCTTCTTTGCCGACTAAATCTTGAACCGCATCGATCGTCTCGGCCGACAACTTCCGTTGCGCGAACAGCTCGTCAACGGCCCTAGCGAGTGTCGCATCCTCCGCCATCATATCCTGATTATCGCCTTTGAGTGACACTATACGCTGATCGTCCATGCCGCAGGCGCGGGCGCGGGACACATGGTGGCTCCATTCATAGTGTGACCCAAGATGAAAACCCGCCCGAAGGATGACGACTTCGCTGTGTTGCGGCCCAAGGGCCGAATTGACGACGATGTGATCTCGCAAATCAGCCCAAGCCAATAACAAGCGAGGATGGTGCGCCACTGTGCGATAGACATTCAGCTTACTCGCAAACGTTCCCTTCATGCGGCGAAGCTCATCTGACCAATCGCTATCTTCTAAGGGCGCAAAATCAATATTTTGGGATGTCTTCACCACTGATTTCCAATCATACACATCACCACCTCGCCGATGTGGCACCCGTATTTAGTGATGGAGACAGGAGATCAATACAAGACGAGGTTTGGATGCCGTCCACCAGGCAGACAGGAAAGCAGAAAACCACATCTCCGGATTTTGTCTCTGTTGAACTATGCGATCGACAGCACGTCGCGTGGCTTTGATCTCGTCCGACGGAAAGTCATGGATCTCGTTTCTAATGACATCTACAGTGAACGTTAACTTTGTCCGCAGTCTGTGAGCTCAAGGTTTAAGAATTGCTGCAGACCGCGTGAATGACCGATATCACTGCCGTGCAGCAGCACCGTGAGTGGCGCACTCGCAGCATTTTTCGCGCTGCGCACGGACGCAGCAAGATATTGTCACTTCCGGAGTGGGCTCATTGCTGGCGTTCGCCGCGCCATCCACGAACGTCCGCTCAGGGCCGTTCGTGTCATTCGACACCAAGCGCCGACAGTCACAGATGCTGCGCCATGCACATTTTGGCACTAAGGGCGGAAACCGGACCTTCGCTGCGCTTTGCATAGAGGTCTGCTGTGCGGGACCAAATTGCCGTTCACAATTCATAAACTGACGTCAACTTATCTGACAAAAGCAGTCATTCACAGATTGTGTTCGGACCAATTTACTATTCATCCGTCGCCTGCAGCAATTCCCTTAGGTTTTGGGCCTGGACTGGACGGTCACGTAAATCGAGAGCTGAGTTTAAATCGACGAGATGGCTCCGCATCAGTTCTTCGGCGTTTTGTTCATCCCCATCGGCGATTGATTGCACGAGGGCGTGATGGGCATGGCTCTCGCATAATGCACTTTCACGCCGCCAATAGAGTGCTATGACCAGCGAGGATCGCGCTATCAAAGTTTCAATAAACCGACCGATCGTGTCCTGATCCGCGATCCGCGCGAGCTCAATGTGGAAGCGCCCTGACAGGTTCAGCGCACGGCCATTATCGCCAGCATCCAAGGCCGCATGCTCTTGAGTGATGTGATCTTTCAGAATTTCAATATCGTGTAGGGTGGCACGGCTGGCAGCAGAACGGGCGGTACGCGGTTCCAGCAGGGCACGCGCCTCAAACACTTCGCGAGCTTCGCGCGGGGTCGGACTTGCAACGAAAGCCCCTTTGTTGCGTTGAATTTCCACAAGTTGGATATGCGCAAGGGATTGAAGCGCCGCACGAACAACGGTGCGAGACACGTTGTAGATTTCGCCGAGTTCATCCTCGCCCAGCTTTGTACTTGGCGTGAGGCGGTGTTCATGGATCGCCAATGTCAGTGCATCAGCCACTTTTTGTGTCGCATCTTTTGGTTTGGGTGTGGGAATGGGCAGTACTGACATGAGTGTTCCTTCAGAATCACTGATGCCAGAGGCATGTCGCGTCAACAAGGCGTGGATATATTGTATACAATCGCGAATGGTTATTGTGTTCAATAATTGGGCGTCATGGGATTAGTCCGCTCAATATTATGACATTGACCTTATCTCGTACCGCAAACCCTAGGCATTGTTTGAACTTACGTCATCACAAGTGCCCAGATTGTTTCAACACGGGGGCGTAAATGAATTTGAAACACGATCTGGAGCTGGTGGCCGTCACCAAACGCTATGGCCCGACCGTTGCGGTGGATGCGATCCAACATCGTTTCCAGCCGTCCTCTTACACTTGCCTGCTTGGCCCATCGGGCTGCGGCAAATCATCGACCCTGCGGATGATTGCGGGTCATGAAAGTGTGTCCGAGGGCACGATTTTGTTGTCTGGGCGCGATATATCCGACCTGTCACCGGCGAGCCGCGGCACAGCGATGATGTTTCAAAATTATGCATTATTTCCTCATCTTAGCGTGCGTGACAATGTGGCCTTCAGTCTGAAAATGAAGGGCGTAAACACCAAAGAGCGCCACGCCAAAGCCGGTGAGATGTTGGAACTGGTGGATCTGACGACCTTGGCCGGCCGCTTGCCGGATCAGCTTTCAGGGGGGCAACAACAACGCGTCGCACTGGCTCGTGCGTTGATAACACGCCCCGAGGTTTTGCTGTTGGACGAGCCGCTGTCAGCGCTCGACCCGTTCTTGCGCGTCCGGATGCGGGGCGAGTTGAAGAAACTGCAAAAGGAGCTGGGGATCAGCTTTATTCACGTCACACATGGACAGGACGAGGCATTGGCGCTGGCCGATGAAATCGTCGTGATGAATGACGCGGTGATTGAGCAAGCAGGGGCTGCGCGTGACGTATTTAACGCCCCCAAAACCCGCTTCGTTGCGCAGTTTATGGGCGGCCATAACGTCATCGCGTTGCCCGAAGGACACTTCGCAATCCGCACGGATGCAGTCGCGGTCACTGCGCCAAAGAAGGGCACTTTGGGCGCGCAAGTGACTGCCGTTGAATACCAAGGCACCCACGTATCTTTGTTGTCGCGCATTGCTGGCGACCAAGAGGTCACAGCGCTGGTGCCCGAAGCTGATTACTTCACCAACCCGCATCACCCCGGCGACCAGATTGGTCTGCATTGGGATGCCAAAAACCTTCACCAACTGACCGCATAAGCAGCGGCACTTCACCACCGACAAGGAGACGACAAATGACCAAATTTACATCCCGCACTGGCCTGAGCCGCCGCACATTGCTGAAAGGTGCCGCATCATCGGCAATTACCGCAGGGGCCGCGACGCTCGGGGCTCCCATGCTGTGGGCGCAAGAAATCAAAGACATTACCATCCGCCAGTTCGGCACAGGGGTTTCTAACCTCAACGAAGTGGCAACACAGGTGAAAGAAGACCTTGGCTTCACGCTGGAAATGACAGCGCTAGACACCGACAGCGTGACACAGCGTGCCGCCACTCAGCCCAACAGCTTTGACATTGCCGACA
>Ga0307488_10004577_pt1 | contig 11536 bp, 18 predicted proteins | sample SB02metaG_FD_202248 | JGI IMG/M metagenome (GOLD analysis project Ga0307488, IMG submission 202248) | Sea-ice brine microbial communities from Beaufort Sea near Barrow, Alaska, United States - SB 0.2 | ecosystem: Environmental > Aquatic > Marine > Coastal | place: USA: Alaska | collected...
CACAATATTTCTTTGAGTATTCTCGTGAGCATGTAAATCTCCAGCAAACACAACTTTAAACTTATCAAATCTTTCTAAATCTACTTCTGGTACTACATGAGGTGGTATTTCTCCACGAACATGAGTATATAAGATTTCTGCATCAATATTCTCTATAGCATCTTTTCTGTGTAAGTCTGCGTAAGGTAATATTGCCCAGTTATCTTCGTAATATGTAGTGTCAATCACTTCTACTAGAGGATTGATACTACTTGTAACCTTCTTTAAATTACTAAAGAAAGTTTTATTTTTTCTTGTTGCTTCATGATTTCCGTCATAAATGATTGTTCTTATATTAACTTTCTTTATAAAATCAAAGTATAAAGTTAACTCATCCATGCTAGGGACTCGGTCAAACAAGTCCCCACCAATGATGTGTAAGTCACAATTATTTTCCGCGATAACCTCGTCTATCTGTTCAAAGAACATCTCATAACGAGCACATGCCCAACTTAATGGTACGTTTTTCTGACCTAACTTAATATGCCAATCTGCGGTAAATAATATCACGCTACGAAGTCTTCTCCTGGTTGCCATTCACAACCTGTAAGACCACCAGCTTTTAAGCCTTGTAGTGTTCTTAGTACTTCGTTTGCATTTCTGCCTGTATCTAGTGCGTTAACTGATACATGTTGGATAACCCCCTCTGGGTCAATGATATAGGTAGCTCTGTAGCATACTCCATTAGCCTCATCAACTATTCCTAGTTTAGAGGATAACTTCAAGCCACAGTCTGCTGCCAGGATATGATTAATGTTTCTAATTAAGTCATTTGACTCTTTCCACATTAACTTACAGAACTCGTTATCACCGCTAACGCCGATAACATCTGCTTCAGACACTAACATGTCCATTCCTGCTATTTCAGTAGGGCAGATAAAGGTAAAGTCTTTTGGATAGAAATATAAAACACTCCAAGTGTTGGGTGCTAATATATCTAAATCTATAAAGCTATTACTTTCATCCACTCCAGTCATATGGAAGTCAGGAAATATTTTTCCCACCCCAATCATGATACGTCAAACTCCGAGTCTACTGCTTCAGCCCCGCCATCTTGATTATTGATTCTTCTTAGTAGCTCCAACTGTGCATCAGCTGTAGGTCTAGGAAGTACATCATCCATAGATTTCAGGTCTTTAACCATTAGTTGCTCTTCTTCTGAGAGTTCTCTGTTTTTACATTTTAAGACAGCTAACTGATACTCAACGTTGAATACCTGAGGTCCAGTTTTCTTTCTTTTAAAATGAATGTCATAACCAGTTACTGGGTCTGTTGGATCGCCTAAGTCTTCCATAGCTACAATAATTTGGTCAAACAATTTTCTTTTAAGATTCAATACTTTAACTGAGTTGTCTGAGTAATCGATACATTGGACCGCATAAGACCATCCACACTTTAAGTCTGGGTAAAAGTCTCTTACGTGATCGTGTTCGATGTTATTAAAGGTTTCAGAGTTTCTGTCAAACGACAAACATTCCATAGGGATGTTTTTGTTGTTCTCTCCTTTAATCCAGTAGACATATCTAGGGAGTAAGTCGCCCACTAGTCTTACCTTGTGGTCTTCCTTATCCGCGTAGTTATAAGTTGATATTTTATCTTTTTGGGCTGAGCCCTTGGTTACATTAAAGCCTATTGCCATAATAATTCTCCTATTGTGTCTCCTCGAACATAAAATGAATCCTGCCGTTTTTTATGTCAAGCAGTCTGTTTTTAGTAATAATATCTTTTGATATTGGTAACATCAAAAGGTCAAGTGTGGAGTCTTTGGTTTGCTGATACTCAAAGTAACTGCGGAAAGATGCGACTCCTGCATATTCCACTACTTCTCTATCTGAGTAGCTGCGACCGGTGTTAAGTAATTTCTCAGGATTCAAGAGAAACGACTGACCACCGTAGTAGTGTTCATAAAATTTGAACACTCGGTCGTTGTAATTTTTGGGTGTAAGTTTAAAAGTAATAATTCGCAGGATTGTTATGGTGTCCATTACATTTCCGTTGCTTACTTTTAATATCTCATTCCAATTAAATAATAACATATTATATCAAATTTCCAAGATTGTGTCAAGAACTATTTTTCTGAGTTCTGACGAGTTGTATTCATTGCGATTTTCTCAGCATCATCAGGTGCTAGTGTAGCATGAACGTCATTTACTGCCATATCTACCAACTTTCCTTGAAAAACATAGCTACCACTATGCATAAGCTCAATCATAGGCAATGTCCATATATCTATATCTAATTTTTTCACATTCTCGCAAAACATATAGTCTTCACTTAGATATCTGTTTTGGTCGTTAATTATGCAATCAAAGTAAGCATGAATTTTCTCCCCTATAGAAAACTCTCCTTCTCGTATATGGTCTGGAGTATATTCTAGTTCTGGGTGTGCTGCTGCGTACTCTGCAAATACGCTTCTTTCTATCATCATAAATCCAGTACCTGCCTCTCTTACTTTTACAGGTTCATATATAGGAGCTCTACCATTTGGGTATTCTGTATGGTCTGGATTAAATACCATATCTCCTGCAACTTTCTCTAGTCCTACAGGATTATCATCAAAGTTACCACTTTTAGCTGCCTTTAATATTTTCTCCCATGCAATAACCTTTTTAGGATATAATGCTGTCATAATTCTATACTTCTCTGGGTTTTCTGCAACTAAGTGAGTCATATACATTAAGTCCATAGCTTTCCAAGATACATCACTATCTATAAATAACATATGAGTTGCCTCTGATTTTAAAAAGTTGTGTACACAATAGTTTCTTGCTCTAGTTACTAGAGATTCATTAAATAAATAATAAATCTGCATCTCAATTCCATGGTGCATAAGTGTACTTGTTGTGTCCATTAGTGACTTAGTATATAGTCCGTAGCATTGACCCCCATACATAGGAGTAGCTAAGAAGATTTTCATCTTTTGCATTGCTGGTAGATTTAGTTGGATTTCTTTTGTTTGTTCTGTCATAATACGGCTACCTCATAGCCTTCTCTAATATAATAACCCATTCTAGCGTTTGCTTGACGGGATGCTGTTTTGCCCTTTAAATTAATATCTACGATAACTGGTTGTCTTTTACCATCTAGTTTTCGTACTACTCTACCTATAAGCTGTGTTAATAAAGGTTCATTATTAACGGGCGTACCCAATACTAAACAACTTAATTCATTCAATGATATGCCTTCTGAAAAAATGGATTGTGTACCAAACAAAATATTCTTAGTTGTTCTTACTTCTTCCATAGCCTGTTCTCTTTCTTCAAAGTTCATATCTCCTGTAATCGATACTGCTTTTTCTCCTACTAGATTAGCACACCTTTTTAGAAAGTGTACTCTATCAGAGACAACCAATACTTTATGTCCTTCTGCAGCATACTTAGCCGCTATCATACTCACACTATGGACATATTCTTCATTATGTGTAAGGTCATTGATTCGTTCTGCCCAAGGCGTAAACGAGCCATCTATAAATCTTATATCTGTTCTATAAATATCTATCTTAGGTATCAGATAATTCTCTTTAGGTGGTTTAAATACATTGTGCCCAAAGTAGTCTCTAAATACTACATGTCTTCCATCCTTTCTTTGTAGTGTTCCTGTTAAGCCTATCTTATATCTAGCAGGCATTTCATCTACTATACGTGTAAAAGTTGGACTTGATACATGGTGCATTTCGTCTAATATAATTGTTCCGAATATGTCTTTTATGTCGTCTACGCGTCGGTATAATGACTGTATATTCCCAATTACTATAGGAGGCTCTACATCAAATTTACCACCACCAATTACTCCTGCGTCAATTCCAAATACTTTTTTTACTTCTTTTTCCCACTGCGCTCTTAATGTAGTGGTATGAGTAACAACAAGTGTTTTCTGCCCAAGCTTTTCTGCTATGGCAAGACCTGTAAATGTCTTACCCCAACTTACCCAAGCGTTAATTATAGCGCAGTCATCTACTTCATCATAGACCGCTTTTTGGCTTGGTCGTAGGTCAAACTTAAACTTAGGAAAGTCTGCTTCCACGCTGACACGCTTATCGAAAACTTCGTAGTCGTCTGGTATTAAATCTAGTCTTCCCACAGGTATAGAAATTAACCCCTTTCTAATGTATTTAATTGTTTTAATCACCATAGGTGGGTCTTGGGGCATACGAGGAGGTAATGTATAGGTTAACTCTTTTTCTATTTTATTGAAAACATCAGGTGTACCCATTATTTGTATTCTATTTTTTATTACTGCTTTCATTTATTTTATTCCTTAATGTACTACTAGAGAAGGAATGTTGTCTACTTGTAAAGTAAATATCTTTCACTAAATCTGCCCCTGTAAAACCTTTGTTTTTATAATCTTCTCCTACAAATCTAATATTTATCTTAGTAGCTTCTAATAAGTCTCGTAAACTTTGCTCTGTATCATAAGGTATAATTTCATCAATATACTTAACTGCTTTGAGTTGTATATACCTTTCGTATACAGACTGTACAGGTTGATTTTTATCTTGTCTATCAATGCTTGGGTCGGTCTGTAAGCCCACTATTAAATAATCACAATTATTCTTAGCTTCTTCCAACATAACTATATGCCCCGCGTGTAATAAATCAAAAGCTCCACATGTAAAACCTACAATATCTTTTTTAAAACCTATCATGTATTATCGCCATCTGTATATTTCACTTTACTTTTATCATATAGTTTTTTATTTTGTCTATCTGCTGTTCTTTTAAAAGACCATGCAAAGAATGTGTTTGTTAAGTGTCCTATCCATTTTTGTAATTGTATCATAATGCGTCTAAAAACTCTAGGTCTTCTTTTCTCCATCTTTTTTGTATTAACTCAACATTGTTATTCCAAGGACTAGACCAACCTACTTTTTTCTTTCTTTCTCTTACATGTTTTGGTAACATATCTCCCATTACTTCTCTTAGTAGATATTTATAAGTTCCTCTGTCCCAATTAGGATGTTGTTTAAACTTTTCTTTTCCTGAAATTCTAAATACATACTGTACATAATTCTGAGATAAAAATACTGGTCTGGATTCCATTCCAAACATTCCACAAGTTTGGTCTGTGGTTAATATGTTTTGCTCAGAAGTTGCTAATAGATCAAAGAATAACCCATTGTTAAATCCGTCTGTTTTAGAAAATACTTCGTCTGGAAACCATTTCATTTCTCTACACCTCTTTACTGTTTCGTTATCCCAGTTTGGCTCAAACCTTTTAGAGTGATGTATATATCCTGTATACAACTCATCTGCGCTGTCTCCTGTAATTATAACCTTACAACCATCTTTACTTGCAGCCTCACATAATTTATATCGTGGTGCTTGTCTATTTCTATCAACCCAAGTGAAGTGTGTTTTTGCCATCCACATTCTACTTAAATGTGCCATTTCGTCTTGTCGTAATGTTACTACTTTATAAGGAACATTCCACTCTTTACAAGTTTGGATAGCCATGTCTGTTTCGTTTCTAAATCCATCATGATTAGTATACCGGGCTCTAGTGTCATCATATTTACAAATGTAAGCCGTTAGGTCTAGTCCCATATCTTTTACACAAGATAGTGCAAATGTACTATCTAATCCCCCACTAAGAAATATACCTGTCTTTTGTTTATTTTTAGCAATATTTCTTATAGAGTTTACTGTTCTCTCTCTAAATTCTTTTTTATCTAACTTCATCGACATTATTTGGTAGTCCTTCCATAGGTTAGCTGTACGAGTCTCTCCTGAAGTAAAGTTATGTGTTACATACTGTCCAGGAGCAAGTTTAGTTATATGTTTATAAGGAGTCACATTACCAGACCATAGAGGATTAAATATATATGATTTATCATTATCTTTATCTCTTTCTTTATTTATAAAACTTCTTAGACTTGTTGATGCTGCGAAAGCTTTGCCTTTCTTGTAGAACCACAGTGGCTTTGCCCCAAACTGATCTCTAATTAAAGTCAATTTAGTAGTTTCAGGATTGTATATTCCTATTGCGCCATGCCAATTTGTGTATGCTAAAAAGCTTAATCCATACATATCATAACCATTAGCTAAAAAAGCTGTATCATTAGGTTTTGTCGTGTCATACATCTCCCCATTGAATACAATAATCTCTCCCTTTTTAGTTTTGTATGGTTGCTTTTGTTTTTCTCCGCTAATATCCAAAAGAGCATGTCCCATAGATATTTTGTCATCTGCCCAAAAACTCATTAGGTCAGGACCACGGAAGCCTTGTTTCTCTAACATGGTTACTACCATGTGTTTATTTTGTGTTATTACGAATCCACACATATGTAATGTCCATGTACTGAATAGTCACAAATTTTTCCATCTACATAAGTAGACCAAAGTATTGTAACTATTATTATTAATGCAGTGACTAATCCTGCTATTAAGTCATTTTTATCTATCTTCATACTGTTCTAAATTGTCCTCTATCGAATATACTTATCAAAGCATTTCTCTTGTCTCTTTTTATTTTGTGGCAATCAAATGCCAAACTAATTCTTTTCTTCTTACTTGTGTTTGCTGGTACTTTATGTGGTAAATGACAACCAAACCAATGTAACTCACCAGGAACATTGTGAACATTTCCTATCCAATCGTATGTCGTTCCTATAGTTTCTTCTCCTGATATAAATAAATTACCACATTTAAAATCAGCGTTCTTACCTTTAGCATGTTTATGTTTTGGGACACCTTCCCCTTCTCTTAAAACATTAGCCCAACATTGTACGTGATGAGGAGTTTCTAATATCTTTTGTAATTTAGGTACTAAAAAGTCAAAGTCATCTAGCCAGTTATAAGCTGCAAACTTATTTGTAAGCCCTTTAAATCCATTCTCCCAAGGCGTAGGTAAGCTAAGTACATATTGTTCTTTTACTAATACAGTTTGCTCTATCTCTCTTACTTCTTCAGGAGTAACCCAGTCAGTATATGTAATCATTTTAACCACATAACAAAACTTAATTTTCTTCCGCTCACTAGGTCAGCAACTCTATGTACCATAGTACTAGAATAAAATATTGCGTCTCCTCTATGTAACTCTAACTCAGGAACTTTTCTTAATTCAAAGTCTGCTCCTTCGTACTCCCAAGGATTTGATAAATTTATAGATACGGACACAGTAGAAATAGTAGGTTCTGCGTGCCACTCTAATCCTTGTCCTGGAGAATCATAACACATAATATGTGCAAAGTTTTTAGGAGCGTGTGAAAACTTTAATTTACCTTCTGGCAAGTCCCAATATTGTTCTGCTAGTGCTTTCAGTGGCCTTAAATGTTTAGTCATACTTCGTAGTGTCCAATAAGTTCTATTTACATGATGGAGCGGTTTCTTTTTAGTATTTAATCCAACTTCTAGTGTAGGATTGGGATCTAGCACTCTTGTCATTGCTATATAATCATCACATTCATCTGCTGAAAGATAGTTTCTTATTACTTTATACACCTAACAGACCCCAACCATGATTGGCAATAGCATTAAGAATGATTGCAATACAAGTTAGCATGTGGGTAAACCACCATACTGTTCTAATTCCTGCAATAGTATTGGCTTGCTTGTCAGTTTCACCTACTTTCTCTCCTAAGCTCTTTGCCCAGATTCTCCACCACTTACTCATTCTATGTCTGGCATATTGTCGCCATATAGTTCATTGCACTGCTCTTCAAAGTTATCTTCTTGTATTACATACCAGTCTGTTATAGTTTCTAAATCTATATCATCCCATCTCTGAAACTCTATATCATAGGCTAAGCACTTATCCATTTGTGAAGCTTTCTGATTGAAAGATAATCCATTACCACTAGGTATAAACCTAGGGCAGCATGTCATTTCTCTTTCTTTTTGCCCACCATTATTTAAGCTCGTATACTCTACATAACATATACATGTCTCTAGTGCAATCATTAACTGTTGCACGTCTTCTCTGTCTACCATCTTTGCTCCTTTATTAAAAATCTTATCGTAATTATCTCGATAAGCTTGTTCATTGGACTTGCGTCTCTTTGAACCTTTTCCACCATGCCAATTACTCATTTGATTAGCTCACTGTTATATTTTATATAGTTATATATTACTTGGCCACCGTAGGATAGCCATGCTGTTACAAAGCAAGTCCATACTATTAAACTAATCATACTTTTCTCCATGTATCTTTTTTCTTTTCTTCACAGTATTCCCAAACTTTCCATGGGAAACCTGATAAATGTAGCACTCCTGCCCATGTATATTCTACTGGTGGTGGTCTCTTTTCTATAAAAGAAAAAGGGATTCCTTCTAACCATATTACAGCGGCTACGTCTTTTAACTCTATTTTTCTAATTTTATGATATAGTAGTCTAGCATTTCTTTTCTTTTCTTTTATTATAATCTTTCCTGAACTATCTATAAAGGTAGTTCCTCTATGCTTTAAATAACTAATCTCATCTTCTATCATATATCTTAAAGGATATATACTTTTCATTGGCGACTGTATTCTTCTCATACCTAGACTGTCGCCTTCCATGTTTTTATCGTCTAGTACTTGGTCATCTAACCATAGTATACCATCCAGTTCTTCTACATTATCGCTATGTATTACAAAAATTGGGAACTGAATTGTTTGCATGTTTCCTCGTAACTTCTATCGAATATAGATATCTTAAACAATATTCGTTCTTTGTCATTATTGTTTACCATATGTTCTTCTTGCGTATTTATTATTGCAGATTTATAGGCATATGGTCTGTCTCTGTACTTTATAGCCGCGGTGTTACCGTTTATAACCCAATTAAATGCACACTGAGTTCCCCAGTCTTTATGCCAATCTACAATAGTATTTGGAGCAATGTATACAAATTTCATGTTCCATTTACCTTGTATGGCTAATCCAAATCTACCGACTAGTTCTTTTAGTTCGGGATATTCTACATGTGCATATGTGTAACCTTCTACTCTCTCTTCTTTTCTTCCATGATGATAAAATTGTTTTCTAGTTTCTTGTAATGCTTTATCTAATAACCACTCTTTATCTACATCAAAATCGAAAAGAAATACAGGGGCATTTTTATATACCTCTCTTTGCGACTGCCATTGGACATAAGGCTCTTTCATATCTTTATACCATACCTTTCTTTGAAGTCTATAGTATCATTTACACACACCCAGTTAGGTCTGCCTGCATCATCTAAGTAAGGTTCATCTGTAACACATCTATATCCACATTTATTTATCATGTGCTGTATATATCCTTCGTTCATAACTTCCGCCATCATGTAAGGCTTTCCTGTATACTTCATTGCAGCTGCAACAGTTTGTGGTTGCTCTACTCTCCAATCTCTATAACCTGGCAACCAAGTTTGTCTGCGCCATGCAGGATAGTTATATACTGTACCATCACTACCTGTAAAACTTTTATTAGTACAGAACTGTGTCTGCCCTACCATAGACTGTGGATGCATGCCTAGACTTGTATCATAGTACATAGTATACCAACCATTCTGGTCATAGTGTGCTTCTAAGTCTTGATAACAAGTTTTATTTTGTACTATAAATCCATCAATTCGTAACTGTACAATTCTATATAATTCTTGTATTGTTAACTCGTGCCACTCTTTACTTACGCATATTATAGCCATAATCTAATCCCTCCTGTACTTTTAATTTAGCTTGTTTTGCTACTCTAAGTGCTGAACTCCATTCGGTACACTTAGTGCATTGTCCGCATTGTCTGTAATTGTTTTCTTCTTTAATAGGAGATACACAAGTCCAAACTTTCTTTACAAGTTCTGGATGCTTATTCATCATTATTCCTATAATCTCTGATTTTTGTAAGTACTCAAATGGAAATAACATTATAGGCACATTTAAAAATGACTTCCATGATATTCCGTGCATGTCATACTGCATGCTCCACCTACTTGCAATTATTCTCTGTAGGTATCGTATCTGTACTCTTTGTTGCATACTATCTTCTGCGTTTCCACCATTTATAATATACTTAAATCTGATACTAGGATTTCCTAGAATTAGTTTTATTGCCTGTGCGAAGGAGTAATCAGTAGGTGGTATACTTGTATTTTCCATAGGCATATCATTATAAGCAGCCTTGAATGGTAAATTAAAATACTCTGCTATATCTTCACAGGCTCTTGTCATTCCTTTTACAGCAGGATTATTTCTGTCTACAACATCTGTAAATAAAAAAGGTTTATAACCTTGACCAACTGCCCAGGCAACAGCGGCTGCAGTTTCAATACCACCACCACATGCTACTATACTATCAATATCCGAATTCTTCAAAGTCTCTTTCATAATAATCTCTAACTAACATACTGTTATGTGCTGTCCAAGGTGTCTTGTACTCTTTTTCACTTTCATTTTTGTGTGCTGGATTTATTCCCAGTCTTTTCCAAATTGTTCCTTCTTCTAACTTATGTACTTCTACTTCAGGTCTGATATAGCTGTATTGATGTTTAAATAAAATACTTGCATCAAATCCTGGATTTACAATGTGCAAGTGCTGTATATACTGATGACCTGCGTCTAAAGATGCTGACCAATTTCCTGTATATAAACTTTCAATAGCACGAGGAACCCATTCTACAAATGGAGTATCTATTAAGTCTATACTAGCTAAATGCTTGTATGCACTAGCAAATCTATGATGAGGATTTCTTACTTGTGTTATCATATCATATTCTCTAAATGTAGGATAATATTGGTCTGCATCTGCGTGCATATTATGAAGTACTTGTCTGTCCCCATTTCTTCCTATAGCTCTATCGAATTGTACTTCTAATCCAGTTCTCCAAGTTTTCCCAAAAAAGTTTTTTATATTTCTGCTCTTTAGATATTGCATAGAAACACTTGTTCCACCGCACTTAGGAATATGTATAAAGCATGTCTGTAAGTCTTTAAATACCATATAACTTTCCGAACTTACCTAAACTGTAATCGTCAGCGACATCAAAGTCACATCCAACTGGTGAGCCTGGAATCATTAAGCCTCTATCTTTCTGAATACATAGTCTCAATTTGATACTATAATCTTCTACCTGTTCTTCTTTTACTTCTGCTAGAACTGAATCATGAACAAGTGCAAATATCTTAGCATCCATTCCTGTCTCAACAATATGCTTTTGCATATCAATCGCACCTAATAAATTTATATCACTAGACACAGATTGAACGAGGGCATTTACACCACTACGAACTTCGTGAGATGCAATACCTTTATCTTTACTAAAGACATTCGGTAATCTTCTCTTTCTTCCAAAATGAGAATAGACATAGCCATTGGCTTGAATAAAATCTTTAGTATCCTCTAACCATTGTTTTAACTTAGGAAAAGCCTCAAAGTAATCATCAATAACTTCTTTCGCTTGACCTGGTGAGAAATATTCTCCACTATCCTTCGTGACCTGTTCACTAATCTTTTTCGGGCCTGCTCCATACATAATACCAAAGGTAACGGCTTTTGCCTGTTGTCTTTTGGCAGGATAGAACTCTGCAACTTCTTCTAC
>Ga0307488_10004579_pt1 | contig 11535 bp, 9 predicted proteins | sample SB02metaG_FD_202248 | JGI IMG/M metagenome (GOLD analysis project Ga0307488, IMG submission 202248) | Sea-ice brine microbial communities from Beaufort Sea near Barrow, Alaska, United States - SB 0.2 | ecosystem: Environmental > Aquatic > Marine > Coastal | place: USA: Alaska | collected 2017-05-06
GTCTTGCGCAGACGGGAGTGACCCTTTGTTGTGATTTCAAAGGTACTTTCGATCGTAGACTCTACCTTTCGAGCGTTTCGAGAAGAAGCTTTTCTTCGTCTTCGCTTGCTTTCGCTCCAGCAAAAAGCGTAGTGCCCTCGTGGGTGCCTTCTCGATTTGCGACGCACTTGGCCATCGCGCGCGCCTCCCCGGACTATGGGTTCCGACGCGCCTCCTCCCGTGCCGCCTGCCGGCCACGGCCACGGCCACGATGCCGCCGCGTCCTCCGACATCGGCCACGGCCATTCCCACGCCAACGCGGTCAACGCCACGCCTTTAATCACCCCGACCGGCGTTTCCAAGGATGGTGTGGTGTATTTCACCTCACCCGACGGGCGGACGCTTCACGGGCACGACGGGTTGAAGCCGCACTCGCACGACCCCATTCCTAGCCCGGGGCGTTTCGGGAACCGGCGCGGGCGAATCGTGGACGGGCGTTGTTACTCCGAACGCGCGTTCACGATAGGCATAGGCGGCCCCGTGGGGACCGGGAAAACCGCGCTTATGTTGAGCCTTTGTAAACATTTACGCGACACACACCGAGTCTGTGCTATTACCAACGACATCTTCACGCGTGAAGACGGCGAGTATTTAATCAAGCACAACGCGCTTGACGACGCGGACAAAATACGGGCGGTGGAAACCGGGGGGTGCCCGCACGCCGCGATCCGGGAGGACATCTCGTGCAACCTAACGGAAGCGGAGTCGCTGACCGAAAAGTACGCGCCTGATTTTATTTTACTGGGTAAGGAACTTTCCCATTTCCACGTTCCGCCTGCCTGATTGCCCATACTCGTCCTGCGAAGGGACGGCCGTACCTGCGCCCATACTCATCCTGCGAAGGGACGGTTATTACCCCTGACTGTTTACGTAATACCAATCCCGGATATACCCGTCGCGACCGACTGACGCTTTCTTGTTAATAATCGTGCCAGAATCGGGCGGAGACAACCTCGCCGCGAACTTTTCGCGCGAGCTCGCGGATTTCATCATTTACGTAATAGACGTATGCGGGGGGGATAAAATACCACGGAAAGGCGGACCTGGTGTGACACAGGCGGACCTTTTGGTGATTAATAAAATAGAACTCGCCGACGCGGTGGGGGCTAGTTTGGAGGTGATGTACGTATTGGATTTCCCAAATCCAAACGCTGTTTACCGCCCCTCTGTGACTGTTTCGAGTGGTTTACGACTTGTGATGTATGTAGTAGTGTCCACTACTAGTAACATTTGCCAGTACTGGCAACTGTTACATACATCGCTAGTGCACTGTTCGGCCCGAATCCTGCACGACTGTTTGCTCATACAAGTCACGGTCCCGACTGACCTTTTTCTTTTCCAATCCCAGGGCGCGCGACGCGACGGCGCAGCGCGACGGCGGGCCGTTCGTGATGGCCAACGTCAAGAAAAACGAGGGCGTGCCTGAAATCGCGGCGCACTTGTTGGGGGCGTGGCGTGACGCCACGGGGGGGAAACGGAAAATCGGGAAGGGAGATGCGTAGAGCGCGTGGTGCGGCGCTGTGCACGTGTAATGAAAACAAGTTTTCACTTTCTAAGAGGGCTCGAGTTGTTCCAGCACGAGAAAAATAAGCTTCCCTGCTCCGCTCGCTGCACGGTTAGTTATTTCTCACCGTTGTGTGCTTTTGTGTCTGACAGGGTGACAGCTGAGGCGTACGCTCGATTTTATTGGCTCGCGTGGTTTCTCGGAAAAATATCCCGAAATCAAATTTTACGACACTTTTCTCCGTTGATTTTATCTCACAAAAGCACCGCGACCTTTCGCCTTCGCCAGGGACCACGGCGGAGACATGATTTAATTCACTGGTTTTTTCTATGCTGCCAGTCGCATAAATGTGCACTTAAGTGTCCCCTTTCTGACCAAATTTCCACGTGTCGTTCGGAAACAGGTTTTCGCATCACGAGAAGCCGCTTTTTTGGCCTTTTGGCGGTTTGCCGACATAAACAACCGACTCTTCGGGTTTTTCAACCGACATCTTTCCCATCCGATCGCCATTACTCTCCGGTTCCGTGACCTCCGCGTCCGACCCGAGGTACGTTTTCTTCTCGATCCCATAGTATGTTTCCCTCCTTGTCTCGATCCACGCGTCTCGTGTCACGCGTGTTGTCCTTACGCGACGCCGCGCGCGGGCGAACCCGCGTCCGGGTCGCGATTATTTCGCGATTAGTTCGCGTTCTTTTCCGTGACCTCGCGGGTCACGCGCCGCCCTCGCCGCGCGCCGCCGGACCCCGGCCCCACCTCCAAATCAATCCAGTTACCTCCCACCGATCGCCATCGCTGACCGTCGTGTCCTCCCCACCCCCAACGCAATTCGACCAACAGTTTAAAGCACCATGTCCGGTGCCTGTTATGCCAACGGTTTGACCGGGGTCGCCGAAGGCGCCCCCGGTCTCGCCAAGTACTTCTCCGACGTCGACGGCGTTTGCATCAAGGATACATCGTAAGTGTTTTAACACCTGCGCGTCACGATCACTGAATTGCCAACGTCTCGCGCGCCTCGCCGCGGCCGTTCGCCGGAGCGGTCGCGACGCGATTGAAAAACGCGATTGATGTCGTTTTCCGCGATTGACCCATCCCGGGTTTTCCCGAAACGCTCGCTGACCGTCCCCCCCCCCCTCACCCCAAACAGCTTCTTCGGAGGCGTCCCCATCCTCCCCGAGTCCGCCGGCTACGGCATCGTCCTCGGCTTCGGTATCTTCTTCTCCATCTTCACCACCACCCTGGTACGTTTCGGTGCACGTCACCAACGCGATCGGCCACGTCTTCTCGTTAAAATACCGGTAGACCGGTCGGTAAAATAACGATTCGCGCGTTCAAACCAAATTCAACCCGGTTAGACGCCGGGTTGACCGCGTCCGACGCGCGGTCACGAGAAACTCGTTTGATCGACTGGAGTCGGTCAACCGAGTCGGTCAACCTTAAATTGATTGTGAACTTTTTACACACAATCGTTCTCGCGCTAACCGTTTCCAAATCTCCCCACATGACAAAACAGGTGTACATGGACCAGCGTTACATCGGCACGAGCATCTCCTCCGAGTTCTTCAACACCGCCGGGCGCACCGTGAAAACCGGCCTCACCGCCGCGGTGATTGTGTCCCAGTGGACCTGGGCCGCGACGCTGCTGCAGTCGTCCAACGTCGCGTTTCAGTACGGCGTGTCCGGACCGTTCTGGTACGCGTCAGGCGCCACCATCCAGGTGCTTCTGTTCGGCATCCTCGCCATCCAAGTAAAACGCTACGCCCCCACCGCGCACACCGTGTGCGAGATGATCGACGCGCGCTGGGGGACCACCGCGCACAAGGTGTTCATTTACTTCTGCTTCCTGACGAACATCATCGTCACGTCCATGTTGATCTTGGGCGGCGCCGCCACCGTCAACGCCTTGACCGGCATGGACACCGCGACCGCGGGTTTCCTGATCCCGGTAGGCGTCATCGCGTACACCATGGCCGGCGGCCTGAAAGCTACGTTCATGGCGTCGTACATCCACACCGCGATTATCTTCGTCATCCTGCTGACCTTCATCATGCTCGTGTACGCCTCCGGCGAGGCGCCTCTCGGCTCACCCGGCGCCGTGTACGACCAGCTGCAAGCGGTGGCGTCCAAAACCAGGAACTGCACGTTGGGCGTGCACACGCACGACGGCCAGTCGTGCGGCCCGGTTGTGGACAACCGCGGCGGGTCGTACCTGACCATGATTTCAAAGGGTGGTATCATTTTCGGCATCATCAACATCGTCGGCAACTTTGGTACCGTGTTCGTTGACCAGTCGTACTGGCAAAGCGCGATCGCGGCGAAACCTTCGTCGTCCACCAGGGGGTACCTCCTTGGAGGCCTCGTGTGGTTCACCATCCCCTTCTCCCTCGCCACCGCCATGGGTCTGTCCTCCGTCGCGCTGGACCTCCCCGTGACCGGCTCTGAAGCCGGCTCCGGTTTGGTGCCCCCCGCCGCCGCCGTGCACTTCATGGGCAAAGGCGGCGCCGCTGCGATTACCATCATGTTGTTCATGGCCATCACCAGCACCGGGAGCGCGGAGCAAATCGCCGTTTCGTCGATCGTGTCCTATGACATCTACCGCAAGTACATCAACCCCAAAGCCACGGGCGAGGACATCCTCCGCGTGTCGCGGTACTCCATTCTCGCGTTCGGCATCTTCAGCGGCGTGCTTTCCATCATCCTCCAGGAAATCGGCCTGTCCTTGGGGTTCGTGTACCTCATGATGGGTATCTTCGTCGGCTCCGCGGTCATGCCGGTCGCGTTCCTCCTGACCTGGGACAAAGCCAACGCCACCGGCGTCATCGCCGGCGCGTTTGGGGGCCAACTCCTCGCGGTGATCACCTGGATCTCGGTGGCCACGGACCCGGAGGCCACCGGCGCGTCACTGTCAGTCAGCATCGACACGCTGGGCGGTAACTACCCCATGCTCGCCGGGAACGTGGTGGCGATTCTCAGCTCGGGCGTGATCTGCGCCATCATCTCGCTGATGAACCCGCAAAACTTCGACTTCACCACCATGGCGGACAAGATCTCCCTGATCGACGACAAGATGCCCGACCTCGACCCCGAGGAGAACGACCCTGAAATGCTCAAAGACGCGCTTTCCTTCGTCACCAAGTGGGGCGTCGGTTTCTGCGTCGTGATGGTCATCATCTGGCCCCTCCTGTCCCTCCCCGCGGGCTGCGGCGTGTCGGGCGTGGAGTGCGGCGTGTTCTCGAAAGACTACTTCTACCTCTGGGTTTCCGTCGCGCTCGCGTGGGGTATCGTCGCCACCGTGGTGATCATCGTCATGCCCATCTGGGAATCAATGGACGGCATAAGGCTCGTGTGCAAAGGCGCGTTCACCAACGACGACGTGCACATGCGCCTCGACGGGATCGAGCTGATGCTGGAAAAGGCCCTGGGCGGCGCGAAGCCCGACGGGCCGTACGCCAGCGACGACCCGTGCTTCCGCGCCAAGCTCTTGGCGCGGAAACCCAAGGCGTAAGCCCCAGGGTTGCCCCACGGGTGTTGCGAACGAAAAGCAGGCGTCACTCGCGAGTGGAAAACACTCGCGCCGCGCCGCGCACGAGAGCACGAGAGACTGATTTTTATCTAGTTTAACCTATTTTGAATGAAAAGAGTATTCAAGTCAAATATTAAAACGAGTCGTCTGTGTACGCTTCACCCAGGAAACGGAATAGACTAAGCACTCTATCTTCCTAACAAAGCCCTTCGTTCTACGCCATTCCCCTTTCCCCGAACGGCGGCGCGCCTAGTTCGTGCGCCAGGGGTGCCAGGATTTTGCGCAGTACTCTGTACACCGCGTCCGTGTTCGGCGCCGCGAATCGAATGATCACGCCACCGTCGCTCGCGTCGCCGTGTCGCGGCGGCGGCACGGACGCGCACGACGCTAAAAGCCACTCCGTCTTTTCCGTGCCGTGCTCTGTGGTATTCCCGGTGTCATCATTGTTAGCGTCTGTCTCTCCAGGGGTCCCTGCCGCGGAGGATCGTTTCGTTTGATGAGTCGTTGACTCCTGAGAATTCAAATCCCCAGAAAACACGCCCCGCCCGCCCCCCGCCATCGCGGCGCGCGTGATTTCCTTCACGGCCTCTGTGGCGGTTTGGGCGGTCGCGGCGCACCGCGGCCCCAACAGGAAAACCGTCGCAAGCGCGTGCGTGGTGCCCATGCGTTTCGCGAGACGAGTTCCGAACCGGTCGCCTTTGAGCACTAAGCGCTCGGCGCACAGCTCGGCGTACCGAGTGCTCGTGTCGTGACTGGTGACATTACTTGACGACTGATTGGCCCGGCCATCCTCCGCACGGCCATCCTCGTCCCCAACCACTTCGCAGAAAATCTCCGTGTTTGTTTCGTACCTCCCGAACCGCCAGCGCTCGCCTTTTGCCAACCCTTGAGTTAAGGACTCGTCGTCTTTCGGGGCGACCCCGCCCCCGCGCCCGGACACGAAACCGCCTGCACCGCCTCCCTTGAACTCGGCCCGGCCGCTGACGCACCAGTCCACGACACACAAGCTCGCGCTTTTGTGCAGCAAAAAACGGTTCGCGTTTCGAAACCTTGCGTCGCGAAACGCCTGGGAAACGCGCGGGAAAGAAAAAAGTCAGTCCCGTGAGTGGGCAAACAGCAGGCGGAGTCGGGTGCACTTATTGTAGTGGTAAGACTTGCTGACTGCACTTGCGGTAACATGTACCAGTACTGGTAAATGTTACGTACGCCATACGTGGCATCAAACGTAGGTGTCAGGATTTGGGAAAGCCCCGACACGTACCTGCGTCGGATCCGGCAGCACCGCGAGTAAACCGCCGTCACCCACGCGACCGCAAAGCGCCTGGACCGTGGTTCGGTTGGTTTTGGTCGGCAACGCGGAGTGCGCGAGGTCCTTGTCTCGGGATCGCGACAGGTTTTCCTTGGGTACGGGGTTTGTTAGGGTCAGTGCCTTAGGGTCCAGGGCATCGGCATCGCATGCATCGTCATCAGACTCGGAATCGTCATCGGATGAATCGTCATCGTCATCGGAATCGGAACCGTCATCGTCATCGTCGTCACCCTTTGAAACACCGCCGCCAGGACCGCCGTTCCCCAAGTGCTTGTACACCTTGTTCGTGCCTTGCGTGGCGATCGCGCACGTGTTTCCGTCCGCGACGTCCACCGCGCAACCCACGCGGTCCCCGGAGACTAACCCCCCACCGAACTGCACGGCGTATGCCCAGACACAGCTGTGTTTGTGAAAGAAAAGTGTCAGTCTTGTATGGGCAAACAGTGTGTTGACGGATTTGGGAAAGGCCCAATACGTACCTGTCACAAGTCGGGTATTTCGTCAAGTCCACCACGCGTCGCGGACACAACAGCCGCAACGGGTACTGGTGGTAAAGCTTTGTCGCGCTCGAAACGCCGCCGGAGAAGTCCACCTCAAGCGCGCCGCATCTCACCGCTTCCCTCGCCGCCACATCCGCAGTCACCAAGTTCCGCAAATTGGACCGAACACGGGAAGAAGCGCGTGATGACACGTTACCCCACACTTCGTCCACCCAGGTATGCGACGGTTCCACCACGTCTGTTCTTTTTTTTAAACTCCCTGTCTCGTCGTTTTCAGAACCGAAAAGCGGTTCCGAACGCCGCGCGCGCTTTTTCGACGCCATCCTTTTCCCGGTACTCTTCTTTTTTCTTTTTAAGGAAAAGGTGTTTTGACGCAACTTGGACTCACTTACCTCAAGGATTTAACGCAAACCTGAACCTCAACTCGGTACCTCGGAAATTAAACTTACCTCAACTTTACCAGTAACTTTACCAGTAACCTTACCTTTACCTTTACCTTTACCAAAACAACTAAATCACGAATTAAACAGCCTCGAGTACAGCAAGTCGTGCCCCGCTTGTGTCGTGTCCAGCAGGGGGGACACCGAGGCGGAGAGCGCAGTGACGTTGAGTGACACGTTTTGGTGTTTTTTCAGCGCGCGTTTGGTCGCGCGAACGCACCTCGCCGCCATCGTAACCGCCTCGGAATTCGCAAACCCCACGGTGCGTCTTAAAACCGCCGCCGCCCGCAAAGGCCCTACCAGGTTCAGCCGCGTCGCCGCAGAAAGCGTGTCTCTGAGCACTAAATAAGCAAAAACCTTAGCTGAATGCGTGCCAGAAAATCCCAAGGCACCGCACGCGGCGCCGAACACCGTGGGTAAATGCCCCCCGGGTAGCTTTGAGTTTCGCGCAGTTTCGTCGCGCGACGCCTTTTTCAACTGTGGAAAGAAAAAAGGGGTCAATCTTGTATATCGCGATGTATGGACAAACAGTCAGAGGTAATAGTCCCTTCTGGTACGAGTATGCGCAAACAGGGAAGGGGAATTTGGAGTTGGGAAACGCGCTTACCCGCAAAAAAGCGGAGGTGACTTGTTTGGAACCGAAACCAGATCGGCGTTGTTCTTCTTTTTCGTGAGTTTCGGTTCTTTCCTCAGCACCCTGCTCGTCGTCGTCGTTCTCCCCGAACGCCGCGAGCGCGGCTCTTAAAAGCGCCGCGCCCGTCGCGGCGGACGCGCGCGTCGCCACCGCGTTTCCCACGAGTCGCGACGCCAAACGCCGGTCCAAGTTTATCCAGTCCTCCACGGCGCGCGAGACCAAGCCCTCGGTGGTCGGTTCGAACACCGGTGGAGTCGACGTTTGCGTGGTTTGTTTTTCCAACCCACCCGACTCCGCTCGCTTTTCCAACGCCTCCAACTGTTCAACCAGCCCCCGAAACACTAACCGCGACGCCTCAACGAAAGGCACCGACACGGCGACCGCGTTCGCCACGGATTCCATGGCGAACGCCCCGAGCTCCATCCCTGAGATTGTAAAAAATAAATGTCAGTCTGTATGGGCATTCAGTCGGCGGAATGTGGTAAATGGGAAATACTTACCACTTTCCGTCTCCCCGCGCCGCCGCGTCCTCGCGTCCCCGCCTGAGTTTTAAAGAAAAGTGTCAGTATTGTATGGTCAAACAGTCTTGGGATTTGGGAAATGCAATACTTACCTTTGACTAAACCCGCGTGCGCCGCGGCTTCCAAACCACACGAGTGCGCGAACCCCCCGGTGGGAAGCAACGGGTCGATGAGCTGCCACGTGGCCCAGGAAAAATCCGATTCTTTGTCGTGTTTATCGTTGTCCATGTCTTTCGTCGCGTTTTTTCTTTTTTTAACCTCCTCCTCCCCGGTATCGATCCCGGTTTCTCGTCCCCGCTTACTCATCTCGTCGTCCTTACTCTTAAGTTAAACCACCAACAAACTGTTCCTTAAAACAGCTGGTAGTTCTGCGTCAGCGGCAAGGAAACCGCGGGTTCGCACGTCAGCGCCACGCCGTCCGCGGTGACGACGTAGGTTTCCGGGTCCACGGTGATGACGGGAAGCGCGTCGTTGAGTTTCATGTCCAGCTTCGTGAGGCCGCGGCAGTTCAAAACGGGTTCCACGCGTTTCGCGAGGTTGTACGAAGCCGCGATCCCGCTGGCCACGCAGGCTTTTGAAACGAACGCGACGCACCTGGCACGATGAACAAGAAAGTGTCAGTCTTGAGTCTTTCGGGCCATGTGTATATCCGGGACTGGACAGGGTACCGGGGTGTAACTTCGTAACTGTCACCACGGTAACAGGTACCAGTACATATGAGTAAATAGTCACCCGTAATCGGGCCGATCGCAGAGGCGGTGCGTGGTGGGTAAGAAATACGCACGTGTTTCCCGGGTTTGTCGCCGCCCACATCGGCCGCATGATGACCTGAGAGTAACGCCGAAAACGTCAGTCGGTCGTGATGTGTATGAGTAAACAGTCAGGGGTATAGCCGTCCCTTCGTCAGGACGAGTATGGGCAATCGCGAAGGCGGAGAGTGGGGGTTGGGAAATACGCACGGGTTCGGGAGTTGGAATCGACGCGTTCGGGTCCCCCATCTGCGCCCACGCGATTTGCCCGCCTTTTACCACGATTTCCGGCTTCGACCCGAACCACGCGGGTTTCCATAGCACCAAATCCGCCAGCTTTCCCTTCTCCACGGAACCAACAAGGTGACTCATCCCGTGCGCGATCGCGGGGTTTATGGTGTACTTGGCGATGTACCGCTTGACGCGGAAGTTGTCGTCGGTTGATGACGGGTCGGTCGGTGACGACTTGTCAGCTTTTGGATCGCAAAGAACCCCGCGCTGGGCTTTGTTCTTCGCCGCGGTTTGCCACCTGCGAGTGGGAAAGAAAAAGGTCAGTCTCGAGTCGGCGAGTCTGGGTGTACTGTATATCGCGATGTATTGGACGATGTATGGACAACAGTCAGGGTAATCGGTCCGAACAGTCACCAGCTGAGAGATAAAACAGTGCGTTTGTGCTGTATGTAGTGCACTTCCTTTTAATGACGGCTGTGCACTCGAATAGTCAAAGAGGTACTGTAAACAGCGTTGGGATTTGGGAAATTCAATACGTACGTCCGCGTGATGCTCTCGCCCACCCTGCCCATGGCTTGCGAATCCGACGACATGATGGAAATCGCGCCGAGGTCGTGCAGAATGTCCTCCGCCGCGATTGTTTCCGCCCGGATTCGCGACTCCGCGAACGCCACGTCCTCCGGAATCGAGTTATCCAGGTGGTGACAAACCATCAGCATGTCTAAATGTTCGTCAACCGTGTTCCTGGTGTACGGGCGCGTGGGGTTGGTGCTTGACGGCAGCACCTCTTTCTCGCCGCAGATCTTTATAATGTCAGGCGCGTGCCCGCCACCCGCGCCTTCGCTGTGGTAGGTGTGTATTGTTCTTCCCTTAAACGCGAGGACGCTCTTTTCCACGCAACAGCTTTCGTTCAACGTGTCCGTGTGAATCGTCACCGCGACGTCGTTTTGCTCCGCCACGGTGAGACAGCAATCAATCGCAGCGGGCGTGGTGCCCCAGTCCTCGTGCAACTTCATACCAACCGCCCCGGCGTCGATGATGTCCTGCAACCCTTCAGGTTTTGACGTGTTGCCCTTCCCGGTGAACCCGAAGTTCAGGGGGAACGCGTCGCTCGACTTCAACATCATCGCGACGTGGTTGGGGGACGGCGTACACGTGGTGGCGCAGGACCCGGACGCCGGGCCTGTACCGCCCCCTAGTAACGTAGTAAGCCCGCTCGCCACCGCCTCCGTGGCGATCTGCGGGCAGATGAAGTGGATGTGCGTATCGATGCCGCCGGCGGTGAGTATGAGGCCCTCACCCGCGATGGCTTCGGTGTTCACCCCCACCACCAACCCGGGCGTGACGTTCCGCATCGCGTCCTGATTGTAAAAAAAGAAATGTCAGTCTGGTATGGGCAATCAGTCGGCGGAATGTGATAAATGGGAAAGGCCCTTACCGGGTTCCCCGCCTTGCCGATACCCACTATGATCCCGTGTTTGATCCCCACGTCGGCTTTGAAAATCCCAGTGTGGTCGATTATCAGCGCGTTCGTGATGACGGTGTCTAGGGTATCAACCGACCCGACCCCGCACTGCTGTCCCATTCCCTCCCTCAGCGTTTTCCCACCGCCGAACTTGCACTCGTCGCCGTACTCCGTGAAGTCGTGTTCGACCGCGACGTACAAGTTCGTGTCACCCAGACGTACCTTGTCGCCGACCGTGGGGCCGTACATGCTGGTGTACTTTTGTCGCGAAATCGTGACTGGAGGGAGTCCGGGGGGGGGCTTGGGGCCGGGCTGGTGTAAAAACCCGCCGGCGGCCATTCGGTCCATGATGTCCTGGTGACGCTGCGCCAAGATTCTTTTGTCACCGTTTTTATCGAGATCAAAAGCAGGTCCGTCAATCAGGTTGTTCCCGCCTCGGACGATTTGGTTACCGGAAATAGGCACCAGCGGGACTTCCTTCGTCTCACCGGGCTCGAACCGCACCGCAGTACCGGCGGGGACGTTTAGCCGCAAACCGATGCACACGCCGCGATCGAAACGCAACAAACCGTTCGTCTCCGCGAAGTGGTAGTGCGACCCGACTGTACGATTAACGCCGAAAG
>Ga0307488_10004581_pt1 | contig 11530 bp, 15 predicted proteins | sample SB02metaG_FD_202248 | JGI IMG/M metagenome (GOLD analysis project Ga0307488, IMG submission 202248) | Sea-ice brine microbial communities from Beaufort Sea near Barrow, Alaska, United States - SB 0.2 | ecosystem: Environmental > Aquatic > Marine > Coastal | place: USA: Alaska | collected...
TTGCTCTTGCAATACAGGCAACGGCTCTTGGTTTATATCGCCACTGTAAAGAGCGTTGTAATCTGTAGGCATATTTGAAGTGCCAGTGTAAGGGACTTGATAATCTTCAGAGCCTGTCTTTACCGTGATGTCTGTTGGGGTTAGCAGTGCCGATTCAATCATATCCTCTGGCACAAGTCTACCGTCAGATGTGATGTAATTGCCCTGCTCATCAATTGTCACAAGCTCATCAATTCTAGCGGATGGGTTTGTCCAGTTCGCTGCCATTTTCCACCAACTTGATCCACCCTTTGTCAATCGAATTGGATTGCCATAGACATCACGTTTTTTGGAAAATGATCCACCATCATTACCACCGCCACCACCATCGGGATTATATGGTGGCACTGGAGGGGAGGTAATCGTAATATCTGTGCCTGGTATTGTGATGCCACCACCCAAAGGTATTTCCTCTAAGTTACCGTTGTCATCGTAGCCAAGGCCAAAAGGTGCTCCGTAGTAATCATAGGGAACACTTACATCATCTCCGTAATTACCTTGACCACCACTATCAACATTCCCAGTAACTGGATCAATTTCACCTCTCATATTAAACAGGTCTTCTTCTGTTAAAACATTCGCAGGATCTATATCAAACAAAGGATCGTCTGGGGTTATTTGATCAAATTTCAACATTTCTACTTTGTTGTAAGCATCTGCCATAGCAGAAACAGAATTGCCGTCATCATCTACATAAGAATTGCCATACATACTTCCATAACCAGGAATATAATAAGACTGCCCTTCATTTCCTAATGGATCACCAGAAAAAACTCCTGCTATGTCGCTTTTTGCTGCCATGACATCTTCTGCAAACCCTGTCGTATCCACTGGTTTAGTCGCATCCAACATTGGTGAGCTGACATTATCACTGCTCTGTATGCCGACGCTTGTTGGAATCTCGTAGCCTGTCATTGCCGTGTAAACGTCTGGATCTAAATATGTGTTTTCAGTGCCACTGCCAACATTAGTGGAAACTAAAACTTGACCGTCTTTCATTTGGACAGTGCTTGTTGGAGAAACATTAGAACCTGCCAAGGTTTGCTCTGCCAATGCAGCTTCGGCAGCAGCAGCAGCTTCTCTTTCTGCTCTCCCCTTGACGTTGTTAGCAATCAACAATTCCATTATTGTTTGTTCCGATTGTTTCTCAGGTCCCTTGTCGTTGTTATTATTATATCCGCTTGAACCTGCACCTTTATAACCACCTGCCACAGCTTGTTGATAACCTCTTGATACATTGGGGTTCATGTTGGCGTATGATGTAGTCGTGGCAGGGGCGTAAGAAGGAATGCCATTGTACATATCACCAGAACCACCTAACATTTTTAAAACACCTGCCTCTTGAGGAGTGATGTAACTCAGCTCGTGAGGTTGACCTTTAATACTTGTCTTCTTTGGTAGTGCTCCGTAATGCATAATTATCCTCTCATAGCTTCAGTGACATTCGATAACGCACCGACATCACCCTGACCTAATCGTTCTTTAATCTCTTCAACTTTATTCATCAAGTAATTTGTCATCTTTTCACCTTCAGCATTTTGCTGTGGCATTCCTTGTGGTGGCATCTGACCTTGTGGCATTCCTTGTGGTGGCATCTGACCTTGTGGAGGTTGACCTTGAGGCATTCCCTCTGGTGGCATCTGACCTTGTGGAGGTTGACCTTGAGGCATTCCCTCTGGTGGCATCTGTTGCTTAACAGGACCAAAAGCAGCAGGATTAATCGGTCTTATCGAAGCTAACAGATTATTCGGTGACATTCTTCATAGCCTCCATCTGTAATTCCGCTGCGTTTTTCTCACGTTCCATCTGAACTTTCGATGCGTTCTTCTCTCGCTCTAACTGCAACTCAGCTTCCAACCTCTGGATCTTACCTTGCAAATCAGCCCTCGCCTTCGCTGCCTCAATCTCCATATCCTGCTTTGCCTCAGCTTGCTTGATTTGAATTTGCGACTGAGCCTTTGCCTGATCCGCTTGGATCTGAGCTTGCGTTCTTGCCTTCAGAGCTTCTGTCTCTAATTGAGCTAACTGTTGAGCATATTGCAGTGGGTTCTGCTGCTGTTGCTGCTGTTGTTGCTGTTGAGCTGTAATAGCTGCAATCTGTTGCATTTGTGGAGCTTGCTGTACAACCTGAGCTGCACGCTGACTAATTAAGTTATCAAGTTCTGGATTGATATCCTTCAAGTCAGGTCTTTCACTCTTGAAGTCTGGAACTGGTGGTAACGGCACACCGACACTTGCCTCCATACGATTGCGATATAACAACGCAATATGTTCAGCAATGTGAGCAATAAGAATAGGTTGCAGTTGTTGAGCACTAGGATTACCACCCAACGATGGATCTTGGAGAAACTGCATGTGTACGGCAACATGCGAATCATGATCCTGATCAACAAAAGCCTTTATTGGCTTGCCATACATTACCGACATATTCTCATCAATCGGGTCCATCCGAACCGCCTCTTCAGGTTTCTTTAGGATCTCGTCAATATTCGGTATTCGTATGGCTTCGTACATTCTCTTGTACGCTGCGTAAATGTCGTGCAACTCAGGAGCGGACTGTGCCATTTGCAAAACAGACTGAGCCTGAGCAATCCTCTGAGCCGTGCTAAATATATTTGGATCACTGACAGGAATAATATCAATACGTTCATCAAAGTCACGAGCGTAAACCATGCCTGTACTGCCAGACAATGAGAACTCAAATTCATCAGGTAAATTCTCTGCATTCAGGTCAGCAAGTAATTTAAACTCCTGTCCCTGAGCGTAGTGCAACCTCTTGTGAATTGCGGAAAAAGCTTTGCTGCCCTGCTCAATTAACGCAACAGTCGTTCCGACTGGGGCATTTGGATTTACATCTCCGACATTTAAATCAGCGGTACTGGCAAATCTCTGCCCTGCATCGACAATCAAACCTAGCAGATTAAACAATGCACCACTAGGTTCCTTAAACGGAAGTGGCATGATCGCCTTATTAACGTCATCCACCGTGGCATCAAGATCAACAAACTCACCAGGATTGACCTGCACTTCACCGCCAGAAACTCTGCCCCTTAATTTAAAGCCACCCTGCATATTGGAAAAAGCAGCCGAATCAAGTAAAGCTCTCAGAGATCCTGTAGCAGCCTTACCCAATCCACCGATCAAGTGGTACAATCCAAAGCCATAAAATCCAAGACCAGGTAAGAACTTGTAAGATACAAACCAATCTCTTCTTATTTTACGCTCGTCATCTTGGTTCCAGTTTCTGCGAATGCTGACAATCTTTTCGTTGTCGTGATCAATCGTCACAACGTAAGGAACACGCACGGCATTGTCATCGTCAATATCTTCGTCATCAATACCGTCAAACAATTCGTAAACATGCATTTCCAGTAGCGTGATCACATCATCATGAGCGTCACTGCCATAAGTATCGATACCTTCGATCTCGCCAATAACGTCCTCTGACGTACTCGCCTCATCCCCTGCATCCATTGTCGGAAGATAATAGCCAGACTGGACATAGCGATTGAAATCGTTCTTCGGCATCTTAATGACATGCGTATATCTTGGGGACGTATATAAGTCTTTGCTTTCAGGAGCGACTACGAAATCCTCAGCCTTTACAAACTGAGAGCACTGACGATCCATATTGCTGTCCCACCAGACTTTTTTAAATGTCTGACCAACAAGTGGCAGGTGAAACAACATCTGATCCAAGTCAGGGAAATATTCGGGCATTTCCTGCGTGATCTGGTAATTCATAAACTCTCGAACTCTGCGTGCCTGTTCCTCAAGTTCCTCACTGGGATCTCCGACAATGACAGTCTTAACAGGGCCACCAGACGGATATAATTCTGCAATAGCTCTGGCGTTAAACTGCGTGGCAGCTTCGGCAATCATGGGATGCACAACTGTTGATAGACCTCGAACAGCCCTTTCCTCTTCAGCCTCTTCCATTCCACCGTCAGGATCTAATGTCTGTAGACCTCTTTTGTATCGATACTCCCACTCAGAACGAGCCTCACGATCACTATTATAGGCAGACACTAAAGTTGATGCCTTATTATTTAATTCTTTTGACGAGAGATCTTCAGCTAGGTTGTTATCAAACTGGTCATCCCTATCCGTAACTTCATCAAGAGCAGGATCACCAATTAATACGTCATCTCCAATTTCTTCAACAAGCAAGTCATCAGGTGGAGCACCTTCAGTAAATGGGATCAAGTCTTCTTGAAGGGATATTGGTTTTCTAGCCATACAAGGTTATCCTTCTTTTTTCTTCGTAATCATCATCATCAGGATCAGTCGAATGCGTAATGAACCAACCTTTTCGCAATCTTAACCATGCCTGAGTGCATGTGTCAACGATGTCATCATTATCTGTAGCAGGAAACGAAGCACAAATGTCAATTAAATCTTTGCACCATTTCTTGTCGGAAGGGTAATAAATACGCCCATCTTCGAGCAACGCAGAGCTTGCATGTGCCCTCGCTTCCTTATCTCTGTCAGGAGAATACTCGATTACTGGTATTCCTGCAATGCGTAAATCCTGCAGCAAAGATTGACCAGAAGCTTTCTTTTCTATCAACACGGCATCAGGTTCATAATCGTAATAGGCATCCTGAGCAATCTTTCTTAATTCAGGATAGCTGACACGGTCATACCACATTTCCAATACAATTGCACAAGTCATGCCCTTATGTTTAAATACACCCCACGTTGTTCTGGCAGAATAGGAGGATTTTTCTTTTGTGCTGAATGCCGTGTCCCATGACTGCAATACATATTCAACATCAGGAAGATCCGCATTTTCCCACGGAACCCACCACTCAGCCTTTAATATACCACCGCCTTTTGGCATTGGACGTTGCTGTAGCTGTCCTGCTGCAGCGTAAGTTCCCAGAGATCTTTCCAGAGTGGACAAGGTGTCTTCATCAATTCTGTCAGGCCAGAGCAACTCGCCTTCCTGAGTTCGAGGATCAGTAAATCCCAAACTGGAAGAAATCGGTGTAGGATGACCAATTTCATATCTGGCAGGAAGACAGAGGTGATCCCACTCACCTTCCAACTGATTCGCCAAGATATGCCCAGTAAGATCTTTTTCGTGGACACGCTGCATAATTATTATAAATGCACCAGTCTTAGGATCATTTAAACGTGTCTGCATAGCCTGATCCCACCATTCCAACACACCTTCACGGACAGTGGCTGACTCAGCTTCCACCATGTTGTGAACGTCATCTAAGCAAATAATATCACCACCCTCTCCAGTAAGTGACCCACCAACTGAAGTGCTTATTCTGGAACCTGTCTTGTTATTCTCAAACCTTTGCTTGGCATTCTGGTCACTGGTTAACTCAAACATATTTCCAAAATGAGCTTTATACCAATCGCTATCAATCAACCTACGACATTTCACACTGTCACGGATCGACAGAGAACTTGCATAAGATGCATACAAGAACTTCTTGTCAGGTTGCTTAGTCCAAGTCCATGCAGGAAGGCAGACGGCAACAGAGATCGATTTCATGTGGCGTGGAGGAACATTGATAATCAGACGTTTAATTTTTCCTTCTACCACCGCCTGAAGATGTTCAGAGATCGCCTGAATATGCCAGTTGTCTTTGTAAGCAACTCCAGGCTCAATAGTTGGCCATGAGGCTTCGGTGAAATCAGCTAGTGATCTTCGGTACTTTTCCGCTCGAACTTGTTCCAGTGATAGATTGCTCAAGAACTGATTCAAGTTGTTTAAGTGATTCATTGTCTATCCCAGTTAGATCTATAACGTGTTTTGTTTCCACAGTTGATTCTATTTCCTGCTTATCTCTCCACCCTGCCCGGTTCTTTAAATAGAATATTTGTGCTCCAAGATCTTTATCCACAGTGGCTTTTTCATAGAGGGCACTTGTCACATTTGCGATGCCAGTCCCTCGACCTCTTTTTAATGCGTCATAAAAGTCAGGGTATTCGTGCTGTCTTTCATAGATAGTTGCATCAGAAATACCAAGCACAGCAGCGATTTGATCGACTGTTAACCCCTTGGCAGCATAGTCTTCTGCCTTTTTCATGATGGCATCTGTGATCTCGAATTTAGGTCTTCCAACTTTACGTTTTGTCTTTGCCATTTGTGTACCTTTATTTTCAGTGGTGAACTGTAATGGAATAGTAACCCATAATAAAACAAAAATAAACCCCACGAGTTCCAAGAACAAGTGGGGCAGTTTCTGGGAGGAAACATAAAGTCACAATGATTCGAGGCTATGCGACTATCCCCAGACTGTACCAACAAAAACCAAAACGCAATAAAAAATTCCAAACAGACAGGCAACCCCAAGTATATCTTCAATCCAATTTTTCATAATTTTCTCCCGTTGTTTATATATACACCTTCTGGCTTTTCATATTTTCTTGTTTTAATATCTTGCCGTTCATACTTGGCAGGGACATTCAAACGAATGAGCCAGTCATCTGCATCTTTATCCAGAAGAGAGTAATCTTCATAATTTGGATTTTGCAAAGCTGCGTATGCAGATGCCCTTTTCATTTTTAGTTTGAATTTCTCTTCAACTTTGTTCATTTTTTCCTACCATTGTTTCTTTGTCGTATGCCAAGTGCCAATTCTTCTCCAACACACCCTCTCCATTCATAGCCTTTCCACGAGCCTCACGGTGATTGGATGCCTCAACTTTAAAAACCTCGACAACAGTGTGAGTAAGCATTACTTCAAACTTCATTCCACTGACCCTGACTGTCTACGAGAGTTAAACTTACACGAGAGTTTAAGATCTTCCTCAATTAAACGAAACAATTCTTTTAAATGTTTATCCTTTTTTATTAATTGATTTAAATTCTGGCAACGCTTGTATTCGATCATAGCTTCCTGAACTTTTTTGTATTGCATGGGAATTGTCGCCCTGATGACTTGTAACTCTGTCATTTGTCTTCCTTTCTAAATGGTGGGGAGCCGAAGCCCCCCTGATTAATTAAACTGGTTTTAAAGCGATGTTGTAATTCGCTGTTGGAACAATCTCAAACATCTTGCCGTGAAATTTTATGTGATCACCGTGCTCCACCATAAATGAAGTTTCTCTATCACGCTTGTGGCTCGTGATTGAAACAGAGTTTGGGAAAGCGTAATGCAACTCGCTACCTTTTTTCTTTTCTCTTTCGATAGCCTCGAATGGACATTCGCAATATTCGAGGGCATATCCAATGACACTTCCCAAAGTATAAAAGCGATAAAGAGTTCCGTGGTTTCTAGATTGGTAAGCAATTGCTAGAACATCATTATCTCTGTATGACTCTCTATTGGCGAAGATTGTGTATGCAGGGCTTTGGTATTTAATTTCTCGTTGTGACATTTGATTCGTTTCCTTTCTAAAATATTATATGGTGAAGTTCGAGAGGTTACCGTCTTTAAGAAGACCTGAAACTCTTCTCATTGCAACCAATATTCCTTCGGCTTTTTCAGTAGTAACTATTTCTCCATCTGAGTTTTGATCACACGCATTTAAAAAATCAGTTTGAAGACTGAATTTAAGTTTTATAAGAGTTCCTCTTTGATCTGCTAATTTTGACATTGATTCGTTTCCTTTCTGATTACCTATACAGATTATCAAACTGAGCAGGTAAGTCAACCCCTACATCAAAATAAATTTTAACTCAATAAAATCAACAGCTTCCAGAGATGTTACCAGACAGCGGTAACGGTTACCGCAACTTTTAGGATGAGGTAACAGAGATAACATATTGGAATCTAAATAGAAAAGGCATGTTGTTACCGCTGTTACCGCAAAAGTGCTTTTTTTATTTTTTTATTTTTTATCCTCGAAATATTTTCCTATAGTATAGAAGGGAGCGTGGGACAGAACTCTCGACACTGACAAAAGTGACAAAAGTGACAAAAGTGACAAAAGTGACAAAAGTGACAAAAGTGACAAAAGTGACAAAAGTGACAAAACTCTGTGGGACAGAACTCTGTGGGACAGAACTCTGTGGGACAGAACTCTGTGGGACAGAACTCTGTAATAAGTCATCGGGGGAAAGTCGCCCAATTTTATTTATTTTTATGTTTGACCTTTGGAATCCGTGGCACTAGACTTAACGAATCACTTAGAAAGGAACAAAATGAAATCACTTGCATATAAGATGCGTTCTTTAGATATCCGAAAAGGGAATGTCTATGATTACCTGAGCGAAGACGAAATTAACTGGCTCGTCGATGAGGCTGTGAAAATAAACCGTTGCGATTTAGGGTTGGTTATATCATCGATAGTAAGTGATGCTTATAACGAAGAGGTTTTAGAAAAAACAGATTGTGAGAAAGGATTAACGGATGCCCAAAGTATATATAGTCAACCGTCCACAGCAAAATAAGTTTGGGTGGACACCTGACTTAACGGATGCCACACGGTATGGTGAATTGGAGGTTGTGTTTGAGCCAAACGAAAAGCCACAATTTCTCCCCAGTCCATCCATACAGAAGGCAAGACGGATAATGAAGGATTTCAGTCCAGAGGATTTTCTTCTCTGGCCTGGTGGTGGTGACCCAATAGCTGTCATGATTGCTTGCATGATTGCATCTGAAATGTCACCAATTGTGCGTGTCCTAAGATGGGAGCGTAAAACTGAGGAAGGCAACAGGGATCGAAAACAAGGATGGTATATGCCTGTCGCTCTAGAAATGAGAAAGGAAAAAACTTATGGTTAAATGTTTTACAAAAGAAGATCTGCGTAAGGCAAATAACGTGGCGATAAAAACGAACAGGAATAGGACGCTTCGTAAGAAAGATTTCATGAAGCACATCGAAGACACGTTGTTTCCTGTGGTGTTTGCAATGTCACATAACGATGAAGAAATGAGAGTGCGAGTTTTATTGGATGAAACGAAGTCGGGATGGATTGATATCCCTTTTGATACATTCGATGCCTTGCCAATTCACAGTTAAGAAAGGAATGATATGACGGTATTACCTAAGTCAATTATCAATCTTCTAGAGGACGTAGCACCTGCGTCAAACACACTAGGTGCAGTTACGGAGATGGGTCAGAGGATGCATGACATGTTACATGAGATTGCAGAATTGGAAGATCTGTTGAAGGAAAAGAAGTCAAAATTGCTTCGGTTGCAGACAATAGACTTGCCCGATTTAATGCAGGAAACAAACTTAAAAGATTTCACATTAAATAACGGTGAGCGAGTTGTCATTAGAGAGTATGTAAAGGCGAGTATACCTTCAAATTCTGCCATTGATAAACAGAGAGATCCTGAAGTCAAAGCGGATATGGAAGTACGTCAGCAACAATGTTTTGAGTGGCTCCGTGAAAATAAAGCAGGGCACATGATCAAAAACAAAGTTGAAGTAAATTTTGACAAGAAAGAAGACACCAAATGTCAGGAGTTCACGACAGAGCTTCGGGATAAAGGTGTCCAGTACAATCAGTCGGTTGGGGTTCCTCACGGCACTCTGGACGCTCACTTTGCATCACTGTTGAGTGAGGGGAAAGATATCCCAATGGACACATTTAAAATTTACGTTGGACGTAAAGCCACATTTAGCAAAGGAAAGAAATAATGGCAAATGAAGTTGAACTAAAGAAAGAATCAAATGTAATACCATTTGATGCAAGTCTACTCTTGGAGGACGCAGGTTCTGCAAGTGATAATATGACCTCTGACGATATGTTGATACCACGACTGAGAATACTTCAGTCGGGATCACCAGTGGTTAAGAAATCGGATGGTGCGTATGTCAAAGGTGCTGAAGAGGGCATGATTTTTGATAATGTCAGCAATGAGTTTTTCTCAGGAGAAACTGGTATTACAGTTGTCCCAGTGAGCTACCGAAGGACATTCATTGAGTGGAGTGATGATCGTAAGTTTATTGCGGATCACGGTGTCAATTGCACAGCTCTCTTGGATCGATGCACAGATGATGGCAGGGGTGGATTGAGAACTCCTGAAGGCAATAGCCTCGTCAACACATCGGAATACTTTGTGTATCAGATTGATAAGGATGGTGGGTATTCCCCTGCAATGATCAGCATGTCTTCTTCTGGCATTAAGAAAGCCAAGAAGTGGAACTCCATGATGAACAGGTTGCAGATACCTCACCCATCAGGATCAGGAACACTGAACCCTGCCATGTTCTGGACAGCATATCAGATCACGACAGTTCCTGAATCAAACGACAATGGATCTTGGTTTAACTGGGAAATCTCCATGAGGTTTGATGCAAAGTCTGGGGGGATTATTCAGAACCTAGACGCAGGAAAAGACATTTACCTAGAGGCTCGTGAGTTTAAAAAGAAAGTCCAGTCGGGTGATGTTAATGTAAAATCGGATGATATACCGTTTTAAAAGTAAGGAATCACGTTAACGTCGTTAGCGTGATTCCGCTTTTTCAGAAAGGATAGGAAATGGAAGTCAATCGATTCATGAATTTGTTTCAGGGGTATGAGTTTGCTCATGGTCAGTATCGGGTTCAGAAGAAAGAAGCTGACGGTAAGATGTCAGGAAGAGCCGTTACAGTTAGTGAACCTGCAACCATTGAGAACTACAGGGCACATCTAAACGGTGGAGATTACATTCTTGGAATTATAATGTTGCATCAAGACAACTCGTGCAATTTCGGGGTGATTGATATTGATATAAGAGGGGATGTTAAATTAAATGAAAGTCTTGAATCACTGGAAAAAAAGATTTGTGATACACCTCTGGTACTATGTCGTTCTAAGTCTGGCGGTGCTCACCTTTATTTGTTTGCTAATCCTGCCATTGCTGCTGTTGATATGGTATCAAAGTTAAATGAGTTCGCTGCTCAGTTAGGCTACGGTGGGTCAGAGATATTTCCAAAGCAGACATCCAGAGCAAATGACTTGGATCGTGGCAACTGGATTAACTTATGTTATTGGGATGGTGACGATACAGAACGGTACGCCATTCACAAGGGAAAGAAATTAAGTCTCAGTCAGTTTGTGACACTGGCAGAAAAGAAAAGAACGAACTACGAAGAACTGCAGGGGATCGCACCTAAATTACTGGATCACTTTTCAGATGGTCCACCATGTCTGCAGCACATTATTACAATGGGGTTTCCAGAGGGTGGCAGAAATATAAGTCTGTTTAACGTGGGGGTTTACTTCAGAAAGAAAAACCCTGACGACTGGCAGGAAGATCTTATGAGATTTAATTACGAACATTTACCAGAACCACTGCCAAGCGGTGAGGTGAATGCACTGGTTAAGTCCGTCAGTCGAAAAGATTACGCCTACACCTGTAAGCAATCACCTATTTGCAATTACTGTGAGAAACCAAAGTGCATGAAACGTGAGTTTGGTGTCGGTGGATTTGGCGGTGGGTTGGCTATTGAAGTGGATGCAATTACCAAATACGAGACTGAAAACAAGCAGTCGGTGCGGTGGTATATTGAAATGCAGGGGGAAAGAATAGAAGTCACAACTCCACAGCTATTGGATCAGAGACAGCTCCAGAAAATCTGTGTGGAGA
>Ga0307488_10004582_pt1 | contig 11527 bp, 12 predicted proteins | sample SB02metaG_FD_202248 | JGI IMG/M metagenome (GOLD analysis project Ga0307488, IMG submission 202248) | Sea-ice brine microbial communities from Beaufort Sea near Barrow, Alaska, United States - SB 0.2 | ecosystem: Environmental > Aquatic > Marine > Coastal | place: USA: Alaska | collected...
GCCACCATCAGTGTAACGGAACCTGGCCGTGATCTGTTGGTCAAACGAGAAACGGTTATTCTAACCCGCCCCATGGCAGCGCCGAGCAAGGATGGGGCTGGGGTGGGGACAAAAAGACGTCGTTCAGGAGTCGGCGCCATCGACTGCGATGAGGGTTTGTTTAGTGCTCTGCGCAAACTGCGGGCCGAGTTAGCCAACGCTCGCGGGGTCCCCCCTTATGTTATTTTCTCCGACACCACTTTGCGCCAGATGGCTCGCACCTATCCGCGTGACGAAGTGTCTTTACTTCAAGTGCCTGGGGTAGGCGAAAGAAAGCTATCGGATTTCGGACAAGTCTTTTTAGGAGCGATTGGAGGATGGTTGAGGACAAACTCTCCGCGGCAATTTTCCTAGTTTACTATCGACTTGGAGGCGCTCTTCTGGTTTTCAAACCGCTATGACTAATGATGTCGGACAACTTCTTCTCGTCGGCCTCCCCGGAACCAAACTGGATGTGGCCACCGCTGCCATGTTGCGGCGGGTGCAGCCTGGGGGGTTTATACTTTTTGGCCGAAACCTTGAATCGGCAGAGCAGCTGCGCCGATTGACCGATGATCTTCGTGACCTCTCGGATGTCGAACCGATCATCACGATTGATCAGGAGGGAGGGAGGGTCTCACGGCTGCGCTTGATCGGGGAGGAGCCACCCAACGCTCAGCAATTGCGTGACCGGGGTAACCCAGATTTGGTGCGGCAGCATGGAGATATCACAGCGCGCTTGCTCCGGTTGCTTGGCTTCAATCTCGACCTCTGTCCGGTGCTCGATATCTCGTTTGATGATGAGGCAGAGAATTCTCTCAGAGGGCGGTGCTACGGGAAAAACGCCGAGCAAGTAACGGCGCTTGCTGGAAAATTTAACGATGCCTTGCGCGCCGGAGGCATCCTTAGTTGCGGTAAACATTTTCCTGGCTACACCATGGCAGCGGAAGATCCCCATCACTCTTTTCCGATTATCACTCGCCAACGAGCCGAGATGGAGGCAAACGAACTTTTAGTCTTTCGTCACTTTGCCTCGCGGGTCGACAGCATGATGATCGGGCACATTCACTACGCCTGCCTTGATGGGGAGGAGCGTCCCGCCTCGTTGTCGCCAGTCATTATCAAAGATCTGCTGCGAGGCGAGATGGGATTTCGCGGATTGGTTATGACCGACGATCTCGACATGGGGGCAATTTTGAATACGACAACTTTTGAGGAGATGTTGGCTCGGGGTTTGGCGGCAGGAAATGATCTCCTGATGATTTGTCACCGCGTCGAGATGCTTGAGCAGGCGCGCACGGTTCTGCAGAGGCAGCCCAGGCTGCTCAGCGAACCGGCCCTAGAACGGGTGGCCTCGTTTAAAGCCAAAATGGAGCCACCTCGGGAATTCTCGCGGGAAGCCTTTGACGCCGTCAATCGGGAGATTTGGAATTTGAGGGTGGCCACCCTAGGAGAAAAGGGAGCCCATCAGAAGAGTGTTGAAAATGGAAAACGTTCACCAGTAGAGCTTTATTAAATTTTTTTCGGCTCGGCTTGAGTGGGGATAAAGTTATTTTACTCTTGCTGCATTCTATTAGACGGGCTTATAAGTTACGTTCGGTCGCGACTTGGCGTTGGCGGCTTTTTATCCATGACCTCATTTCTCCCCATTGCAGCGGGTTCCCTAGCGGCACAGAATTTTCCTTTGCAGATTCTCGATAATGTGGAGTGGCTAACTAACTCTGCTTTTGTTTGTATCATCGTCATGGTGGTTGTTCTTTTTTTGGCCCGCCGCGCTACCAAGAAAATAAAGTTAGTCCCTGACGGACCTCAGAATGCCTTCGAGGCTATCATCGAAGTGCTCTATGACACCCTCGAGGAAATTGTTGGTCCAAAAATGGTCTCCAAGGTTTTCTCCATGTTGGCCACCCTCTTTCTTTTTATTCTCACTGCCAATTGGTTCGGTCTCCTGCCCGGGGTTGGTTCCATCGGTTGGCAGGTCGATGCCAGCGCCGGCGGTCTCAACAGCTTAGTTAGTCCCGGAACAATGCAAAGCCTCGCCCAAGTCAATGTTCCGTTGTTCCGACCGACCACCGCAGATCTCAATATGACACTGGCGATGGCTGCTATTTTCATGGTTTTCTGGTTCTACTGGTCCCTTCGAGAAATGGGGCCGGTGGGATTTCTCAAACACATGTTTGGGGTCAAGGGTGGACTTAAGGGTTTCATGGCTTTTTCTCTTGCTCCCATTTTCTTTATGGTTGGAATAATCGAGGTGGTCTCCATCGCCTTCCGTCCTGTTTCCCTCTCCCTCCGTCTTTTCGGGAACGTTTTTGCGGGTGAGACGCTCCTCGCCACCATGCTCACGATAGGCAAGACACTGGGCGCACCGCCGGTAGTCGCCTACTTGATGAGTATTATTGTCCCTATTCCTTTTTACTTCCTCGAACTTCTTGTCGGGGTCTTGCAGGCCATGGTTTTCACTCTCCTCTGTGCCGTTTATATCACCCTCTCCACCTCGCACGATGAAGAGGACGACCACGGTAACCACGATGAGACAAGGCAAGCCGCATAAGATACTTTCCCGCCGGGACCATGCCTTGAGCGTGGGCGGCGCGGAGCAAACACCAAACATCAACACCATAAAACTATGATCACCCCATTCATCGCAGAAGCCGCCGCAGCTACGGGCGGCGTCACAGGCAGTTTCACTCTCGGTATAGCTGGAGCCGGAGCCGCCATCGCCATTGGCTTGGTCGGAGCCAAGGCTGTCGAGGCCGTCGGGCGCAACCCTGGAGCCTTCGGTAAGGTCATGACCTTGGCAATCATCGGTATGGCCCTGGCTGAAGCCATCGCCATTTACGCTCTGATTCGCGCATTTGCGGGACAGTAACCTCCTTGGCTGCCCCGCTTGCGGGGCGGCCTCCTTTTTCGGTCTCTAAAATATAATAATGGACTCTATTACTACGCTGCTGACGGATTTCGGGGTGACTTGGCCCAAATTCATTGCCCAGTGCATTCTCTTCCTCTTCGTCTACTGGGTGCTTAACAAATTTGCCTTCGGGCCAATTGTTAATGTCCTAGCTGAGCGTCGGAGGCTGATTGCTGAGTCGCAGAAAAATGCAGAAAAAATCCGCCAACAACTCGACGAAGCCAAGATGCGCTACGACGAACTCTTGGCGCAGGCTGACAGCGAGGCTAAGGCCTTGATTGACGCTGCCCGCCAAAGTGCCGAGGCGGTGCGAGAGAAGCGGGTGCAAGAGGCGATCTCCGAGGCCGAGGGCGTTATTCGCAAAGCCCACGAGTCTATCGAACAGGACCGTCGCAAGATGGAGTCTGAAGTCAAACTGGCTATGGTTAGCCTGGTTGCGTCCACCACGGCTAAGGTGACTGGTAAGGTTCTCACAAGCGAAGACCAGAAGCGCCTCAGCGACGAGACGGCCAAAGAAATCGCAGCATGAACTCCAACCGCGAGGCCAAAAAATCTGCCCGGTCGCTTTTCCGAGCTTGTTTCACCGACGGGGTTCTCGATCCAGGGCGGGTTCGCGCGGTCATCGGAGCCTTGGCAGAGCGGCGGCCACGGGGGTGCCTTGCCATTTTCCAGCAGTTGTCCCGCCTTGTTCGGCTTGAGCTCGCCCGCAGGCATGTCGTCATTGAAAGCGCCACCTCTCTGGGAGAAAGCGACTTGGGCGATCTTCGTGCCGACATTATCCGTGCCCACGGAAATGATCTTACTTTTGATGTGGTGATCCAACCGGATCTCATTGGCGGCCTGCGCGTGCGGGTCGGCAGCGACGTTTGGGACGGTAGCGTCCGCGCTCGCATCGAGAAACTTCCTGTCTGAACAAACATTTAGAAAAAACGTCCATGAGTACACTTGTCGAAGAAATTAACGCCCAAATAAAAGGACTGCAGTCCAGTGCGGCCCACACCAACACCGGAACCGTCCGCGAAGTCGGCGATGGCATCGCTCGGGTTGAAGGCTTGAGCAATGTCATGCTCAACGAGATGGTTGAATTCCCTGGGGGGGTCTTTGGTCTCGCCCTTAACTTAGAGGAAAACGAAGTAGGGGTAGTTCTTCTGGGAGCCTACGGCGATATCAAAGAAGGCGATGAGGCCAAGACCACTGGCAAACTGCTTTCTCTTCCCGTAGGCAAAGCGCTTCTCGGGAGGGTGGTCAACACCCTAGGTCACCCTATCGATGGCAAGGGACCGATTGATTCTTCGACCTACTATCCTTTGGAAAAGATTGCTCCCGGTATTATCAAGCGCCGCCCAGTGACCCAGCCGGTGCAGACGGGTATCATGGCCATTGACGCCATGATTCCGATTGGCCGCGGGCAGCGTGAGCTGATCATTGGTGACAGGGCCACCGGTAAGACAACCGTGGCTATCGATTCGATTATCAGTCAAGCCAAGCTGAACCGACAGGGTGAGGCCTCGGGCGACTCGGACTTTCGACCACTTTATTCCATCTACGTAGCCATCGGTCAAAAGAACGCTAACGTGGCGAGGGTCATCTCTACTTTGGAGAAGGAGGGTGCCATGCCTTACACCATTGTTGTTAGTGCCTCAGCCTCTGACGACGCCGCCAGCCAGTACCTCGCACCTTTTGCCGGTGCCGCCATTGGTGAGTGGTTCATGGATAATGGAATGGATGCCCTCATCGTTTTTGATGACCTTTCCAAGCAGGCTGTCGCTTACCGCCAGATTTCCTTGCTCCTTAAGCGTCCATCCGGCCGTGAGGCTTATCCTGGTGATGTCTTCTACCTCCACTCACGTTTGCTCGAGCGCAGTGCTCGGCTCAGCGAAGAGGCCGGTGGTGGATCTCTAACCGCCTTGCCCATCATCGAGACGCAGTCTGGCGATGTCTCCGCCTACATTCCGACGAACGTTATCTCCATCACAGACGGCCAAATCTATCTCGAAGGTGATCTTTTTTATCAGGGGATTCGTCCGGCGATCAACGTGGGACTATCAGTAAGTCGGGTCGGTTCTGCGGCACAGGTCAAGGCCATGAAACAGGTGGCCGGTAAGATCAAAGGTGAATTGGCCCAGTTCCGCGAAATGGCGGCCTTTGCCCAGTTTGGATCGGACTTAGACGACAAAACCAAAGGATTGCTCGAACGCGGCCAGCGCATTGTTGAACTCTTCAAGCAGCAGCAGTATCAACCTTACTCCGTCGATATGATGGTGGTGATGCTCTACGCCATGCAGCAGGGTTACATGGACAAAATCAAGGTGGAGAAGATCAAAGACTTTCAGAGTAAAATGCAGGAATTTTTTGAAACCCGTAAAGCGGAACTGCTCGACAAGGTTCGGATTAAGAAGGCGGTGAAGGAGGAGCTCGGGATCGAACTCAAGACCGCTCTGGACGAGTTCACTCAGTTTTACAAATAGGCATCCATGGGCAACACCACACGGGACATCCGGCGGCGGATTAAGTCGGTCCGCAACACCTCGCAGATTACCAAGGCGATGCAAATGATCGCTGCTGCGAAAATGCGCAAGGCGCAGCAGCGGGCTATTGATGCCCGTCCTTATGCCCAGATGCTTAACCGGGTGCTCGTTTCCGTGACCAAGAACACGGAAGATGAACTTCATCCGTTGCTGCAAGCGAGGCCGATCAAGCACACCTTAGTCTTCCTCGTCGGCACCGACAAAGGTCTTTGTGGCGGTCTTAATACCAACCTCCTCCGCGAGGTTCAGAGTTTTGATCGGGAGACGACCAGCTTCATCGCCTCCGGTCGCAAGGCGGTCGATTTTCTAGCCCGGACTAAGCGCCCTCTCCTAGCTGATTTTCCCATGGGCGACACCCCGGACTATGCTCAAGTCAAACCGGTTGCCCAATTCATTATCGAGAAGTTCCTCGCTGGCGAGTGCGACCGAGTGGTCGTTCTCTACACTGACTTCATCAACACCCTTCTGCAGAAGCCCATGGTCAACGAATTGTTGCCGATTGCTTCCTTCCAAATGGGAGGAAAACCGGTCGAAAAAGAGGAGGCCGTCGAGGAGGATTCCATGTCATCCTTCAAATACGAACCTTCAGCTGAGGCGGTACTCAACGCCCTCATTCCATTTTATATTGGCAACGAAATCTACGCCATGATTCTGACGGCGCGTGCTTCCGAGCAAAGCGCCCGCATGGTGGCGATGAAGAGCGCCACCGATAACGCCAACTCCCTGATCAAGGACCTCACTCTCGAATACAACAAAATCCGCCAAGCAGCGATCACCACTGAAATCCTTGAGATTTCCACGGCACAAATCGCCATGGGCTAACCAATCAAAGTTATGAGTAATATCGGAAAAATCGTACAAATCATCGGTCCCGTTGTGGACGTCGATTTTAGTGGGGCGCAGCTCCCAAAAATCTACAACGCCCTCGAAACAACCTGCGACGTGGAGGGGGAGAAATCCAAAGTCGTTTTGGAGGTTCAGCAGGATCTCGGGGAGGGATGGGTCAGAGCTGTCGCCATGTCCAGCACGGAGGGTCTCCGGCGCGGGGCAGGTGTCACGGATACGGGGGCGCCCATCTCGGTTCCTGTGGGTGAGGCGGTACTCGGACGTATTTTCAACGTCTCTGGTGACCCAGTTGACGAAGCCGGTCCGGTTGCGGCGGCCAAGCGCTACCCCATCCACCGGCCAGCTCCTGCTCTGGTCGATCAGGACACCGAGGCCAACATTCTCGAGACAGGTATCAAGGTCATTGACCTTATCTGTCCCTTTACCAAGGGCGGAAAAAGCGGCGCTTTCGGCGGAGCAGGCGTAGGCAAAACCGTGATCATCATGGAGTTGATCAACAACATTGCCAAGGGGCATGGCGGATATTCAGTTTTTGCCGGGGTGGGCGAGCGCACCCGTGAGGGCAATGATCTCTACAACGAAATGTGCGAGGCCGGGATTATCGACAAAAAGGATATGTCGAAGTCAAAGGTGGCCTTGGTTTATGGACAGATGAACGAACCTCCTGGAGCCCGTCTCAGGGTGGCTCTGACCGCTCTGGCCATGGCTGAGTACTTCCGTGATGAGAAAAATCAGGATGTTCTGCTTTTCGTCGATAATATTTTCCGATTCTCCCAGGCTGGTTCAGAGGTTTCTGCCCTCCTTGGCCGGACTCCTTCGGCGGTGGGCTACCAGCCCACCTTGGCCGCCGAAATGGGCATGCTGCAGGAGCGGATCACCTCGACGAAGAAGGGATCGATCACTTCACTGCAGGCGGTTTACGTTCCTGCTGACGATTTGACGGATCCAGCCCCGGCCACAACATTTGCCCACCTTGACTCAACCATCGTACTCGAGCGTTCCATTGCCGAGTTGGGCATTTATCCCGCGGTTGATCCGCTTGCCTCGACCTCGAAAGCCCTCGCGCCAGAGATCGTGGGACAGGAGCACTACGATGTGGCCCGCGGGGTTCAGCGCGTCCTTCAGCGCTACAAGGATTTGCAGGATATCATCGCCATTCTTGGGATGGACGAGCTTGGCCCAGAAGACAAAAAGACCGTTTACCGTGCTCGTAAAATCCAGCGCTTCCTTAGCCAACCCTTCCACGTTGCCGAAATCTTCACCGGAACCAAGGGTGAATACGTTAAAACGGAAGACACGGTGAAGGGATTCAAGGATATCCTAGATGGAAAATACGACGATGTTCCCGAGCAGAACTTCTACATGAAGGGCGGTATCGAGACCCTCACCAAATAAGTGCCCGGAAAAATCCATTTCGAAATTGTTTCACCGGCAGGGGTTTCCACCTCGGCGGAGGTGGATCAGGTTGTCTTGCCAACCACTTCCGGTGAAATCGGAGTGCTGCCAAACCACGAACCAGTCATGACCATGCTGGAACCGGGGGAAATGGCGGTGATGGCAGACGGCAAAATCCACTATGCCGCGGTCGGAGAGGGATTCGCCCAGATCACCCCTGGTCGTATTTCCGTCCTGACTGACCTAGTTGCCCGGGAGAATGAAATTGATGAGGACGCCGTCTCCAAGGCAATCGATCGTGCCCAGACGGCGTTGGCTAACAGTTCCACCATGAGCGACGAAGAAGCTGCCTCTTTAGAGGGTAGTCTCAAGCGCAACCTCGCCATGCTGGGCGTCAAGCGCCGCCGCCGCTCGGCCTGATAATCTCGGTCAGCGCGACCTCTTAGGGAAACTTCATCCCTCCATCGTATTCTTTTGCGGCAGGGGGGAGTCCAAAACTTTCCCTTGGTCATTTCGGGGGAAAGGGAAGAGTTGTCTTTGTCGTGGCCCCTCCGACTTCGAGTGGAGGGTAGTTTGATCCTCCCGTGAGGCTTAGCTAAGTTCTCGGCACCACTTCAATCTGCTGGCGCAGTTTGGCGGTGCTGCCCTCCGGTAGGATCCCCGTCCACTGGGTGCCAGGGTAGACCATAGCATCGCGGCCGATGATTGCTCCCGGGCTGAGCACGGCATGACAGCCGATTTCGGCTCGGTCGCCGATGATGGCCCCAAACTTTCGCAGTCCGGTCGGTTCGGCACCCTCGGAAGTTCGTACCCTCACTTCGGCGCGGTCGAGACGCACATTGGACAGAATCACACCTGCTCCGAGATGGGCCTTGAATCCCAAGATGGAGTCACCGACGTAATTGAAATGTGGTATTTGGGCTTCATCAAAGACGATGCAATTCTTGAACTCACAGGAATTCCCCAAGACGGTGTCATTGCCCACAATAACATTTTCTCTGATATAACAACCGGCTCGGATTTGGCAGCGATCGCCGATCCAGGCTGGCCCCTTGATCACCGCTCCTGGTTCAATAATAGTGCCGTGGCCGATGTAGACGGCATTGCTGACAAAGGGACGCCCGATCTGTTTTCCGTGAATGGCTGGCTTGAGACGGAACTGGAGATAGGAGGAGATGAGGGGGAGGGCTTCCCAGACGTGGGATACCTTCTCGAAAAGTGACCGGTGATCCGTGCGGGTCAGGTCGAGGTAGTCTTGAGGAGAAAATTTCATAGGTTGGTTCGGGTCAGTTTGGTGCCTTGCTTGGTGTCTTTAACGCTCCAGCCTTTTTTAATTAATTCGTCTCTGAGCTGATCGCTCCGTCTCCAGTCTTTGTCGTTTCGGGCAACTTGGCGTTCCTCCGCGAGAGCGGAGATATCTGAGGGAACTTCAACTGTCTCTGGTTGGATGACAAGAACGGTGTTGAGCCGATGCCAGTAGTCGAGAAGGCCGCGAGCCTGCTCGGGAGTAAGTTCGTTGGTATCCATGCCTCGGTTGGACTCACGTACCAGATCGAAGAGGCAGCCAAGAGCGGCGGAGATATTGAGGTCGTCATCCAAGGCCAGCCCAAACTTGTCTTCTTCCGCGGCCGGATAAGATTCGCTCCGGATGGCAGGGAGGGCTCTCTCTAAGAGCCTCTGCTGCCAAGCGTCGAGTCGCTGGAGGGCGCTGCGGGCACCGGCTAGTCCTTCGAGGGTGAAGTTGAGGGGTAAGCGGTAGTGGGCCGCCAAGAGGACATAGCGTACTTCACGACCGCTCCAACCTTTGTCTAGGAGATCTCGCAAAGTGTAAAAATTTCCGAAGGACTTGGCCATTTTACGACCATCTACCATGAGGTGGGCACAGTGCATCCAGATCTTAACGAATTTTTCACCGGTGCAGCACTCTGTCTGAGCAATTTCTGCCTCGTGGTGAGGAAAGATATTATCGACGCCACCGCAGTGGATATCGATTTGGTTGCCGAGGAGTCCTATCGCCATGGCACTGCATTCGATGTGCCAGCCCGGACGACCTCTACCCCACGGGCTGTCCCAGGCTACCTCGCCGTCTTCCTCTTGGTGGGTCTTCCAGAGGGCAAAGTCGCCGATGCTCTCCTTCTCGTACTCATCAGACTGGACGCGACCGGAGGGACGAAGTTCCTCGAGGTTAAGGTGCGCTAGTTTTCCGTAGGGAGGGAAGCTGGCGATACGGAAGTAGACCGAGTGGTCGTCGGCCTCGTAGGCGTGACCAGAGGTAATCAGCTGCTTAATCATGGAGATCATCCGAGCGATATGTTGCGGCTCCGTTGCGCAAGGGAAGCTTCCTGCTGGTTTGATGTAGAGAGACTTGAGATCGGCGAAGAACCCCTCTTTAAACGGGGCAGTGAACTCAGCCAGTGGGACCCCTTTCTCTCGAGCACCCCGGATGGTCTTGTCGTCTACATCGGTTAAATTCATGACGCGGTCCACAAGATATCCTCGGTACTCGAGGTGGCGCTGCAGCAGATCTTCGAAGAGATAGGCTCGGAAATTCCCAATGTGAGCGTGGTTGTAGACCGTAGGGCCGCAGGTATAGATTTTGACGGTCCGTCCGTCTTGAGCCAGCGGTGCGAACGGTTCGATCCCGCGGGTGAGGGTGTTGTAGAACTGGAGGGCCATCGATTTAGGGGAGTTGGATAGAAGTTACGGCCATGGCAGCCATCCCTTCGCCTCGTCCGATGGCGCCGAGGCCTTCATTGGTTGTCGCCTTGAGCCCGATGCGCTCGACTGCTAAATCAAGAGTCAAAGCGAGACTGGCACGAATCGCCTCAAGATGAGGAGCAATTTTAGGAGCTTCGGCTAAGAGAGTTGCGTCGATATTGTTGATTGTGGCACCACGGGAGGCGACCAAGTCTCGGGCGTGGGCTAGAATTTTAAGGCTGCTGATCCCCCGGATGGATTCATCGGTATCGGGAAAATGGTGGCCGATATCTCGCTCTCCAATCGCTCCTAGGATGGCGTCGGCAATGGCGTGGGTCAGAACGTCGGCATCGGAGTGCCCTTGCAACCCGCGCTCATAGGGAATAGTCACCCCCCCTAAAATCAGGGGTCGTCCTGTCGTAAAACGGTGAACATCGTAGCCGATCCCCGTGGTGTTCATGATGGTGAGTTGGAGAGCAAAGAGACGAAGTCTACGGTGCCGCTGGTTGCGGCAATGCGGAATTTATTGGGATTGTCCGGGTGGGGTTGTAGGTCAACCACTCCACCGGCGGCCGGAACGAGGAGAACACCGGCAGCGATGTCCCAAAGTGAAATGGTGCCTTCGATATAAGCATCGAGTCGTCCGCTGGCGACGTAGGCGATATCGAGAGCGGCACTCCCGAGCATGCGCATCTTTTTCACTCGGCGGATTGCCTGGTTGAAAACGGGGAGAGTGCTGTCGATGGTATCGATGGTTTTTGAAACACCCATAGAGACGATACAGTCTTGAAGCTTAGTTCGCTTGCTCACCTGAATTTCTCGCCCATTAAGCAGGGCCGGTCCCCCAGTATCGACCGTCCAAGTCTCGTGACGAAGAGGATCATGGATAACCCCGGCGAGGAGGGTGTTGTTGCGGCGGATAGCGATAGTCGTGGCAAAGTGGGGGATGCCGTAGAAATAGTTTACGGTTCCGTCCAACGGATCGATAATCCACTCATAATCACTGGTTCCACCTCGAATGCCCTCTTCACCGAGAATGGCGTGATCTGGATGACGGGCAAGAATGTGATTTTCGATCAGCTCCTGTGTCCGGCGGTCGAGCTCTAGCTTGATATCGTGATCCTGCATCTCA
>Ga0307488_10004584_pt1 | contig 11518 bp, 8 predicted proteins | sample SB02metaG_FD_202248 | JGI IMG/M metagenome (GOLD analysis project Ga0307488, IMG submission 202248) | Sea-ice brine microbial communities from Beaufort Sea near Barrow, Alaska, United States - SB 0.2 | ecosystem: Environmental > Aquatic > Marine > Coastal | place: USA: Alaska | collected 2017-05-06
AGGTCGACTTGGACATGGGCAAGTCGAACGACGGTCTCGGCCTCGAATACATGAAGGGCAACATCCTCAAATCGGTCACCTTCACCCGAGATGCGAGCGGGAGATTACTGGACCAACCCGAGACCCTGCTGGTGATGGCGGCGGGCGCGAACTTCGAGCGCGGCGGAGCCGTTTCTGCATGGGTGCGCGACGACGCATCCGGAAAGTGGACACATACCTTGGTGAGGCACGGTTCGAGTGCCGGCGGGGTGCGCTGGGTGCCACGTGACATGGAGGTGTATCGCGACAAGGTGACCGGCGCGGAGCGGATCTTTATGTCGCTAGGCAATCCCGGAATCATCTCCGGGGTCTACGATTCCTCAGCCGCCGGCCGGATACGTTGGGACCGCAACCTCGAGCATCCGTTCCTCACCGACGGCAGCTTCCGGACACGCCCCCTTGGCATCATTCAGGCCAACGGTTCGCTATTCTTCTCCGAAGGCGATTCAATCTACCAGCGCATCGATGGCGAGCGGCCACGCTTCCACGAGATCTTCGAACTGTTCGAGGACACCGATACCGATGTCGGTGGAATTCGCGGCCTGACACGTGTCCCCAACCCGAATGGCGCGGGTGATTCGCTACTCTTCATCTGGGCACCGGGCGAGGGTTCTGCCAGCGAAGTCAAGCGACTCGATCCCGATGGCAAGGGCGGCTACACGCTGCATGACGAAGTGCAGATCATTGATCTGATGAGGGAATACCTGGGAGTCGAAGTCACCTACACGCTCGGCGCGCACAACATGATCTATCCATTCACTGACCCCGCGACGGGGGAGACCGTGCATATCATCGGCTTCCAAGGAAATATCAGCGGCTCAAAAAACCATCTCCGCTGGAAGGGCAGTGCCCTCTATGCCGGAGCGCCCTATGCCGTGCGGCGGGCTGACCGGAGCTATCGTGTGCTCGAGGTAAACAATCGCTATGAGGTCGGCAAACAACTGCTGGTTTCGCCGCGCACGTTTTGCAAATCACCCTTCGGCGATGACCAAATCTACATCGCGGGTCACGATGCCAGTTTCAAAATCTCCGACGATATGGCGTGGATCTTCCGCGCTCCTGAGTCGGTGGTCCTGGGCTCAGAGCTTGCTCGCGATGCCCTGCCACCCGAGCCGGACCCAAAACCAGCCCAGCGTCTGCTGGAGGGACCGGTCTACGAATTGCGGATCTATTCCGCCAACGAAAATCGTCTGCAACATCTGGTGAAACGGTTTCGCGAGCACACCGACCGCATTTTCAGAAAGCATGGGCTGGAAGCGATCGGCTATTGGATGCCCACCGAGGGACCAGCGAAGAAACGTCGCCGCCTCATCTACATTTTGAAACATCCATCGCGGTATGCCGCCTATGAGAACTGGACTCGGTTCAACAACGACCGTGAATGGAATACCGTGCTCGACCAACCGGAGTTTCAGGGGCTGCTTGCGCAAAAACCGACCAGCATCTTTATGAAAGAGACCGAATACTCGGTCCGGGTCCGCGACGCGATCGACCAGCGAGGTGGGGTGTTCGAACTCCGCACCTATGTCACGAATCCGGACAAACTCGCTCACCTCAACCAGCGTTTTCAGAATCACACTGCGGCGCTCTTCAATCAGCATGGCATGAAGAACGTCGGCTACTGGACGCCATTCGACCCACCAGATTCAGCAAACACGCTCATCTACCTCATTCATCACACCAACCGGATGCAGGCGGACGAAAACTGGAAAGCCTTCGGAGCAGATCCCGAGTGGCAGGAAGCGAGGCGGAAGTCCGAAAGCGACGGAAAAATTCTCGCCCGATCGCCCGAAAGTATTTTTCTGCGAGCGTTAGACTTTTCGCCCAATGCGCCAGTTCGTCCGGCCGGCGAAAGAAGGTAGGTTAATTATGATGCGACGAACGACACTCTGGTTACTGACGGGGCTGCTTGCTTGCGGTGGACTGGCGCATGCGGATTCCTCGCTGACATCCCACCAGCCATTCCTCAAGCAGTACTGTTTCGAATGTCACGGCGCCGAGAAACAAAAGGGCGACTACCGCTTCGATACCCTCGGGACCGATCTATCCGACCTGGAAACACTTGAGATCTGGCAGGGAATTTTGGATCAGCTCAACCTGGGCGAGATGCCGCCGAAGAAGAAACCACAACCGCCCTTTAAGGAGACCGCGAAATTAATCGAGGCGCTGACACCAGCGCTCCAGCAAGCCTACGCGGCGAGGAAAAGCACTGCGGGTCAGGCGGTGATCCGGCGGCTGAACAAGTTCGAGATCCGCAACACGCTGCGTGACCTGTTTTACATCAACCATCCGGATTTTGATCCCACCGTAGTTTCCGGGCTCTACGACTTCAACGGCAACGGAACTACCGCGCAGAAAACAATCGAGCCGACGCGGAGTTTTCAGGACGACGAGGAGGCGGAGGGTTTCGACAACATCGGCCAGCAATTGGTAATGTCCGACTTCCTGCTGAAGATGCTGATCGGCGCCGTGCACCCCCTCAAACCCGGCAGGACCGACGCCCCGATAAAAATCCTTGAATAAGCAAATTCCTATCAGTCACCCGCAGAAACGATCGCCGCGATCTGTCACCAATTTCGATCATGAATTCCCAAGATCATCCCAGTTTCCACTCCCCATGACAATTGCTCAATCGCGGTGGGAGCTGTCATAGCGAGTTGACCAATTCATGAGCGGAGGTGGCAGCGGCAAGAAATGAGGCGGCGCATCGAATACTGATCGCCCCGTTCTTCATCGTCTCACAATTCGAACTTGATGAGCCCCTGGCGGCCCGCTGGTATTAAAACATACCCGTCACCGATATAGGCCAGATCGGGGTTTCCACTGATCTTGAATTGGCGGATCAGTTTCGGGTTTTTCAAATCGCTGATGTCGAGAACGGTCACGTCCCCATCAATGCGATCACACGTGACGAGGATGTTTTCCCGAACGGTTGGTTTTCCACGAAAATCGGGACCATCTGGAATCCGATAGACGGGCATCTCGGAATCGTATTCACCTTCACGCAGCGGCTTGTAGAAGGAGTATCCGCCATCGCGCGTTACCAGCGCGTATTCGCCGCAGGCAGCATAGCCGCCGGATTTCATGTCCGGCAAAAGGCCAATCGGATCCGGCAGGTTTGCTGGTTCGGCAGCGCCCAGATCAGACATGAAGGTGCGGCCGGCACACCAGGTTCCGCAGATAAGCTCGCCGTCGATAAACCCGTTGCAGAGTTGCCGGTAATAGACCAAGCCGGCCCAACCTCGTTCGTATTTCGCCAACTTGATCTGCTTCCCGTCAGATAGATCAAGAATCTCGTAGCCTACCCCACCGGCATGAACGACCGCGAATCGACCATTAGGCGCAACACGCACCTGCCTGATGCCACGGCTCGTCTCATACGAGGTCATTCTCTCGAGCCCCGGGCCGTCCACTTGGTAGCAAACGAGACCTTCGGAACCCTGGGCGGCATATAGTTTCTCTTCGTGCACCTGGACATCCATCGCGACGCCCCTGGTCGGATACTGCTTCTGAAGAACCATGTTCTCGTCCAGAACATGGATCCCGTCTGATCCACAGGCAGCGTAAATATATCCGTTACGCTCCACCGCAGCGTATACCTGTCCGCCCGGCCGATAGGTCGCCAAACTCTTCAGTCCGAGTGGTTCGAGCGCCTCGAAGTCGTGGAAATCGCCGCTTCGATTCAGCTTGCCGGCATCGTCCTCTCCCTCGCTAATCGCCGTGACGAGGTTCTCGTTCTCGAAAATATGCAGGTCGGTGAATAGGCCTGTGAAATACATGTAGCCGTCGACGGTCTCCAGACCGCAGACCGGACTGTAACAGACCTCTTCCGGGTCGAACGGAATCGCGACGGGGCGGACTCCTGATTTGTCTTCGGTCTTGAGTTTTTGAAATCCTTTCTCCCCCGGAGCCAAAGGAATCCGAATTTGAGCTAGCTCTTTCGGCTGCTTCGGATCGGAAACATCGAGGATGAAAACTCCGTTGTGCGTGTGATAGAGGTAGGCGTAGGGAAAAGAAAGCTTTACCCGCCACGTATCCGGCCAGCCGTAGTAGTAGCGCCAGCCAAACTGCACGCGTGATAGCGGTTTCGGCTCGGTCGGGTTGGAGACGTCGAAAATATCCATTCCGTTGCCGTTGCCGTATCGCGGATCATCAAGTGAAAGCCCGGCTCCTGGTTGATGGTGTCCGTATGCGGCATAAAGAATTCCGTTCTCCACGCACAAACCGTCGCCACGTCCATTGAGTTCAACTTCGGCTACCAGCCTTGGATCGGCAGGGTTGCGAACATCGCATATCGCGACGCGGCATTCTTCCCAGGCCCCGGCGTAGAGATACCCGTCTGAAACCACGCACGATTGCGCCTCGCCGACTCGCACCACGGAGACATGACGCAGCTTCGCCGGGTTGGAAATGTCGATGATCTCCACGCCAAACCAACGCTGGGCGACAAAGGCGAACTTGTCATTCAGTGCTATCCCGGTCGCGAATTCAGTGGTGTCGTAATGCGACAGCAATTTCGGGGCCGCTCGGTCCGAAACATCAATGACGAACAAGCCGTCCTCCCGCGCCGTGATATAGGCAACCTTGTCGCGAACCACAATCTGCCGAAGGTTCCCAACGTCCTTCATTTCTCCAACCACGACCGGTCCGGCCGGGTCCTTGACCGAGAGAATCACCAGGTTCCGTTGCTGGAGCATGAACAGGTATTTCCCCTCACGGACGACGTCCATCCCGGGCCCGACTCCGGCATCTGCCGTCGGCTGTTGCTCGTTTTCGAACTGGATCGTCACTGTATTCAGGTCGACTTCTGCCATGGCAAAAGAGGTAAACAAGAAACAGGAGAGAAAAATCGTGAGTCTCATATGATCATGAAATACACAAGAAACCGTCGCTCAACAAGTGACGCGATTCGAAAACGGTTAAGAATTAATCTGGCCCCCCTCAAACCCGGCAGGACCGACGCCCCGATAAAAATCCTTGAATAAGAAAATTCCTATCAGTCAGACATGAGCCGAAGAATTAGCGGTTAACTTCACTACCATGCTCTTTTCGGCAACCCTTTGCAATTCTCCGTCGTCTCCCAACCGACGAGTCTTCATCATCATCGAATCAGATAGATCAAAACCCTTTCGACCCGATGACTGTTCCCGAATCACAAACGAGTGTTTGTCCCGTCACCTGGTCCGAACCGGTGATGATGCTCAACACGGCTTCGGCAACATCTTTCGGTTCGCAGACACTTTGCAGGGCGTTTGCAGCGGCTCGCTCGGCCTTCGCCTGCTCAAACTGATCGCCCAGTCCTTCCTGCAACCATTCACCTGCGATGAACCCCGGTGCCACGGAATTCACGCGAATCTCAGGGGCAAGCGTACGCGCGGTCGAAACGGTGAGGTTGATCACCGCCGCTTTGGAGGCGCAGTAGGGAATCGAGCTTCCCGTTGCGAGAATCCCTGCAATGCTGCTGATCGTTACGATTTCACCACCACCGCTTTCCCTGATGAACGGCGCCGCCGCCCGGGTGCATTGGAAAACTGCTTTGACGTTAGTTGAGAATATCTCCTCCCAGTGCTCATCTTTGACCGCCTCCATATCCTCGTGCGGAATGAAGCGGGTCGTCCCCGCGGAGTTTACCAGGAGATCGAGCCGTCCAAATTCATTGTGAGCCTTTTGCATCATGGCGCGGCAAACGGAGTCATCGCGGACGTCTCCCCCAAATGAAACGGCTTTCACCCCCAGTGATTTTGCCTTTTCGACCACTGCATCGGCACCCTCCCGGGAACTTCGATAGTGCACGAGTACCGAACATCCCTGTTCTGCAAGGGCCAGCGACGTCGCGCGACCAACCCCTCTGCCTCCTCCGGTGACGACTGCTACTTTGCCTTTAATTTTCATCGTGTGTTGTTCGGGAATAGGTAAACGCGATTTTCGTTGGAGTTCAAATGGCTTGCTGCGGATTAGGGCACCGGGCAGCGAAGGGTCCTTGCCTTCTTCATTGCTTACTGCCAAGCTAAGACAAGACAGGAGTTGCGAACCGATGATACTCAAGAAAAAGATTTGTATGCTGGGAGCCTTTGGTGTTGGTAAGACCAGTCTTGTCCGCTCCTTTGTCGAATCGATCTTCAGCGAAGATTACTTGTCGACCATCGGTGTGCAGATCAGCCAGAAAACCGTGCAAGTTGGCCCCCCTCAAACCCGGCAGGACCGACGCCCCGATAAAAATCCTTGAATAAGCAAATTCCTATCAGTAACTGCTTTCGGCTAGTTTCTTTCTTCAGTGAAAAGTTGAGAATTGGCGACTGATTCGTATCGGAGATCTCTGGTATTTCGGAGAGCAAGCTGATACGAATATCATTTCCAGTTTCGATTTCGAAAAGATTATCCTCCATCTCCCAGCCAGGTAGGGTTACACCGATGGAGCAACAATCCCAAGCGACCTCTTTTTCCCATGTCCAACCCACCACGACAGCGCCTCATCTTCCAACTCGGCACCAACAACTGGCAGTCTGAGGAGGAGTTTGCCCCCGGCAGCGGCATTCTCCACGAACAGCATCATAACACGTTTAACACGACACCCGGTGTTGTGTGCCACAGCGTCTTTCCATCCCGCGTCCAGCGCTTCGATCGACCCGACGTGCGGGTCTTCGAACTCGAGCACGATATCCCCATCTGCGAGTCGGTCTCGCCGGTGTCTTCATACCGCTGGCACAGCATGAGCGAGGATGAATTCGAGGCATATCGCATTCGCCTGCGCGACTTTGTCATCGCCTACATCGACGAGGTTGAAAAGGAGCTGGGTCGGTCTTTCGACTTGTTTGTTGCCCACCACGCATTTCTCAACCCCCTGGTCATGGCTGATGTGAACCGGGTTCGAGTCGAGCGCGGCCAGTCCGCCGTGCCGCTAGTCGCTTTCGTCCACGGAACTGCTTTGCTGATGTACCAGCATGAGAAGGAAGCTAGCGACCCCGACTACCCGCCACGGTTTTATCCCCGCTGGATCGAGGAGCGGGTATTCGATTCCGTGGACGGCGTCTTCGTCATCTCGAATTCGCAGAAGGAACGTTTCTTGTCGCTATTCAGCGACTACAACCCGGATCATGTTTTGGTCACACCCAACGGTATCGATCCAGAGGTTTTCCATCGTGACGAAACGCTCGATCGTGATGCCGTTCTTTCACGCTTTCCCACGACACCTTACGAGGGCAGTGACGCATCTCCGTCAAGCATCCCGCCCGGCTTTGAGCGAATGTTACTTTTTGTCGGCAAGTTCGCCGACATCAAGCGCATCGATTGCCTGCTGCGTGCCGCGGTCATTTACGAAAAAGCGGCGGCGAATGCGGGATTGCGCGTCGCAACTGTCATCGCAGGTTCCGGCCCCGTGGCGGAGCAAAAGCTGTATCAGGACCTGGCGGTCGAGCTCGACCTGTCCGATGCGTATTTCATCGGTCCCCACGGGCAACCGAGCCTGGCTCAACTTTACAACGTCGCTGATGTCGGTGTCTTCCCAACTAAGTTCGAAGCCTTCGGCCTGGTCTTCCTGGAGTGCCTGGCCTGTGGCACGCCGGCCATCGGAACCGCGGCGGGCGGACCGCTCGAGTTCGTCGACGACACCGCCGGCGAACTGGTCACCGACTTCGACAGCAACGAGGAGTTTACAGCGGCACTGGGTGAGACGATCTCGCGCGCACTGGTCGAGAACTGGAAGAACAGCAAGGCGACCGCCGCGATCACCATCGCCTCCCGCTTCACGCTGACCGCTCAGTGTGAGCGTATCTTGCAAGGCGTGGATGACCTGACAAAAGCGTGAATTTGGGGTCCTCCGTTTCGGGTCAGATCCTCCGTTTCGGAGATCCCGCAAGCTCTGCTATTTCCCTGCCGGGATCACCGGCAAGACGATGTGAGAAGCGCGAGCAGCATCGTGATAGATCGTCTGCCCCGCGGTCTGAAACTCTTTCACCAGCCCGATGTTGTCCTCGGCGCTGTTGGGATTCCGCAAATAATAGGGAAAGTAGCTGCTGGAAATCTCGATGCGGATGCGATGACCGGCGGCAAACAGGTTCCCGGTCGGCCGCCAGAACTCGAGGGTGTATTCGTAGAGTTGATCCGGCAGGATCTTGCTGAGTTTACGAGAATTGAAGGCGCCCTCTCGTTCAGAATCGCGATAGCGGGCCCGCATCACACCCTCCCCCAGGAACAACGCCCGTCCATCGGGATGCACATCGGCCAGGCGAATCATCCAGTCGGTGTCAGGGGCGCTGGTTGAGGCATGGAGCTTCGCCGTGATTGGCCCGATGACTTCCACGTCTTCTTTCAACACGGGGGTGTCGTAAACGAGCACATCCTTCCGGGCAGCCGACTTGCTGATGTCCCGCGGTCCGTCGATGTGTCCGTTTTCAAACGCGGCTGAGGGAGTCGGATCATTGGGGTCATAGGTATATTTGTCCGGCGGTTGATCGCCGGGAGCGGCGAGGCTGAGCAATCCATCACCGGTCGATGAATTCGCTTTGCCGCCGCTGTGCAGGTAGAACTTGGTGAATTCCGTTTCCGGCAAGGGCCATTCCGTGGCGGTGCGCCATTGGTTGCGGCCCATGACAAATAGATGGATCGGCGGCTCCTCCATGATGCCATTTTCGACACCCTTGAGGTGATGATCGAACCAGCGAAGAATGTAACCATCCCAATCAATGATCGCCTGCGGACCAAAATCGACTCCGGCGGCGATGCGGTGACGATTGATAATGTGCTGCCAGGGACCAATCACCATCCGTGGCTGCCGGGCCATTGGAGAAGTGCCGTGCTTTTTCATTCCCAGGTAATTCGCCGGAGTCCCGGGGAAATTGGCATCGAACCAACCGGTAATCGCCAGCGAGGGCACCTGAACCCGCGCGTAACTTTCTGGAGTCTGGTAAGCGATCCTGAGCCAATATTCTCCCTCGGACGTGTTCTGGGTGACCCATTTCCGCCACCAAGTCGTGGGCAGGTAGTTTCGAGTTTTGTCAAAATCGATGTAGGGAAGCTGGCTGTATGCCTCCTCCCGATTCACCGCGAATCCACCGTAGCCGCCAGGGCCTACGCTGTGCGGAGTGCCTCCGGAGAGTGCACCAGCCCAATCCACCATCCAGCAGACAAAGATACCGTTCTGATAGGGGCAATTGAGCAGATGATCCGGAGGAGCCACTTCGGGCACGATGGCCTTCAGTGATGGGGGCGCCTGAGTGGCCGTCCACCACTGGGTCCATCCCATGTAGGAAAGTCCGTACATGCCGACCTTGCCGCTGCACCACTCCTGCCTCGCGATCCATTCCACCACGTCGTAACCGTCCGTCTTATGCTTCGGGGAGAAGGGATCCCATTCGCCACCTGATTCGAACCGGCCACGGGAATCCGTGTTGACCACCACATAACCCAGGGCAGCGAATTTTTTCGCGCGAGCTCCCTGTCCCGTTTTTCCGTAAGGAGTTTGCAGTAGAATCGCCGGAAATTTTTGATCCGACTTCGGCCGGAAAATGTCGGCTACTAACTCCACTCCATCGCGCAGGGGAATCTTCTCATCCTTATACTCAATTACCTCAAATTCCTGTCTCAAGGGATTTCCGGAATCCGGGGCTTGTCCCCATGCCAGACCGGCGAACGAACTGAACAGCAGAAATACTGCCGAAATTATTTTGCGTCTTGTTTGCATCATCAAACTCCCGCAGAGGATAGAAGATCCGGCCAGCCAGACAAGCCTATTGAGTCTCTGATCCGAAACAGCCTCGCTCGGACTCTTCTCGCCGTTCAAGGCTTCGCCGCCAGGGAAACGCAGATCAGTTCCTCGCTATTCCGCGGGCGGGCGGCCATCTCAACGACTTCAAGATCACGGAGATTGCCGAGGTCGAAAGTCCTGATTCTGTGGAAGCTGCGGTGGAGGACATTTTTTCTCTGCTGCCGCCGCGCCCGGTTCAAAGTCAGTTTCGGGATCGCTCCGGACAGGACAAGGCTTTGCAACTGACCTACGCAATGGCGCGACAATATCCTGACACGGTTTTTCTTCAAACCGCACATCGACTCCTGTGTCAGAAATGCACGATTGCCCCCCACCATCTCAAGTTCCCGGTCGCCGCCTTTGAGAACTATCGCTACTTGGACCCCCTCAAACCCGATTCAGAAACCTCAGCCCAAACCTTAACCTTATTCATTCTTCCAGAGCAGACGCCTAAAAAGAAACACACTGAGAAACCTGATTGGAAATCCCTTATTCAACGAATTTGGGGAGGCGATCCCACCACCTGTCCCTGTTGCCGGGCGCAGATGAAAAACGTCGGCACCATCATTCGCCGGGCAGAGATCGAGTTCTTTCTGCGGCTCTGGGGTATGTGGGAAGGAATTATCTCGCTGCCACCACCACCCGATCCGCCCTTCGATATCGAGACCTTGGAGCCCCTGGATGTTCCGATCCACTGGAGCTGGAGCGATCAGACAGATCCGCCACCTGAAGATTGGTGGCAGGACACACTGACCGAATGGCAAGCCCCCGAGCTACCGCTGGACGATGGCTATACCCTGATTCTCGATGCTGTAGATCCAATGGCACCAAAAGACGTCCCCGTTTTTCTCGTAAGCTGAGATTTTCAAGTTGTAGCCGGTAGGGTCCAAATGCGAAAACCCTCCTATCCAGAGGGTTGCGGAGATCTCTGCTCACAAATCGAGATTTTTTGAGTCATTGGCGGACTTTTCCTCCGAATAAGACTCAGGCGCTTGACACAAACAGCTAATCTGTTGAAAATTGGGTTTTGAGACGAGTTTTTCACCCTTTCTCCCCCGGCACCCCCTCAAACTCGGCAGGACCGACGCCCCGATAAAAATCCTTGAATAAGCAAATTCCTATCAGTCGGCACCAGCACCGGAACGCTCACCGGACTCGAGTGGGCGTGAGTATGATTCGATACTCTTCTTGAAGAGGCAGCGTAACAATCCCTTCGAACCAGCAATGACACGATTTCAGAAAAGAAAATCAAGGCTACATACTCTGCTCATTGCAGTGACGATTGCCGCAGGGATACTTTCACAGGTGCTTATTTCCGGGGCGGCCGAACCCGAGCCAGATGTGCGCTGGGTTCAAAGTTATGATGCCGGTTACCCAGACGCCAACGGGGCCTGGGCGGGAGGTTCGGAGATGATGCACCTCGCCTCACACAAAGGCATGCTCTTCGCATCCAACGGCTACTGGGTCGATGCGCGTTGGGTGATCCCGCCGGAGGGACGGCGACAATCGGCGCAGGTATTGCGCCTTGATGCCGCGGAGGCGCAATGGCAGGTCGACTTGGACATGGGCAAGTCGAACGACGGTCTCGGCCTCGAATACATGAAGGGCAACATCCTCAAATCGGTCACCTTCACCCGAGATGCGAGCGGGAGATTACTGGACCAACCCGAGACCCTTCTGGTGATGGCGGCGGGCGCGAACTTCGAGCGCGGCGGAGCCGTTTCTGCATGGGTGCGC
>Ga0307488_10004586_pt1 | contig 11517 bp, 8 predicted proteins | sample SB02metaG_FD_202248 | JGI IMG/M metagenome (GOLD analysis project Ga0307488, IMG submission 202248) | Sea-ice brine microbial communities from Beaufort Sea near Barrow, Alaska, United States - SB 0.2 | ecosystem: Environmental > Aquatic > Marine > Coastal | place: USA: Alaska | collected 2017-05-06
AACGTTTTGGGAATCCAAATCGAGAACACGGACAAAAATGCGAGACGGGTTACTTATATGAACCTATTAGATTTGGAGAACAACAACATCGAGATTCCCTCAGCAAGATTCAATAGCGTCATCACGTTGCCATCATGTGATTTCCAAAAAGTGTGTCGAGATATTAATGGGTTCGCGGATTATCTAGAGATCAAAAATATAAACAACCAACTCATTTTGTCGTGTACAGGGGACTTTTGCTCTCACGAAATAACAATATCAGACAGCGACCAAATCGTCGTTAAACATGAAGACGAATGTAAAGAAATATTCCAAGGTGTATTCAACCTTAAATATCTCGTATTGTTTACGAAATGTACAAATCTATCCAACACAGTAGAATTGTATTTGAAAAACGATTATCCATTGATTATTCGATATACGGTGGGTTCCCTTGGCGAGATAAAGCTATGCTTGGCTCCACAAACGAACACTCCCTAATCTATACACGTATTCGCTTTAAACAGTATGGTTCCGTGATACTCTTCATCAATGTTAAAAAACTCGAAATTTTGAATATCGGTAGATTTCAACCAAATCTTAACGATACAGAAATTCTTTTTGGGACTGACAGAAACACCGTTAATCTTATCGGAGTATTCCTTATACTTATCTATCAAAAGTGACTCGTTCACCAAATCCAAAAGTAATTTTTCACAAAATGATGGCATCTTCTCCTTTAAAATTTTAATTGACAAAAAACCACCACGCTTATTGTCATCATCGTTCCATTTTGGGAAGATAGGATCTCTCATGACAAAAAACATTCCGTCTTGTAGACACGAAGATACCTCTGTATACATCATCCAAAATTCACTGATGGTACGTGTTGTAAATAGTTTCTTATAACCCGAGTGTGTCCAATTATCGTCCATTGGGTCGTGAAAGTATAATGTCCAGCTATCATTTAACCAGATATCCATCATATATTTGTACTTGATCGTTTGCTTTAAATATGGTTTCGTCCAACATGAAGTCGGAAATTTTGAGTTCGTTATCGGTATCGGGTATGTCCACTTTACTGTTTCTTTTTATATAATTCACAATATCCTTGGCGACAAGCGATGTGAGCAACAAACTATGTAACACCTTCAAAAAATACGGGGTCACTACGACGTCATTGATATGTACACTACTGAGAAGCACCTTTTTCGATTCGGCCTTGGATTTCATAATCAATGTAATCAAATCGTTTTCGACGGTTTTGGTATCGAATGCAACGAAATCACGGGTTAATAATAGAGTTGTCACAATCTGCGAATCCGAATGTTGGATGATTTCCAAAATGTCGTTTGTGTACCAATATGCTCTGGAAGTGAATACGTCTTTCAAAGGTGTGAAATATGACCAAAGAATATTATAAATCACTTTCGGGTTGCCTTTGGAACCCGGATACGTTTTAATTGAAATGATTCGATTCCTGAACACTTTGAAGTACAACCTGGTTACCAATTCTTCGAAGTCAAAAAATTTAAACATTGTGTACGAATAGTAGGAGTAGCACACGTTCCTCAGGTTAAAGAACATTTAGAGAAGTAAACGATATACTTCTTAAATGAAGATAACTTCAACGATTCAAAAAATCTGATTAAAATATAAATGTGGCTTATCTTATTCGTGTTCTTTATTTTCATAACCACCATCACGGTTATCTTACAACAATGTCTTAACCAACATAAAAAAACAATACGTACATTAGAAACCTTTATTCAAAAACAGACATAACTTAAAGGTATTTATACGAAATGTTCCTAATTTCATCATGAATACTGATTGCACCCATTGTTTGGAACAAAACTCGATGAGAATGAACCGTTCAGAAGGTAACATCGTGTGTTTAGAGTGCGGGTATGTTAGTGAATACGATAGTTGGATTGATTATTATTCTGAATACGAACCACCAGTACACAATCAACATACAATATATGATACTTTCGATTTTGTTCCGTACACCACATTTCCTGACATGGTTCTTCAGGTAGCGTATGAGATTTACGAGAAACAGATACGAGAACACACCTATAGAGGCAAAGTGAAAAGAGCAATCATCGCGAATTGTTTATTAAACGCATGTATCGTATGCGGTGTTCCAAAAACTAACAAGGACATGGCTGAAATTTGCGACACGGAATCGGCGATGATTGTGAAATATTCAAATCATATCGAATGCGCAACAGAGTCAGATTCTACTTCTACATTGATGGTTTCCAAATACATATACACATTACCATTACCAAAAAAAGTTCACATGCAATATATCAAACAAGTCAAGGAGCTGTTCGTGGATGACAACATCTTGGAGGGCAAGTCTCCGAATACACGATTGACGACATTCATCTATATTGTAGGACAACAACTAAACTACCCATCCATCAACAAACAATTCATCGTAGCGACATTCGACATCTCTATAGTCACATTAAATAAAGCTCTAAAAGAGTTTCTTACGAATAGCTCTAACTTTTGAGTCAATCTTATCGATCTTATGACCGCATTCTAGAATTATTGCTAGTGCTACCGCTTCTAGGCTATGGAATAGACTATCTGGTTTGTCTTCAATTAACGTAGTGCACAGATTCTTCATGATGGCTATGTCTTTACTGGTGCAATCTATGCTCAAACATAACTCTACAAGTTTGTTTTGAAGTGCTGTTATCCAATCATCGTTCTCTCTAATTTCCTTGGCGACATGTCTGGTATAACGTTTGATCGCCTCTATTTCCGCACATACCGCTTCAAAGTTAACCATCATCCGTTTAGATAGATTGCGGACCGATGTGATATTGAACGTTTCGATATCTGTAAAGTGCATCGCACAACAAATAACCTTCAATGATGACGACATTGAATGTTTGTTTGTAATCCAATCATTCACGGTAGTGCATATACTGGTGGATAGTTGATACTTTTCGATCAATTTGAAGATGGTACTGTAGTTGCTATGTATGACAACGGAGTACTCTGGAGCATACATAGTAGTGGTCGTCAAAATGAAATCCGTATTCACCACCAAACCACATTCTGTGCATATCGAGTCACCGGTCGCATAATCGGTGATAAGCCTCGAATTGAAGGGTGTACATATTCCACAGTAGTCCATCTGGTGGGAGTGGAAGGGGGGATTGTAGTGATATGGATATTGGTGTTATGAAGTTGTATCTGTGGACCTTTATAGGTTGAAAAAAAATCTACCCCTACCCGAAATCCCCACGAAATCTCAAATCACATATACAAATGATGATGTGATTCGTTTATCGGAGGGGATTTGATATATTCGTCCACAATTTCATTTGTCAATTCTAATGGGAAAACACTGTCTGTATCGTTGTTGTATTTAAAAATATTGATCATGTATTTATCAAAATTGTCTTTTTTTATCATTCGAGTTAGGTTTATGTTCCCGAGAATCAATTCAAATGATCGCTTCAGACTCCTAACTCCTGCCTCTTTCTGTGTTTTGTTCACAATATATCGCACCACCTCGTCGGATACTAGGATGTCCCCAGGTGTAATATTGAACTGCTTACAAAAATCCGGCAGGATGAATCGTTGGGTAATGTGAATCTTATCTTCGATGGTGTAGTCGTTTGTCGCAATGCGAATCATCCTATCCTTTAGAATCGGATTTAGCATCGAATCGTTGTTGTATGTGAAAATAATCAAGCATCTTGAGAGATCGATGGGGAACTCGCTAAAGTATTTATCGTAAAATGTGTCATTCTGTGAAGGGTCTGTCAAATGAATCAGTATATTGATGAGTTCTTGACCTTTGGATGTATCGCTTATTTTGTCAATCTCGTCAAAATATAAGACGGGATTCATACATCCCGCTTTCATGACAGAATCCGCAATTTTCCCCCATATTGATCCCTCGTAGGTGTAACTGTGTCCATCTAGATATGACCCATCAGAAGCTCCACCCATAGGAATGAATTGAAAAGGAAGGTCCATAGCTTTACAAATACAATCCTTCACAAGAGTTGTTTTCCCTACTCCAGGATTTCCATGTATACCGATAACATTTCCTTTCGATGTTGGATTAGCAATCCACTGCGCCAATATGCGAAGGATCTGTTTTTTGGCGCAATGGTGTCCATAAATATTGTTTTCAAAATGATCCATCGTATTCTCTAGAAACTCCGTTATTTCTTTTTGATCTGATTCGGACGTCACTGGTAAACTCTTATACACCTGTACCGGAATTCGACACATGTTATTGATCCAATTTACCACTTTAACTGATTCTCCATTGGATGTGTCCTGAACTTGAACCATCTCTAATTTGTTTATAGCAATTGATTTGGTTATGTCGTCGTGTTTTGAATTTAACAACTTGAATCGGATGGGTACCGAATTCTGATTGAGTACAGACAGATTGTATTCACAATCCACCATTTTTTTCTTTTCTGTGTATGATAATGTTTTGAAGAAACGTTTTTCGTCCTTATTTAACTTTTTGATGTAGTCTTGATAAACGTCACTTTCTGGATTGTACTCATCGTCGTCGTCATCGTCGTCATCGTCGTATTCGTCGTCTTCGTCGTCCTTTATGTACTCATACTCATCCTGAAGGTCTGGAAGGTCCATTGGTATAATAAGTACACTGCTATCTGGAGAGAATTTGACATCGGTATGCGAAGCCGTGTTATCACACTTTTGTCTCTTCGCCCGTGTCGTCATGTGATGATAGTCCATTTGTAATTAAAGTGAGTAATTCTTCCCAAATGGAATCAATTTTTTTATATTAAATTTTAAAAAAAAATTGAAGTATCAATTTAAACAAACATATATTATATATAAGTAAAGTAAGTGTTGTGGAAAAAAGATATGTCTTCGATTTACAAAGAACTTTCGTTTGAAAATGATACCGAACTGATTCATGGAATTCAATTCACGATAATGAGTCCGGAGGAAATCCGCAAAACCTCGGTTGCTGAGATCGTTTCAACGGATACGTTTTCCGGTAACGAGCCGGTGATCGGTGGATTATTTGACAATCGTATGGGGGTCATTGAATATAACAAAATATGCAAAACATGCGAACAGAAGAATACGTTTTGTCCAGGTCATTTTGGGCATATTGAGCTTTCCAAACCGGTGTTTTACATTCAGTTTTTTGATATGGTTCGGAAGCTACTGAAATGTGTATGTTGGAGATGTAGCAAGTTATTGGTGGATACGTCGAACTCCGAAGTCAAGATCATCCTAAAAAAGAAAATATCCAGACAGAAACGTTTCGAACTGATATACAAGTTATGTTCGAAAGTGAAACGTTGTGGACAGGAGAACGTGGACGGTTGCGGTGCCAAATTACCGAACAAAATTACAAAAGAAAACATCGGGCGCATTTATATGGAATGGAAAGAAACATCCGATAGCGAACTCGATGTCAAAAAACAGGTGTTCAATGCGGATGAGATTCTAATGATTTTGAAAGGCATATCCGATGAAGATGCGGAGTTGTTGGGTATGGGTAAAATGTACAATCGCCCAGAGTGGCTAATTTGTACAGTGTTTCCGGTACCGCCTCCATCCGTGAGACCCTCTGTGCGGAACGATACGGGTCAACGTTGTGAAGACGACTTAACACACAAGCTTTGCGACATCGTCAAGACTAACAACATGCTCAAACATAAGATTGAGAAAAATGCCACGAAAGAACAGATTGAGTATTGGGCTATCTTGTTACAATACCATATTTCGACCTTCGTTGACAATCAATTACCAGGAGTCGCACCCGCTAAACAGCGAACCGGTCGACCACTTCGGAGTTTGACAGAGCGGTTGAAATCGAAAGAAGGTCGCATTCGTGGTAATTTGATGGGCAAGCGCGTGGACTTTTCTGCAAGAAGTGTCATCACACCTGACCCAGGAATTAGCATAGACGAGCTTGGAGTACCATTCAAGATTGCGATGAATCTCACGTTCCCCGAGGTGGTTAACAGATACAATCGTGAACGAATGATTGATCTGATAAAAAACGGACCCGATAAGTATCCGGGTGCGAAATACGTTCGAAAACACAAGGAGCATTACCGCACAGTTCGGCTGAAGAATGTCGAATCGTCCACAATCGATTTGGTGGACGGTGATATCGTCGATCGCCATTTACAGAACGGCGATTATGTGCTATTCAACCGTCAACCCTCTTTGCATAAGATGTCTATGATGGCGCATCGGGTACGTGTCATGCCTTTCGACACGTTTCGTTTGAATGTGTGTGTGACGCCTTCGTACAATGCGGATTACGATGGTGACGAGATGAACATGCACGTTCCACAGTCGCTTCAAAGTGAGAACGAACTCATTCAGTTAGCTGCAGTTCCGACCCAGATCATCTCACCAAAAGACGCCAAACCGATCATTTCGATTGTACAAGACATCGCTCTTGGTGTATACAGAATCACTCATGACGACGTATACATATCTCAAAAACAATATTTCAACATCCTTTGTAACAACAGCAAATTCTCTGGAATTCCTATAGCCCCAAGCACTTCGAATGCGGGCATAAACAAATGGACAGGTAAACAGTTGTTATCTAGTGTAATTCCTCCCAATGTCAACATCCAAGGTGGAAACAATTCGCACGACCCGGACAAGGATATCGGAGACAAAATAGACTGCAACTATGTAAAGATCGTCCACGGTGAGATCAAACAAGGCATTATCGACAAAGGGGTTTACCAGAAGATGACAAACGGTTTGGTGCATACCGTATACAATGAAAACGGCTCACAGGAATGCACAGACCTCTTTGATAATACTCAAAAGTTAATTTGTGATTGGTTAGTGCTAGACGGCTTCAGTGTCGGTATGAGCGACCTAATGATTGACACGAAAACATCTGCCACTCTGAAAGATGTTGCGCGCACACTCAAACAGGATGTGTATGCCGAAATACGAAAGATCCATTTGGGAAACTTTGAAAATAACTCGATCAAAACGAATGAAGAATACTTTGAAGATGTCGTGAACAACTTACTAAACACAGCAACCAAAAACATTGGAAAAATTGGAATGGAAAACATTGACGATTCGAATCGAATGTTAAACATGATCAAGTCAGGAAGCAAAGGTAGTAGCATTAACCTGGTACAAATGGTAGGCTGCTTGGGTCAACAAAGTGTGGAAGGTAAACGCATCAGCTACGGATTCGATAATCGTACTTTGCCACATTTCACAAAATACGACGACGGTCCTGAAAGCCGAGGTTTTGTAGAAAGTTCGTTTGTGAACGGATTGTCTCCACAAGAGTTCTTCTTTCACGCAATGGGAGGCCGAGAAGGGTTGATTGACACGGCTGTGAAAACGTCAGAAACCGGATATATCCAACGAAAACTTGTCAAAGCGATGGAAGATTGCAAAATCAATTTCGATATGACGGTTAGAAATGCATCTGGTCAGATTATACAGTTCTTGTATGGGGATGATGGTATGAATGCGATCAAGCTCGAAAGTCACATTATGCATTACGTCGAGTACAATGCGACACAATTAGAGACGGAGTTTTTGATGACCAATAATGACTTCTTGAACGAGTACTTGACCAAAACCACATTTGCGCAATTGAAGGCTACAGAAAACTGGGACAAAATATTGTTCGACTATTATTCACAGGTGAAGATTGATCGAGAGTTCCTCATCGAAAAAATATTCAAGGGTCGTATCGATAAGAAAATCGTGTATCCGATCGCTATCTCGAGGATAATCAATAATATCAAGAACATTTATGAGTTGGCCAAGCATACATCAGAAAGCGATTTGAATCCTCTATACGTACTCAAAACCATCAAATCATTGGAGGATTCGCAACTCATGATAAACAAAAACAACTCCGGGAAGAAGTTGTTGGGAATGTTGCTGCGACTGTTTCTCAATCCGAAAACACTCATTAAGACGCACCATTTTCATAAAGATGCCTTTGATTATCTAGTGCAAAAAATAAAGATGCGCTTCTACGAAGCCATTGCACCACCATCTGAAATGGTGGGAGTGGTTGCGGCTCAAAGCATTGGTGAACCATGTACACAATTAACCCTGAACACGTTTCATCTGTCTGGAGTTGCGTCGGCATCTAAAGCAGTTCGCGGTGTACCTCGTATTAAGGAATTGTTAAGCGTGAGTAAAAATATGAAGGCACCTTCATGTACAGTGTACATGAAAAAGAAATTCGCAAAGGAGTACGCTAACGCAGAACACTTATTGAACTCCATCGAACTCACATACATCAAAGACGTTATTCGTAGCTCGAAGGTTTATTACGAAGACAACGAGGTGTTGTCGGATGATAGCGATTTCGTAAAGTTTTACAACAAATATTCCCTCTTAAACTGCAACACGGATGAGGAACTGAAAAATCCATGGGTGTTACGATTGGAGTTGGACAAGATGAAACTTTTGAATTTAGAGTTGACCACTCTGGATATCAGCCATTCAATATTCAACTTTTACGAAGACAACATCATAGATTGCTTATTCAGCGATGATAATTCCGATAACATCGTATTCCGAGTCAAGCTAAAAGATCCACATGTAGAAGACTCTATTACAGAGTTGAAGGCGTTATCACACAACCTTATCGAAACCAATATTGTGAAGGGGATTCCAGGTATCAAGAAGGTGAGCTTGAAGAAAAACGATTACGTCAAATACAATCCCGAGGTGGGTATGTTTGACAACGATAAAACAGTCGAATGGGTTTTGGAAACGGACGGCACCAACCTAATTGAAATTTTGGGGCATTCGATGGTGGACTCCACCAAAACGATTTCGAACGACATCAACGAAATTTATAACATCTTCGGAATTGAGGCTGCACGAGAATGTTTATTGAACGAAATTAACGATGTTTTGAACGACGGAGGCACCTCAGTCAATTATAGACACATGGCCCTGTTGGTAGATACCATGACATCTAAAGGGTATATGCTTTCTATCGATCGACATGGTATCAATAGAAGCGATATCGGACCTCTTGCTAAATGTAGCTTCGAAGAGACTTCTGACATGTTAATCAAGGCTGGACTGTTCAGTGAGTACGATAAAGTAAATGGAGTATCAGCGAACATCATGATGGGTCAAATCCCACCATGCGGTACAGGAGATTCTCAACTAATAATGGACTATGATATGCTGAAGGACGTCGATGAGAGCGAAGAGGAAATCGATGTGGAAGAGGATGAAGAAGAAGCTGATAACGTAGACGAATGCATGATGAATAATTTAGAATTCAAGCACAACTTTGAACTAATTAAAGAAACATAAAAAAATCTCCAAATGGAGTAAAAATATGCAAGCGATAACAAATTTGATAAAGAGCCCTGAATTTTTTTTTGTGTTCATATCCGCATCTGTGTATACGTGGTTTTGTTGGTTCGATAAAAATCATGACATGGAACGATATTATGTTAACAAAGACACGTTGAAGTACAAACTTCTCATATACTCCAAATATGTGCTGTTGTTTTCAATCGTATATAATGTGAAAGCGTACGTTTTTAACTTATTTAAAAAACTATTGAATAGATGAGTTAACGATATAATGTCACCTGCTATTGGTATTGATTTGGGAACCACGTATTCATGTGTTGGTGTATGGCAAAACAGCCGTGCCGAAATCATCGCTAATGATCAAGGGAATCGTACAACCCCTTCGTATGTGGCATTTACAGACGACGAACGTCTCATTGGAGATGGTGCTAAAAATCAATCCTCTATGAATCCGACAAATACCGTACATGACGCTAAACGTTTGTTGGGTAGATCTTACGACGACGAGTATGTACAATCTGACTCAAAAATGTGGACGTTTAAGGTTATCGATGATGGTAAAAACAAACCGAAGGTCAGTGTAGATCATAAGGGCGAGGATAAGTCGTTTTACGCAGAGGAGATCAGTGCGATGATTCTCACTAAAATGAAGGAGATTGCGGAGACCTATCTAGGTGAACCCGTGACAGACGCTGTCGTTACAGTACCAGCTTATTTCGGAGATGTTCAACGACAAGCTACAAAAGACGCGGCTGTCATTGCGGGATTGAACGTACTTCGAATTATCAACGAACCCACTGCTGCGGCCATCGCGTACGGAATGGACAACAAAGCAACACAAGAGAAGAATGTTTTGATTTTCGATTGTGGTGGAGGTACGCACGATTGTACAATGCTAAGCATCGAAGACGGTGTGTTCGAAGTAAAAGCCACAGCAGGTGATAGTCATTTGGGAGGAGAAGACTTTGATGAACGTTTGGTAAAGCACTTCTGTACAGAGTTCAAACGCAAACATAAACAAGACATCACAAACAACCCTCGCGCGATTCGTCGCCTTCGAACCGGTTGCGAAAGGCTAAAGCGTACACTTTCGACTTCCGCTCAGAGCAGTCTTGAATTGGATTCATTGTTTGATGGTATCGATTTTCATTCAAGTATTACTCGTGCACGGTTTGAAGAGATGTGTTCCGACATTTTTAAAAGGACAATGGAGCCCGTAGAGAAGGTAATGCGAGACTCAAAGATGTCAAAAGGCAACGTGGACGAGGTTATTTTGGTGGGTGGTTCCACTCGAATTCCTAAGATTCAAAAGTTGCTATCCGAATACTTTAACGACAAGGAGCTATGTAAATCCATCAATCCAGACGAGGCGGTGGCAATCGGAGCATCCATTCAAGCAGCCATCTTGAGCGGATCAAAAGACGATGCTATCAAGGATTTGCTTCTACTCGACGTGACGCCTCTTTCGATGGGTATCGAGACTGCTGGTGGTGTTATGACGGCATTGATCGAAAGGAACACAACCATTCCCACAAAGAAGTCGCAAGTGTTTTCAACCTACTCAGATAATCAACCAGCGGTATCCATCAAGGTTTTCGAAGGGGAGCGTGCACTAACCAAAGATAATCGTCTATTGGGTGAGTTCGAGTTGAGTGGTATTCCACCCGCTCCTAGAGGGAGTCCACAGATCGATGTATCGTTCGATATTGATGCCAATGGAATTCTATGTGTGAGTGCTATGGAGAAGGTATCTGGTAAGTCTCAAAAGATAACCATTAGCAATGAAACCGGTCGAATGACTAAGGATCAAATCGAAAAAATGATTTCAGAAAGCGAACAATTTAAGGAGGAGGATACCCAAATGAAGAATAAAATCGAATCGAAGAATCACTTGGAGAGTTATTTGTACAATCTAAAATCATCTATGGGTACAAATGATCAACTGGATGCGAGTGTCAAAGAAACAATCACTCAATTGGTTGACGATAAAACAAAATGGATGGACGAAAACGTGACCGCAAGCAAACAGGAGTACGATGACGTCCTCAAGGAAGTTCAAGATACAGTTAATCCATTAATGGGTAAAAATAACGAAGACATAGACCCAGATTCGCAGACTCCTCCGTCGACTTCCACACCAGAGCCACATATCGAAGAGGTTGATTAAAGATTTAAAAAATATACCTTAAATCATAAATCATTAAT
>Ga0307488_10004589_pt1 | contig 11513 bp, 14 predicted proteins | sample SB02metaG_FD_202248 | JGI IMG/M metagenome (GOLD analysis project Ga0307488, IMG submission 202248) | Sea-ice brine microbial communities from Beaufort Sea near Barrow, Alaska, United States - SB 0.2 | ecosystem: Environmental > Aquatic > Marine > Coastal | place: USA: Alaska | collected...
ATCAGCAGAGTTACGGCATCCAACGCCTACTCAGACCTGGACACCAACCTAGGTTCTAAAACTGCAAACCTGAGCACGACAGTTTCAGATCACCAGACAACAGAATTCAACAACAGCACAGGATTGACAATGATCAATGCCGATCACGCCTACGCAAAAGGATGGACAGGTGAAGGTGCAGTGCTTGGTGTAATCGACACATGGCAAGATAAAAATCATGCAGACTTCAATGGCAAGTACCAGTGGTACAAGGACTATGTTAGAAACAGTGATACTGTTCCACTTTACGGTAGCCAACACGCACACGGTACACACGTGGCGGGCATAGTCGCCGCAGAGAAGAATGACACGGGCACACACGGTGTGGCCTACAACGCCGACCTAGTGGGAGCAAACGTTGACTACCATGGCAATGGAATGATCAACAAGGGTCTCGCACAACAGGCCTTGCACGATTTCGCCAAACTTAAATCACCGGAATCAGCGGGTGGTGAGGAAATGAACATAGTGGCGGTGAACATGAGTTTCAACCAACCAAACTTCTTTTATGATGGCAACGGTTCCACCGTGACTCGACTCGCAGACGGAACCTACAACGCCACAGAGATCACTACTAGGATACTGAACAACGGTTATGGTGACGGTCGGTACTGGAAGATAGCCACAGACAATGACATAATACTCGTTAACTCGGCAGGAAACCGTGGATTCGATCACGCAGGAGATCCTGGAATATGGGCCGTGGAAGAAGATGCAAGTGGTAATCTTATACTAGGTGGCAAGATGGTGATCGTGGGCAGTTGGGATGGTTCAGGCGTCGCAGGCAACAAGGCAGGACACGTTTGCTTGAAAATCAACACCAGCAACAACACCTGTAATGACACGCACAGAATATCAGACTTCTACATACTTGCGCCGGGACAGGCAATCAACAGCACGATCCCAACAGGCATGGGCAACAACGGCAATGACACTGCGACCATGTCAGGTACTAGTATGGCGGCACCACACGTGACAGGTGCCTTTGGTGTACTACATCAGATGTGGCCTTACATGAATGGTGAGAATCTCGTGAAACTTGTGATGAACACAGCAGACAAGAACCTTACAGGTTACGATGTGAACATACACGGACAAGGGCTACTAGACCTAGACGAGGCAACGAAGCCACAAGGTGCGGTCGGACTTGCAACATCGGGTAGGGTGGATCATCCCACTGTGAGCTTGAACAACACTTACTTCTCAACAGGCACTTCGGCACCATCGAGCCTATTGAACCTGCAGATAATGGTGCTTGACGAATACGACAGGAACTACTACATGGACATAGGATCTAGCTTCACTGTGAAAGACAATAGAAAATTCAGTGACGTGCAAATGTTGGTGGACAACAAGAACACGTTCCTACCACAAAACCAGATGTATGGTTCGTTCACACAGGGAGTACAATACGATCTGATCGAGAACCACACCTTTGGTCTTTACACAGGCGAGAATGGTAGCGGTGACTACTCTTTAAACGCAGGCAAGAGCTTCTACTTCAACAACAAATTTAAATTAAACACATCACTGGGACACATGAGTGAACAGGACACATGGCTAGGCAACAGTTCAGATGGCATATTAGCGGTCGGTGACAACAACGACACGACATCCGCGAACGTAGGTGTCGCCTACCAGTTGGGCAACAACGTGTTGAGCCTGGACTACTCCAAAGGGTTCACAGATGTCAACACAGTGGACAACAGTCTGATCAAATCATTCTCAGACATAGAAACGGAATCTTACAGGTTGGCTTATGAAATACACAAAGATAAGCACACAACTTTCGGTTGGTCGTTCTCACTTCCAAGTCACGTAACATCGGGTTCGATGGACTTGGAAGTAGCCGAAAGCGTCAATCTTGACGGGACGATAAACTACACAGACATAAAAAGTGATCTAGCACAGGGCACGAAGGAGAAGAACATAGGATTCTACTACAACAAGTCAGGCGAGGAGGAACTGGATGCCAGTTTCAACTTCACGGCAGAATACAGGATGGACAAGTCTGGTGTCGCCAACAACAACGGCGTTGAGCTAGGCATGAACTTCGTGAAGAAGTTCGCAGGCAGTTGTAAGTTTTTATGGATGAAGAACCCCAAGTGCTTCGAGAAAGATGCCAACGGCAAGGAAGTGTTAAAGGCTGACCTGTTTGGCAAGAACACAGATAACGCAACAGCACATGGGCTGGTGTACGATCTAGAAACAGATAAATTCATACCAATCAACCAAGGAAAGAAATAATGGAAACAATAACGATAACATGCACCAACAACGACAGGACCAAGGAAGCGGATGTGCTGGAACGAACGGACAAGTACATGAAGGTGCAAGTGCCAGGAACCCAGTTATTCATTGAGATGTTCAGGGATGACGTAAATATACCATACACAGGACACACAGCAGGATTGGAATTTGAATGGCAACCGAGAAACTAAAATTTAAACTGGAACTATACGCCACGATGTGGGATCAACCACCGCATGCGGAGATCCTGATTAACGATATAAGCCATTTCACCAGTGACATCACGGGCACGGAAGACAAACCCACGGTTGTGGAGTTTGAACACGAATTCACAGAAGGTGGAAAGGCTGAACTGATCATCATGAGATCAGGCAAGAACAAGGGTCAGACCGTGATCAACGAAAACGGAGATGTACTTAAAGATCAACTGCTACACATCAAGGGCATAGAGATAGACGAGATAGACATAGGTGCGTTGGTGTATGAGGGTGTTTACACCCCAGATTATCCAGAACCATGGGCCACACAACAACGAGAAGCAGGCACTGAACTGCCAGAATCATTCAAGAACGTCACTAGCATGGGTCACGATGGAACATGGCGATTCAAATTCACATCACCGTTCTACATGTGGCTTTTAGAGAACCTTTACTAATAAATATGCTTGTATGAGAGCATCACAATTCATCAAAGAGAACATAGACTCAGACGCAGTCAACGAGCTGGATACGTACATCATGAACAATGAGGATCTGTATCGTAGACGTTTCATGCCCATCATATCAAACATCAAGAGGAAACTGGCCAAGAACGTGTATGACCACGAGAAGGCACAGACACTGTGGATGTACCTGGTAGATGACGCCGCGAAGGAATACGTGAAAGAATTTGGTTCAACACAGGATGACGTCAAGGACATGTTCCCAAAAGAGACCAGACAGCAGGTTGCACAGGTGATTTCAGACAGAGAACTAGAAAATATCAAACAGGGCGAATACGATGCATCTCCGGGAACTGTTTCTTAGGGAGGACGATCGAGCAACAGCAGTCTTTGCCTTTGGCCGATTCAATCCACCCACAATAGGACACGAGAAGTTAATCCAGAAAGTACAATCCGTCGCCAGCAAAATGAATGGCAAGGGATACATATTCCTGGCACACACAGGTGGCACTGCTAAAGATCCAATAGATTTCACGACAAAATTAAGTTACATGAGACAACATTTCCAGGCAGATCCTAAATTGAGTTTTGGAGATATCAGGGCGAACACTATAATCAAAGTCATGAAAGTGCTTGAACAGGAAGGCAGGACAAAAATCATAATGATCGCTGGTGACGACAGGGTCATGCAGTTCAGCAATCTACTCAACCAATATAACGGTAAGCCGACAAAAGCTGGCAATATCGAATACACTTTTGACAGCATAGAAGTAGTCAGTGCAGGTCAGAGAGATCCAGACGCAGATGATGTGACAGGAGTGAGTGCATCAAAGGCCAGAGAACTTGCAATGAAGGGACAGGAACACGAGTTCAGCAAGATCATCATGGGTGGCGACAAAGGCAAAGTGCTGTACGACAAGATACAGGACCAGTTTGGTAAGACGGTTGACGAGAACAACAAGAAGTTGTATAATGAGAGTATGGAAGATGCAAAGCCGATCGTATATCTTGACATGGACGGAGTCCTGGCAGACTTCTTTGGCGGTGTTGAATTCCTCTATGGCGTTGAACACTGGAAACAACTCACGAACGACAAGACGAAAGATCTAAAGAAAGAGGTCATAGACAGGATCACGGGCACAGACTTCTTCGCGGTGCTACCAAAATTCCCAACAGCGGACGGCCTGATAGACATGGTGAAGAAATTCACGGGTGGAAACTTCAGCATAAACACATCACCGTTGAGGGGTGATCATGAGAATTCAGCCAAATACAAAAAATTGTGGATACAGAACAACATAGAAACCCCTGACAGCATAGTGGTCACTGGCAGGAAAGAGACCTATGCCAAGGACAAGGCGTCAGGAACACCCAACATCCTGATAGACGACAGGCCAGTCAACATACAGAAATGGCAGGCCGCTGGCGGATATGGAATACTATACCAAGCAAACAGAGACCCATTAAGTAAAGTACAACAAGCACTTGAAAAATATGGAAAACAAGATCAATAAACATTTCTGCATACAACCATTTTTAAACGTAACCACCAGGATACATGGGCAGAATAACGTCTGCTGTAATATAAATGACGCTCCCAGTAACATAACCTCTGAATCGCCCACTGAATTTTTTAACTCCCCGTATGTTAAAAAAATGAGACAGGAGTTGCTCAATGGCAAAAAATTAAAAGATTGTGAACTGTGCCATTACCAAGAGAAAAATCACGGCATAAGTCAAAGACAGATGTACAATAAATACTATTTCATTAAAGATAACCAGGACACTGAATATTATCATAACACTGTAAAAAAACTAAAGTTTGACCAGTTGGATAAACCGTTATATGTTGAGATGCACATCAGCAATCTGTGTAATCTCAAATGTCTCACTTGTAATGAAAATGACAGTAGTCAATTCCATGCTGAAAATAAAATACTCGGGGTGAGTGCCTATCCAGATACAAACTTCACTAAATTCGTAGTGAACACTGCACAAGCACTAGAAGAAGTGATCCACCCTAGACTGCTTTTCCTAGACATACGTGGAGGAGAGACCCTGCTAGTACCTGAAGTTAAAAAGCAACTTTCAGATCTTGCTCCGGATATAGCAAAGAAAATTACACTAAAAATACAGACCAATGGAACAATCAAACCGGACACAGAATGGTTGGAAATATTTAAGAAATTTAAAAATACAAAAATAAATGTTAGTGTAGATGCATATGGCAATGACAACCACTATGTAAGATACCCTGCCGAATGGAAAGACATACTCGAAACTATAGAATGTCTTAAGGGCGAAGGGATTAAATTTATAATCAACACAGTTGTGTCAAATCTCAATATCATGTGTTTAGACAAACTATTAATGTGGGTACAAAAAAACAATTATCTAAATTACTTGTATATACTAGAATCACCAGATCATTATAGACCAGTAAATCTACCAAATGAGTGTATCGAAATTGCTGTAAGTAACCTGTCAAAACTTCCAAAAGAGTTTAAGAATCAGAACACGGCAGGCTCAATTGACAATCTTATTGATATGTGTAATAATACATTAGTAAGCAACAAGAAAGATAATTTGTTGTGGAGCTCATTTATAAAAGAAGTAAAAATGAGGGATAAGCAAAGAGGAAACTGTGTAGTTGATGTTATACCAGAACTTAGACAGTTTTTTAATTAAATAAAAGAAAAGGATACAAGAATATGGGAAAGTTCAGCGGGATCAATAGACCATACGCATCAGGTGACATACCAAAGACACCTGCGGAGTTACAGAGGGAACTAGACGAGAAGATGAAGAAATTCCTGGCCAAGGGTGGCAAGGTGGAGAAGGTGAAGGCACACAAGCCCACCAAACAACAGGAAACGGACTGGAGCTTCTAGGTGAGGAAGAAATTAATTTGGGAGGAAGAAATCCTAGAACTACAAAAGCAGTTAAGAACTCCAAAGAAGAAAATCAAGAAAAAGAAAAAAGAACCAAAATGCACACTCAGGATGGAAGAACCAGACGAGGGGTGGAGCGGACTAGTGTAATGGACGAATTAGAAAGAATCAAGAAGTTGGCTGGATTGTATGACAATCCTCATGCAACACAAGATTCAATGGGAGAGAACATATCCCAAGTGGCCACAGCCAAGGCAGAATACCAAAGGAAGCATGACATCAAGCCAGGAACACAGGAATGGTTCAAGCTATGGTTCGCACAACCTAGGCTGACGGGTGAGAACCCAATGCCCAAGAAATAAGTTTTACCAGCAGTATACGTCGCTCTGTGTGTGATTAAACACGATAAATACCCATATGAAGATCAAAGAGATACTGGCCACCAAGTACGTACACCCAGACGTCAACCAATTCCTCAAGCGATACGAGAAGCAGGCCAAGGGCAGATCAAGGATGGGATACCATTCCAGCATGGCGTACCCATACAGGGTGGAAGGCTGGAGCAACAAATACAAGAAGTCTATAAACTGTGGCAACCCAAAGGGTTTCTCGCAGAAGGCACACTGTGCGGGTAAGAAGAAATGAAGATAAAAGAATTCGTCATAATGCCGCACACCGCGGACACGATGGGACTGATACACAAGCCAGGCACAGGTCCCAACAACAGGTTTGGTTTTAAGAATTCAGGCAACAATAGAGCAAACGAGATTGAGAATGAAGATGCCGCGGGTGTTGGCATAGTTACCAAACAAAATGCAACCAAGGACGTGCCCAAGGGCGGTGAGTACATGAACGTCAAGAAGTTGAAATTGGAATGGACAGGCTTCAGCGAGAACTTCGCGGATGGTAAGAAAAAGGGCAAGAGCAGACCTGGCAGAGTAAAGAAGTCGGGTGCCAGTTGTAACGGTTCTGTCACTAGTCTGAGGGCAAAAGCAAAGAAGGCATCAGGTGAGAAAGCGAAGATGTATCACTGGTGTGCCAACATGAAGTCGGGACGCAAGAAAAAATAACCCACAATCTCAAAGAAATAATTAACAGCATGTCCTATACACTTGGCTTGTTGTTCGAATACTATAGATATCGGCACGATGCTATCGTGAGGGTCTATGCAGATGATCGTTTATTGGATGAACTATCATTGTCCAGTGACATCAATATGAAATGCACAGAAGACGCTGGCGACATGCTGAATAATAGATTCATTGGTCCTAAAAATAAAACACATGTGATGTTTATACCTGAAAAACTTTTCCTGTTCGAGGTAGATGAACGACACCTATGTAATCGAGTACGGATTGAGGTGCAGAATGATCACAACAACTATAACAATGGTTTCATGACCAAGTTTTCATACGTGAAGTTCCATGAGATATTACTTGTGCCGAGTTGTTTGTGGGAACATGACAACTGGATCAGACTACGTGAGAGATGCAGGAAGAGTAATCAACCTACGATGACGCATATGCCAAACGTGTTCCCACGCCATCCATCTACTGATGATATTATCTTGCAACCCGATATGAGACAATATCCAAGAGAATTTTTTTTTGGTCACCTCATGGGAGGCAGTTTTTCTATGGAGATCCCACTGAGCAGGAAACACGGCATCACTCACCTCGGTAGGCCGGGGCCTGGAAGAATATATTTCAACAGAATATTATCACGTGTCCTATGGGCATTTAATCAGCTAAATATGTCTATATGAAGATCAACGAAGTAATCGCACACAAGATCAAAGAGCAGGCCACGGCAGGTGCCACTAGTTCAGGTAACATAGCGTCAGTCGTATCACCACACATCGCCATAGGCCGGGACAGATTCAAGAAATCATACACGGGCACTCCGGGACGTTCGGGGACCAAAGCACCCAACGTGCCAAAGGCCAAGGCACAGAAACCCACTGACAACGCACTGGACATGACGGGCACCAGCCTGTTCGGTGGACCAGCCGTGTCAAGGAACATGTACTGATGGAACCATTGCTACTCAAAGAGGAATGGATAATCAAGTGTGACAACTGTGGCAACGACAGTCATTGCACACAGAGTCTGTACAGGACAGAGACGGGATACCCATCAGAGGGTTCAAAAACACACGATATAGAGGTGTGCAAACAGTGTAACTGCAAGGCCTGTGCCGCATAAATATTGACATGAGAGCACAAGAATTCATCAGGGAAGGCGCTGAAATGACAGCGTACCACAAGCATCCAAAGGATGACAAACTGTGGACGTTCCCAGATGCGTACAAGGATGACGAGAGCGTGGAAAGTCCATACATGAGCAACGCCAGTATGAGACAGTTCCTGGACACATTGGGATATGACCCCAACTTCGAGGAGCAGAGTCCCGTGCCAGCAAAAGAATTCATAGCGAGGACCACACAGTGGTTGCAGAAGAACATAGGCAAACGATCCCCACAGGAACCAACAACCATTGATCAGAATCCAGGTGGCGCCACGATGATAGGTGGTGGCAAGCCAGAGGGTCACATGAACCAGATGGTCAAGGCACACAACGAGATAGCAAGAAAGATCCTAGCCAAATATCCAGAAGTAACACACATAGGATTCAACTAAAATGAAATTCGAAGACATCAAGGAACTTATGCAGAAACCAGAGCCCAAGGCTGACACCTACGAAGCGGGCATGGCACAGAACCAACTGCTTAAAATTGGCACACACGCAATCAAGATACACAACATGTTGGACAACGATGCGGAAATGGAATCTTGGGTGGCCAAGAAGATCGACCTGGCATCAAACTACGTGAAAAGTGTACACGGTTACACGGCGGGTTCAAAGGCAGGCGCCTACGATGACGATGGCATGTCAGAAATGAAACGAATGCCAAAAGGCACAGGCACCATGCAAGGCGTAAAAGAAGACGCAGGCGAGGGACACATGAGCAAAAGCCAGTTGTACGCAACTGCGAAGATGGCAATAGAACTACTGGACATGATCAACAAAGGTGATGACCTAGAAGGATGGGTACAGACAAAATTAAATTTAGCGGCGGACTACTTACAGGCAGTTTACCACTACGAAGACTACCAGAAACTGAATCCATACAGGGAAGAACTAGACGGTGCGTTGATGCAGAAACACGCAGGCGTGATACAGAAGAGCCTGGATGGGATACTCGCAAGGGAAACTGAGATCGCAGACGTGGACACCAAACCCGGCATGATGAGGATCCTAAAGAAGAGGGTAAACGAGGTCGAGAAGGACATCGCCAAAGAGAACAGGAAGAACACAGACGAGGGCGGAATGCCATCAAGCGTCATCAAGAGCAAACAGAAATACGCCAACATGAGTGATGAAGAACTGGCAGACAGATTCAAGGGTGCGGATGAGAAGACACTGAGACAGATGGCATGGAGACATGGCTACGGCAACATGAGCTCACACTACCTGGACAGGGTCAAGAACGTGATGACGGGCAAGAAAACCGCAACGACAGAAGCAGAGATCAGTGAGGATCCACAGGCAGTGGGCAGATCACTGGCCATGCTGAACTACGGCAAGGACATGGCAACGGCCATAATCAATGGTGGAGACCCGATCGACGTCAAGTCCAAGGCACAGGCCTACATGGGCGGCGTGGACAGGGCCATAAAAGAACTGGGTTCGATGTACAACACAAATACTAATGAAGCGGAACTGGAGGAAGGCATCAAGGACTGGGCGAAAAACCTAGCAATGGCGGGAGTTATTGTGGCAGGACTGGCAGGAGTCAATTCTATCAACAACGCAATAGACAATTCAGTACCAGCGATACAGGCCATGAACTCGGCACTGGAGATGGCGCAGGATCAAAACGACGACGATCTAGCACAATTGATCAAAAAAGACCTATCAGACGCCAAGTTGAGGCTGGACACGGGCAAGGACTTGGGACACGTCAAGGACCTACAGGACAAATACGCCAAGTTCATGAAGACGGAAGGCATGGCATACGAGTCTGTTTTACAGTTGAAACTAGAATCAAAAATTAAATCATAAAAATACACACTATTAAGTAATAGTATTGTGCAGAACACCAAATTTAAAAATCAAGAGGACTTCTACAGGCAGATAAAACTAACAAGCCTGAATGACGATCCTATAGGTTTATTGTCAAACATATACGACGACGAATATCCTCACCCAGTCTTTGATCCACAGAACATTTGTTTCAGGAGATACAGGAATTACAATCATCAGCAATACGCCGATCGTAAATCGATAAAAGAAAATGTTCGCACTGTATTCGAAGACATAGAAATGTATTTGCCAGGGGTAGGCGATTCGTGGCACAACCTGTCTTTCGACCAAAAAAAAAACCCATTAACAGAACATGATTTTGTGGTCACATCTTGTGTGACTGATCGGGATCACCTGTGGCCTGTGCCTTACGTGTATAACAATTATCATTTTGTGATGACACACATGGTAAATCGTAATAAAAAAATATTAAAACCAACAAACAGACCGTTCTTTGCTGATGTCTTATTAGGCACTATCAAACCACATCGCAAACTGTTTTTTGAACTCATGCAACAAAATAATATGCTAGAAGGAAACATAATTAATCTTTTTGGAATATACAAAAGCAAATTCTTAAATTCGGTCAAGGATCCTCAACAGGCCATAATCGATCATGTACAAAAAAATGAATTCCCCAACACAACAGAATTACTAAACAACACCTTTGTAAGCCAACACATCAGTGAGACCATCATGGAGAACAGTTGGGTATCCGTCGTTGGAGAAACTTCCCCAGTCAATGGTTGCTTCTTTGTCACTGAAAAAACAGCAAAACCATTGATGGCCGGTAGACCTTTTATTATGTTGGGAGGCGCTAACTATCTAAAACAACTTCGCCAATTGGGATTCAAGACCTTTTCACCAGTGATCGACGAAAGTTATGACGAGATACCTGACTTAGAGACACGTGTGGTTTCGGCGTTTAATAGTTTTAAGAAACTAGCGACTCAAGATCCCAGTGAAATCACACAAAAATTGTTGCCTATTTTACAGCACAACCAGGAAATAATGTACAAAAAAAGCACTCTAACAAGAAGTGCCAGAAATTTTCTCGATGATCTGCACACCAGATACGCATATAAGGATAGAACAACGCCTTAAATAAAACTGCAACAAATATAAATACTCATATGGCACAAGAAGATACAAGTTTCAGAGACCTAGTGGCACGTTTGAATGCTATGAGCAATCTAACCCCGGAAGAGGAAAGAATGCAAATGATGGAATCCGTTGGCAAGGCACCAAAAGTGCTGGACGACAAGGAAGTCACACTGGCTGACATCGCCAAACTGGCAGGGATCAAGGAGTACGTGGCGCCCGTGAAACATTCAAAGAAGGCAGAGAAGATGGTGGAGTCGATCACTGCTGAACCAAAATTAGAATCAAGCATCGCCAAAGCAATCAAAGAATCAGATGCAGATGTTTCGATCTCAAAACAGATCAAAGAAGCAGTCACAAAAGAGTCCAGCAGACTGGACAAGATCGCTGAACTGGAACAACAACTTGCAGATTTGAAAATGGCAGAGAAAGAAGATGCCACCATGGATGACAAAGCGTTCAGAGAAGCATTCGTGAGTGAGATCG
>Ga0307488_10004591_pt1 | contig 11512 bp, 21 predicted proteins | sample SB02metaG_FD_202248 | JGI IMG/M metagenome (GOLD analysis project Ga0307488, IMG submission 202248) | Sea-ice brine microbial communities from Beaufort Sea near Barrow, Alaska, United States - SB 0.2 | ecosystem: Environmental > Aquatic > Marine > Coastal | place: USA: Alaska | collected...
CACTCCGGCCATCGCGCCGCCGCGCCCACGCGCCGCCCGCCGCCGCCTTGCATCTAGTTACACTGTATACTCCTCCCCACTCAACACCTTATATCAAATATGACTTCGATACCAGCCTGCCAGCTCCCGCCTGGAGGGTGCCCAGATAAAAGCTACGAGGGGAGCGCCGCCCCCACACAGGTTTCCGCGCGCTGCCCGACTCCCGCCGCCAACGCCGCCGCCGCCGCCGCCAACGCCGCAGCGTGACTCCTGAGCCCTCACCACCCGCCTCCAGTTCCGATGACAACCGCGGCGCATGACGACCCTCCCCCGGTGTTGCAGCTCGGCCCCTGCTCGGCAACCTGCCCGCCCACCTCCTTCAGCAGGAGGTGCTGCGGCGGCTGTGCCCCAAGGACATCGCCTCGCTCGCGGGGGCGGGGCGCGGGTGCGCCGCGGCGGTGGCGGCGACCGCGCTCATGCAGTGGGCCAAACACGCGAAGATGGCAGCACCCTCCTTCCACCTCCAACGACTGACTGTGCAGAGCGCTTGTTCTCATGCCGCTCGTTATGGGAACCGAGAGGTGTTGGAGTGGCTGCACAAAACCGGCTGCCCGTGGGATGCTACGACGGCGTATGCGACCGCTAGTGGCGGGTACCTGCAGTTGTTGCAGTGGGCGCGGGAGCGCGGCTGCCCGTGGAGCACGGCGACATGTGCGCACGCCGCTGGTTCCGGGCACCTGCGTGTGTTGCAGTGGGCGCGGGAGCACCACTGTCCGTGGAACTGGTTGACGCCCGCACGGCCGCTAAGAGCGGACACCTGGAGGTGCTGCAGTGGGCGCGTCAGCACGGCTGCCCGTGGGACTCGAGAACGTGCAGCTACGCGGCTATCGCCGGGCACCTGGATGTGTTGCAGTGGTTGCGGGAGAACGACGCGACGGGCGAGGTGTGGAGCGAATCACGCGTGCGCACCTTCGCCGGTGGGCGCAGGAAGCTGGAGGTGCTGACGTGGCTGGACGAGCTCAGTGATCTGTGAAGAGCTTCCAATTTGTCCAAGCGAGATGTGCTGTAGGTACGGCGTCGGTGCCACTCGAAGCGACGACCATGGTCATGATGACGCATTCCATATACACCATCATCTTGCCGACAACGTTGTATACCCTATACATGAAAATATTCGCGCGGGCACCTGGCTGCCTGGGGGTCGTCTGGTGTGATAGCTAGAGCGGAGGTGCCGTGGTATGTAATACAATGCGCGAACACTCGTGCTGCTGCGCGCGCCGCCCTCAGCCCGCTCCTTGGCTATGCACCTTTTTCTCACTCCACTCTCTATATCAAAATTGACTTCGATACCAGCCTGCCAGCTTCCGAGGAGACCCAGGGTAGAGGGTGCCCAGCAAAAAGCCACGAGCAGGGGGCAGCGACGCAACAAGTTTCTGCGCGCTGCACGACTGCCGCCTCCGCCGCCGCCGCCAACGCACGCGCCGCCGCCTTCTTCCCTCCCCTCTCGACGCTCGCCCCCAGACCGGAGGACGACCGCGGGCTCCTTGGAAACTTTAACCTGCCAGCCAGCCCCTCGGACGGAACCTAAGACCACGAGTAAGACGAGGGTTGCCCAGCAAACGCCGCGAAGGAAGAGCGCGCCCACGCAAGTATCTGCGCGTCGCAGCAGCGCGTCGCAGCAGCTATAGCCGCCGCTAACGCCGAACGCACGCGTCGCTGCTACATCCCAATATCCCTCGACGTCCGCCCTCAGCTAGATCCATGAAGACCGCGGCGCATGGCGACCCTCCCCCGGCGTTGCCGCTCGGCCCCCTGCCCGCCCACCTCCTTCACACGGAGGTGCTGCGGCGGCTGGGCCCCACGGACCTCGCCTCGTTTGCGGGGGCGGGGCGCGGGTGCGCAGCGGCGGTGGCGGCGACCGTGCTCATGCAGTGGGCCAAGCTCCTAGAGACGACAGCAGCCTACGGTTACCTCAAACCACTGTGTGTGCTGAGTGCTTGTTCACATGCCGCGTGTTGTGGGAACCGAGAAGTGTTGGAGTGGCTGCACAACACCGGCTGCCCGTGGGATACGAGTACGTGTCGGATGGCTGCTATGGGTGGGCACCTGGAGGTGCTGCAGTGGGTGCGGGAGCACGGCTGCCCGTGGGATGCCCTGACCTGTGCGTCCGCCGCTCGTTCCGGGCACCTACGCATGCTGCAGTGGGCGCGGGAGCAACACTGCCCGTGGAACTCAGGCACTTGCTACTACCGCCGCTCAGGCCGGGCACCTCGAGGTGTTGCAGTGGGCGCGGGAGCACGGCTGCCAGTGGGTCAAAATGACTTGCACATACGCCGCTCGGGCAGGGCAACTGGAGGTGCTGCTGTGGGTGCGGGAACACGACGCGACCGGCGAGGTCTGGAGCGAGCGCCGCGTGCGTCGCTACGCCGCTGGGCCAAGGAAGCAGGAGGTGCTCACGTGGCTGGCCCAGCTCCGTGCTGCGTGAAGAGCATCCAGTATATCCAAGCAGCACATTGTCCATGACGGCGTCGGTACCACACGAAGCGACGAACACGGAAACGATGACGCACTCCATCTGCCCCATCTTCTGGCCAACAACGTTGTATATACACATGCAAAAATCCGCCCGGGCACCTAATAGCCTGGAGAACGTCTGGTTTGAAGCTAGCTAGAGCTGAAGACGCCGTGGTGTCAATACGAATCATGAGTTATCCGTCCTTCGCGCCACCGCGCCCACGCGCCGCCCGCCGCCGCCTTACATCTACTTACACACTGTGTACTCCTCAATCAAATATGACTTCGATACCAGCCTGCCAGCTCCCGTCTGGAGGGTGCCCAGCAAAAAGCTACGAGGGGAGCGCCGCCCCGACACAAGTTTCCGCGCGCCGCCCGACTCCCTCCGCCGACGCTAACGCCAAACACGCGCGCCGCTATAGCCTTCCCTCGCCTATCGCCACCAGATCCGATGACGACCGCGGCGCTAGACGACCCGCCTCCGTCGGTGCTGCTCGCCCCCCTGCTGGAATACCTGCCCGACCTCTTTCAGCAGGAGGTGTTGCGGCGGCTGGGCCCCACGGACCTCGCCTCGCTCGCGGGCGCAGGGCGCGGGTGCGCGGCGGCGGTGGCGGCGACCGCGCTCATGCAGTGGGCCAAACGCGCGAAGAGGACAGCACCCGGGTACCTCCTACGATTGTGTGTGCAGAGTGCTTGTTCACACGCCGCTCGTTGTGGGAACCGAGAGGTGTTGGAGTGGCTGCACAACACCGGCTGCTCGTGGGATACGATCACGTGTGTGATGGCCGCCATCGGCGGGCACCTGGAGGTGCTGCAGTGGGCGCGGGGACACGGCTGCCCGTGGGATGCGTACACCTGTGCTTACGCCGCTCGGTCCGGACACCTACACGTGTTGCAGTGGGCGCGGGAGCAACACTGCCCGTGGAACTCAATCACTTGCCACTACGCCGCTGAGACCGGGCACCTGGCGGTGTTGCAGTGGGCGCGAGAGCAAGGCTGCCAGTGGAACAAGATGATTTGCATACACGCCGCTCGGGCAGGGCAACTGAAGGCGTTGCAGTGGGTGCGGGAGAACGACGCAACGGGCGAGGTGTGGAGCGAATGGCGCGTGCGCACCTTCGCCCGTGGGCCCAGGCTGCGGGAGGTGCTGAAGTGGCTGGACGATCTCAGTGGTCCTTGAAGAGCCTGCCATGTAGCCAAGCAAGTGTGTTCGTGTTCAAGAGACAGCTTCGGTACCACACGAATTGACAGCCATCCATGGAAACGATGACGCTCTCTATCTCCTCAAAGATCTAGCCGACAACGCCTACATAAAGATGTTTGCCAGCGCCGGTACGTGGAGGAGAACTTCTACTGTGATAGCTAGAGCTATGTGTGCCGTGTTCTGTAATATGTACGTGAGCACTCCGTCCATCGCGCCCCGCCGCCCCGCGCGCCGCTCGCTCCCGCCGCCTGGCTACTTGCATCTTACTCCGCTCCAATCTGTACGTGTATGTGCAGTGCAGTGTCAAAACGACTTCTATACCAGCATGCCAGCTCCTCAAGACTCAAGAGGGAGATCTCGAGGGTGCCCAGCAAAAAGCCACGAGGGAAAACGGGGGAGCGCCCACACCAGCTTCCGCACGCCGCCCGACTACCGCCGCCGCCGCCAACGCACCCGCCGCCACGATATCCCCTAACCCCTCCCCTCCAGATCCGATGACGACCGCGGCGGAAGGCGAACCGCCCCTGGCGTTACCGCTCGGCCCCCTGCTCGGGAACCTGCCCACCCGCCTCTTTCAGCGGGAGGTGTTGCGGCGGCTGGGCCCCACAGCCCTCGCCTCGCTCGCGGGGGCGGGGCGCGGGTGCGCGGCGCCGGTGGCGGCGACCGCGCTCCTGCAGTGGGCTAATCACACGAAAGTGACACCCCTCGGGCACCTCGGGTTATACCTCCTACCGCTGGGTTTGAAGGAGGCCTGCTCACGTGCCGCTCGTTGTGGGAAGCGAGAGGTGTTGGAGTGGCTGCACAACACCGGCTGCCCGTGGAGTGGGGCGACGTGTTCGGCGGCCGCTATTGGTGGGCACCTGGACGTTTTACAGTACGCGCGGGAGCACGGCTGCCCGTGGGACGTCCCTACCTGTGCGTACGCCGCTCGGTCCGAACACCTGCGCATGCTGCAGTGGGCGCGGGAGCACCACTGCCCGTGGAACTGCTTGACGCCGGCATGGGCCGCTGAGGGCGGGAACATGGCAGTTTTGCAGTGGGCGCGGGAACACCACTGCCCGTGGAACTCGTACACTTGCCAATACGCCGCTCACGCCGGGCACCTCGAGGTGTTGCAGTGGATGCGGGAGAACGACTCGACCGGCGAGGTGTGGAGCGAGTGGCGCGCGCGCACCTTCGCCGGTGAGCCCAGGATGGTGGAGGTGCTGACGTGGCTGGATCAACTCAGTGGTCCTTGAATAGCCTGCCATGTAGCCGAGCAAGTGTGTTCAAGAGACAGCTTCGGTATCACACGAAGCGACAACCATCCATGGAAACGATGACGCACTCTATATGCTCAAAGATCTAGTTGACAACCTATACATACAGATATTTGCCAGCGCCGGCACCTGGAGGATACCATGATAGCTAAGACAAAGTGCGTGAAACCACTGAGACGCTTAGCAACAAGTAGTACAAAGTCGTCCAAATGGAGCGCTCTGATTCGTCGAGCGGGCACTAAGTCAGACTAAGTAGCACTAAGTCAGTATAAGTGTATAAGTGATTTGGCGCACTTTGTCATAGATGACTAGAGCTATATGTGCCGTGTCCTGTAATATGTACGTGAGCACTCCGTCCATCGCGCCCTGCCGGCCCGCGCGCCGCTCGCTCCCGCCGCCTGGCTTCATGCTTCTTGATCCTCTCCACTCTGTATACGAGTATGTGCATGTGCATGTCTTAACACGACTTCTATACCAGCGTGCAAGCTCCTCAAGAGGTGGATCTCGAGGGGTGCCCAGCAAAAAGCCACGACGGGAGAGCGCCCACACCAGCTCCCGCACGCCGCCCGACTTCCGCCGCTGCCAACTCGCGCGCCGCCGCCACATCCCGTCGTCACGGTCGCCGCTCGCCCCCGGGTCCGATGACGACCGCGGCGCAGGACGACCCTTCCCCGTCGTTGCCGCTTGGCCCCCTGCTCGGGAATCTGCCTCCCGACCTCTTGCAGTAGGAGGTGCTGCGGCGGCTGGGCCCCACGGACCTCGCCTCGCTCGCGAGGGCTGGGCGCGGGTTCGCGACGGCGGTGGCGGCGACCGTGCTCTCATGCCTTGGGCCATAAGCGCGAGGATGACACGCCCCTGGTACCTCGGTTACCGCCTCCCACCGCTGTGTTTGAAGGAGGCCTGTTCATACGCCGCTGGTGGCGGGAACCAGGAGGTGTTGGAGTGGCTGCACAGTACTGGCTGCCCGTGGAATGCTTGGACGGCGTGTGCGGCCGCTGCGGGCGGGCACCTGGAGGTGGTGAAGTGGCTACACAACCATGGCTGCCCGTGGAATGCGTGGGCGTGTGCGCATGCCGCTCTGTCCGGGCACCTGCGCGTGTTGCAGTGGGTGCGGGAGCACCACTGCCCGTGGCACCCGTTGACGACGGCATGGGCCGCTGAGGGCCGGCACGTGGCAGTGCTGCAGTGGGCGCGGGCAAACGGCTGCCCGTGGGACTTTCGCACTTGCATGTACGCCGCTCGGGCCGGGCAGCTGGTGGTGTTGCAGTGGGTGCGGGAACACGACGCGACGGGCGAGGCTTGGGACGAGCGCCTCGTGCGTGACTACGCCACTGGGCCCAGGGAGCAGGAGGTGCTCACGTGGCTGGACGAGCTCCATGCGCCGTGAAGAGCCGCCAATGCTGCGAGCGACATGTGTTTAAGGGACGGCGTCAGCACCGCACGATGCGACGGACATGGACATGCTGACGCACTCCATCTACTACTGCTAGCATCCCTTCTTGATGACTTGTATGCATAATAGAAGAACTTCTCCCGGGCACCTAATAGCCTGGAGGACGTCTGGTTTCATAGCTAGAGCTGAAGACGCCGTGGTGTCAATACGATCCATGAGTACCCTGTCCATCGCGCCGCCGTGCCCACGCGCCGCCCGCCACCGCCTTGCATCTACTGAGACAGTACACTCCTCTCCACTCAACTGCTATTATTAAATATGACTTCGATACTAGCTTGCCAGCTCCCGCCTGGAGGGTGCCCAGCAAAAAGCTACGAGGATGGGAGCGCCGCCCCGACACAAGTTTCCGCGCGCCGCCCGACTCCCGCTGCCGCCGCCGCTGCCTCCGCCGCCGCCAACGCACGCGCCGCCGCCAAATCACCTCGCCCTTCCACGCTCGCGCCCAGATCCATCCGATGACGAACACCACGCAAGACGACCCTCCCCCGTCGTTGCCGCTCGGCCCCCTGCTCGGAAACCTGCCCCCCGACCTCTTGCAGCAGGAAGTGCTTTGGCGGATGAGCCCCACGGACCTCGCCTCGCTCGCGGGGGCGGGGCGCGGGTGCGCGGCGGTGGTGGCGGCAACCGCGCTCATGCAGTGGGCCGAACTCGCAAAGAGGAGCCCACCCTGGCACATCCGGTTCAACCTTCCGCCGCTGTGTTTGAAGGAGGCCTGTTCACACGCCGCTGGTAGCGGGGACCGAGAGGTGTTGGAGTGGCTGCACAACACCGGCTGCCCGTGGGATTATGCGACGACATCTGCGGCCGCTAGCGGCGGGCACCTGGAGGTGGTGAAGTGGCTGCACAACCATGGCTGCCCGTAGGATACGTGGACCTGTGCGTACGCCGCTCGGTCCGGACACCTACACGTGCTGCAGTGGGCGCGGCAGAACGACTGCCCGTGGTGCTTGGCGACGCCGGCATACGCCGCTGAGCGTGGGCACTTGGCGGTGCTGCAGTGGACGGTGGAGCACGACTGCCCGTGGTACTCGGCAATTTCGGTATGCGCCGCTCGGGCCGGGCAACTGGAGGTGTTGCAGTGGGTGCGGGAGAATGACGCGACCGGCGAGGTTTGGGACGAGAACCACGTGCGTGCCCAGGCCGGTGGGCCTAGGAAGCAGGAGGTGCTGATGTGGCTGGATCAACTCAGTGGTCCGTGAATAGCATCCAATATGTCCAAGCAGCATCCAATATGTCCTAGCATCCAATATGTCCAAGTAACAGTGTGCAGGTGCAGGGACGGCGACGGAACCCGACGAGCATGAGGCCGATGACGCACTCCATCTACACCTTCTTTTCGACAATGCTTCATACCGGGACGGGGCAGACGGCGCCGCGCGTGCGCGCACGGGATACTTTCAAACGTCCAGGTATGCGCTCACCTCGTCCTCGCTATCGTCGGAGTCGGAACCCTCAAAGTCTTCCTTGGACATGGCCGTCCCCCCGCGCAATCCGGCCATGCCGCGTGACTCCATCCGCCGCTGTTTCCAGGCCCGACCGTTTTCATCGACCCCCTCCAAGGTCCGAAAGATGGCATATGGCTCACGGTTCCAGTTCCGCCGCGAGCTCGGCGCTTTGGACGTGGACGCCATGGTGTGTTGGGGTACGACCTCGAAGCGCGCAGCTACGATACGATACGTGTCTGCCTGTGCGCGCCGCAGTCCGGGCACGAGGAAGTGAACCGGGGTGCGAATGCATGTTTTTCTTGGCGGCGTCAGGTCGTTGTTTTGGCGTCGTCTCTGAAGGCGCGTTCCACGCACGGCAATTGACCTCCGTTCTCGGCGCGTCGAGCGGTGGCACTGAACGCGGAACCACGAAAGCGAGCCCGTCGATCGCGTCCCGCCCGGATTTTCCGGTGGACGGGAATCCGAGGCTTTCAAAATCGACTGGATCGAACCTATCCCGCCGTCCCGCCGGATCACCGATGAGCATTGCATGTTAAATTCGTGTATGCTTTTGCCCATACAGTGAGGCGGGACTGATGGCATGAGATAAATAGAAATATCGCCCAGGCACCTGGCAGCCTGGAGAACGCCTGGGGTGTGATACGAGTAGCTGGAACTAAGTGCGCCATGTTGAAGAGACGATCGGTGAATTCTCCGTCTATTCCGCCGTCGCGCCCACGCGCATCCCGCCCCCGCCGCCGTGCATATTGCGTCATACTCCTCTCCACTCTGTATTTGTCAAAACTGACTTCCATACCAGCCTGCCACTCCCAGCCAAAGGGTGCCCAGCAAAAAGCCACGACGGAGGCGTGCCCACACAAGTCTCCGCGCGTCGCACGACCGCCGCCGCCGCCAACGCCAAAGCCGGACTCACCCGCCGACGCCACATCCCGCCATACCTAAACGATCGCCCCCAGATCCGATGACGACCGCGGCGGATGGCGACGCTCCCCAGTCGGCGCTGCTCGCCCCCCTGCTCGAGCACCTACCCGACCTCTTTCAGCAGGAGGTGTTGCGGCGGCTGGGCCCCACAGACCTCGCCTCGCTCGCGGGGGCGGGGCGCGGGTGCGCGGCGGCGGAGGCGGCGACCACGCTCATGCAGTGGGCCAAACGCGCGAAGATGACACCCCCCGGGCACCTTGGGTACCACCTCCCACCGCTGTGTTTGAAGGAGGCCTGTTCACACGCCGCTCGTGGCGGAAACCGAGAGGTGTTGGACTGGCTGCACAACACCGGCTGCCCGTGGAATGCTGTGACGACGTGTGCGGCCGCTGCGGGCGGGCACCTGGATGTGCTGAGGTGGGCGCGGGAACACGGCTGCCCGTGGAACGCGTTGAATGTGCGCACGCCGCTGGGTACGGGCACCTGCGCGTGATGCAGTGGGCGCGGGAGCACCACTGCCCGTGGGACTGGGTGACACCGGCATCAGAATTCAAGGACCACTGAGTTGATCCAGCCACGTCAGCACCTCCACCATCCTGGGCTCACCGGCGAAGGACTCAGTGGGCTGCTCAGAATGGGCAACTAACGGTGTTGCAGTGGGCGCGAGAGCACGGTTGCCCGTGGGATATATACACTTGCATATACGCCGCTCGGGCCGGGCAACTGGAGGTGTTGCAGTGGGTGCGGGAGAACGACGCGACCGGCGAGGCCTGGGACGAGCGCCTCGTGCGTGCCAACGCCGCTGGCCCAAGGAAGCAGGAGGTGCTGACATGGCTGGACGAGCTCAGTGCGCCGTGACGAGCATCCAGTATATCCAAGCAGCATGTGATCGCGTCGGTACCACACGAAGCGACGAACACGAAAACGATGACGGACTCCATCTACACCATCTTCTTGCCAACAACGCTATGTGTATACATGGAAAAATCTGCCCAGGCACCTAATAGCCTGACGGACGTCTGGTTTGATAGCTAGAGCTGAAGACGCCGTGGTGGCAATGCGATCCATGCATAATCCGTCCATCGCGCCGCCGCGCCCACGCGCCGCCCGCCGCCGCCTTTCATCTACTTACACTGTATACTCCTCAACACCTTTATATCAAATATGACTTCGATACCAGCCTGCCAGCTCCCGCCTGGAGGGTGCCCAGCAGAAAGCTACGAGGGGAGCGCCGCCCCGACACAAGTTTCCGCACGCCGCCCGACTCCCGCCGCCAACGCCATCGCCAAACACGCGCGCCGCTGTCGCCTTCCCTCGCCAATCGCCACCAGATCTGATGACGACCGCGGCGCAAGTCGACCTTCCCCCGACGTTGCTGCTCGGCCCCGTGCTCGGGAATCTGCCCCCCGACCTCTTTCAGCAGGAGGTGCTGCGGCGGCTGGGCCCCACGGACCTCGCCTCGCTCGCGGGGGCGGGGCACGGGTGCGCGGCGGCGGTGGCGGCGACTGCGCTCATGCAGTGGGCAACACACGCGAAGAGGACAGCTGCACCCGGGTACCTCCAACGACTGTGTTTGCAGAGTGCTTGTATGCATGCCGCTCGCTGTGGGAACCGAGAGGTGTTGGAGTGGCTGCACAACACTGGATGCCCGTGGGATACGGCGACGTGTTGGATGGCCGCGATGGATGGACACCTGGCTATGTTGCAGTGGGCTCGGGAGCATGGCTGCCCGTGGGACGCAGCGACCTGTGCGCATGCCGTTCGGTCCGGGCACCTGCGCGTGCTGCAGTGGGCGCGGGCGCACCACTGCCCGTGGAACTCGTACACTTGCCAGTACGCCGCTCAGGCCGGGCACCTGGAGGTGTTGCAGTGGGCGCGGGAGCACGGCTGCCAGTGGAACAAGATGATTTGCATACACGCCGCACGCTCCGGGCAACTGGAGGTGTTGCAGTGGATGCGGGAGACGACGTGACCGGCGAGGTGTGGAGCGAGTGGCGCGTGCGCACCTTCGCCGGTGTGCCCAGGATGGTGGAGGTGCTCACGTGGGTGAATGAGCTCAGTGGTCTTTGAAGAGCCTACCATGTGGCCAAGCAAGCGCGTTCAAGAGACCGCTTCGGTACCACACGAAGCGACAACCATACATGGAAACGATGACGCACTCCATCTGCTCAAAGTTCTAGCCGACAACGTATACATAAAAATGTTTTCCAGCGCCGGCACCTGGAGGACGTCTACTATCATAGACAGAGCTAATATTACCGTGTTTTGTATAAGGCATGTGAGCACTCCGTCCATCGTGGTTCGCCGCCCCGCGCGCCGCTCGCTCCCGCCGCCTGGCTTCTTGCATCTTGCTCCTCTCCACTCTGTGACAAGTATTTGCATGTGTATGTGTCAAAACGACTATGCCAGCATGCCAGCTCCTTAAAAATGGAGGTCTCGAGGGTGCCCTGCGAAAAGCCACGAGGGGAGAGCGCCCACACCAGCTCCCGCACGCCGCCCGACTCCCGCCGCTGCCAACTCGCGCGCCGCCGCCACATCCTCTCACCCCTCGCCCCTCGCTCCCGAATCCGATGTCGACCGCGGCGCAAGGCGACCCTCCCCCGTCGTTGCCGCTCGGCCCCTTGCTCGGAAACCTGCCCCCCGACCTCTTGCAGCAGGAGGTGCTGCGGCGGCTGGGCCCCACGGACCTCGCCCCGCTCGCGGGGGCGGGGCGCGGGTGCGCGGCGGTGGTGGCGGC
>Ga0307488_10004593_pt1 | contig 11510 bp, 12 predicted proteins | sample SB02metaG_FD_202248 | JGI IMG/M metagenome (GOLD analysis project Ga0307488, IMG submission 202248) | Sea-ice brine microbial communities from Beaufort Sea near Barrow, Alaska, United States - SB 0.2 | ecosystem: Environmental > Aquatic > Marine > Coastal | place: USA: Alaska | collected...
CAGGGATTTGAACCCTTGCTGTTTCCCATATCATCGGAGTCGTCACTCCTAATGGTTTCTTATACCTGTTATTGTTTAACCAATCTCTTCGCAATTAGAGCGAGTCGGATTCAGTTAATAAAGTTTTCTATGCCCACTTTTCGGGCAAATCGGTGTCTTGCCAATTAAGATAGATTTTAAGCCCATCTTTGAGTGCTGTATTCACTTCATCCAACAAACCTTTCGGGATGCTCGTTCCTTTCTTAATAATCTCATAATTTGAATCAACAATGAAATATGTTTCGGGAGTGTCTGTTGGCAAATAACAACGAAGGGCTAAACCATCTTCATAAACGGTTTCAAATATCCAATCCTCATCGTGGTTTTCAATCAAATGATTCTGCAAATACTCAAGCGGGTAGTTTTCCAACATAAGTTAAGATTGAATCAACAGGTATTTATACCTCAAGATGTAATAATCCACTTGTTTTCGCCATAAATCTTTTCCCAAGTGATTTCATCTCCATCCTCAAGGTTTGTGACTGTGATTTTGTTAAGGTTTTCGCTGTGACCCGTAGCAGATTCCAATCCGGCTTGCCATGCTTCGTCTTCACTTTCATAGCCTTCATGTGTTGTTGGCTCATAAATTGGTTCATCTTCTTCGGTTCTCTCGCCATAATAGCGATATACGGTGTAGGTATGGGTGTCCATGCTTGTCCCACAACACACCTATACTTAAACATTATGGTGTTTTAATCTCTTCAATAGGATTAAAGTCAATCTCGCAAACATCATTATCGCAAAATCTTTCAATAGCAATTTCTTCGCCCTTGACTCTTCCAAAAGATAATTTACTCAATGAATCTTTCATAACTATGTATTCTTCTGCTGTAATTGATTCATACGGCATTTGTTTATATGCACCCAATTCTAATCTCGGAAGGAATGAAACACCCTTCAATTGGTATTGGAAAATATCAAGAGCATGAGCAATTTGGTCGCCTTCGGTTTCGGGGTCAAAAGTTACTGTGCATGAAACTTGATTATCTGCCCAATACTTTTGAGCAAGTGCCGCAAGTGATAATTGCTCCCACATAGATACATCATCAAGGGTTCTAACACCTTCGCCTAAATCAACAGGGATTTCAACAACTACTGTGCTTTCCTCCGAACCAAATGCAGGTTCAACTTTGTAGCCCGCCTTTTCTAATGATGGAACAAGATTAGAATTGATACCAAGCCGCATTCTGCGAATATAGTATCTTGATTCGGGGAAATGGATTCCCGGCGTTGCACCTGCGAGAAGAGAAACGGTTCCCGATGGTTTAATAGATGTGGTTTTTATTGAACGAGGAATAGCCATCCAATCCGAATACTCCTTGTCTAATTCTTGAATGTGATGATAACCCTTGTCCATCCAAGTCTGCAATTTACCAACCCCATTATTCGCAACAAATTGAGCAATTCCCGACATTGAGCATCCAATTCTGCGATTCCGTAGCATCACTCGGTTCGTTTCCGGCCAATGAGTCTGCCCTAAAGTAACTGTCTTTGCATACAAATAAGCATACTTCAAGGTGTTCAAATAATCTTCAAGAGATTCGTGATTGTTCGGGAATGTTTCAACAAGACAACATAATTCATGGGATTCAAGCGTCTGCTCTAAACAAGGATTGCCACCCATCGCTCGGTGGTCTTTGAAATCCGGTTCATCAGCCATTCGCCCGAAGTCTTGCATATTCTTTAACCACGCATAACCCGGCTCTCCATTGATTTTAACTCGCTCGGCTGATGGTTTGTAATCCATACCAATTTCCGCATAGATAGAATTATTAGAAGTCCAACCATAAGTTTCACGATGAGGATTTACTTCGTAATTTTTTAGGTCAAGATATTCATCATTGTCGGCTTCACCAAAAACAATCTCGGCAGTTCTTCGCACATTACCTGCTACAACACATTTACCAATGAGGTTCATAATATCAACAATGGCAGTAAGCGTAATCGGTTGGCCTATTTCACCATCCAATGTATCTCTAATGTGCTGATGTAAATCCATGAGTGGTTGTGGCCCCGAAGATTCACCGCCAAAGCCCTTAATTGGTGCGCCAAACGGCCTAATGTATGAGTAATCAAACTCAATTAAACCTGCACCCATAGAATATGAATCAAGAAGGAGGCGAACTGATTCAACCCACCCTTCTCTTGTGTCGGGGATTTCACTTTTCTCAACCTTTCGTTCACTATTCGGGCCTTTCAAAATTAAACTTTCTGCGCCTTTCGTATCAAACCCTACTCCGACCCCTAACATAGAAGCATCCATAAGGAAACAAAATGGATTGGCAAAATCTTGAGCAAGACCCTTAGTTGAAACGAAAGCACAATTATTCAATGCGGCAAACAATTTCTTCTCTTCGGTAATTGCCGTTCCCATAGCCCAAAGTCCACGACCCGGCGGTAAAAACTTCATATTGAAAATACGACTATACATTTCCTGTGCTGTATGCTGTGCCTTCCACGCATTCCAACCAAGACCATGTGCATCAATGTGTCGCTTTTGCATATTGAATGTGCCTTCAACAACCCTTTGAACCGTTTCCCACCATTGTTCGTTTTTGCCATCATCCTTCAAACGAGAATAGGTTCTATTATAAACTAATTCACCCAATCCATTGAAACCAAAAGGTGCTTTCTTTCTGCGATACTTGGTTACGAAATTATCCGATAAGCGAAATGGGCGTTCTATATTCATCATTACATCTCCTGTTGTGAATGGCTAAAAAATGCCACTCAATCACCGACAATTATTACATTGACTTTAGGACTATCTAAATGTCCGTATGACTTTGAATAAATGTCTTCAAGACCTCATTCAATTATCTTGAGAAAAAGGGTCGCATCCTTCTTTGATTTGGATTTAATGACCTCTATTTCCTCGTCAGTTCTAAACCGTTGCGCTAACTGCCTCGGTGTCGGAACTTCTTTTCGGCCATTGTCTTTCAATCGGACAATAATTTGCCTTGCGGTTAATTCTTCCATCATTCCCATGACTTTCTTTGCGGCTTCAAACATTGTTGGTTTCTTATTTTTCATACTTTCACTACCTATGTGCGGGGTGCTACCCATCCCCTAAGACTTAATCCCGACTCTTCCCACTCAACCTCAATTATTGATGAGGCATCACCCTTCGCCAAAAATACGGTTTTAGCCGATGTGGTGGACATTAAAGTGATAAAGTGAGATGGTGTCAAAGTCGTGGAAAGTGATTGACCCTCAATGTGTAAATCAACATCGGGAGATAATAACTCAAGACTCAATGACTCATCATCAGTTTTAGAAAGCAAAGAAACACGGTCAGTATTAACCAAAATTTCAAAGGTGGGAGATTTAGCACATGAAGTTAAAAATGCCTTCACTTGCTTCCAAGGCAGACTCATAGACCACTTGTGTTCAGTCGGCGGTGACTTGTGCCGCTTCATCAAGGATGCGTTTTTGCACCTTACTTTCTTTTCCACACCATTACCACTTAAAATTAACCATGTAGGGTCGCCCGTATTGTATTCAATAACTAATGTGTCTTTGACAACAAGTGATTTTGTCATGTCCTTAATATCATTAACAAGGACTCCAATTTCAACCGAATTGCTTTCATTAAACTCAAATGATTCCGCAGAAGCCGCAGGGATTCTTACATCAAGAAGTGCGGTGTTATCCGAATTGATAATACGAGTTCGCACACCCTCTTCTTCAAAAACAATCAAACATAATTCACTCATATTTTCAACCGCTTTTACAAAGGCTTTCGCCGTTTTTGCAGACAATTCCATTTTCATACTTCTTCCCACCATTCAAATGTCCGTTGAATACTTTCCGACTTCTTTCTTTCACGAATAACTTCGGGCTTTGTGGGCGTATTGCCCCACTTCTTATTGAGGAATGCCTCAACCTTTATCCAAGTCTTACCAACAACGATTTTGTTGGATTGAGCATCGTCCCAATTACTTATTAAGGATTTTAAGGTCGGATAATGGTCATAAAGTGCTTTTGCCTTCTCACGACCAATGCCGGGAATGGTTTGAAGTAAATTATGATGTTTGTTACGAGATGATTTAACGGAAGTCACAGGGCGAACAAAATGTCCTTGTGAATCATCCTCTAAACGAAGTTTGAATGCGTTGATATAACGAGCCGTTTCAGTGATAGTGTCCGTATAGATGACAGGACATACTTCAACCGATACACGATTAAGGAATGCACGAAAATGACCCCAATCATCGGGGCTTGGTGCATAGTAGTCTTCGGGCTTACCCTCAACAATAACAGCATAGTTATCATGCGATTCAATCATCCTTGAGATTTGGTCTTGGAGTCTTTTACTTTTCCACGAACTCAAACCATCACCCCATGTCTTCCTCTCAAATATCCAATTGGTATCACCACACTCAAGAAGTATGTCACCAACAGGCAATCGCTTCTTCTCATCGTGCTTCAAAATGTGTGATAGAAACTCGCCTTCGTTAGAATCAATGGTGATATGACAAGGCATACCATTCTATTGTATTAAGCAGTATCTAAATGGTTGTATTCAAGACCCATTCATCAATGACTCCTTGAACAAGCCTTCGGGAAATTGGGTGTGAACCACCAACAGACCAACGAGCGTTTTTCAAAGGGCGATAACCCCGATAACTCTTACCTTGTTTCCAATCATAAATAGTGCAAACAATTCCGTCAATTTTGACAATCCAATACTTGCGGATTTTTCCATCACCATTTCCACTATCAATGGTCGGCTTTCCAAAGACCTTCTTCAAAGTAACATAATCGGCTCGGATATTTTTTCCTTGTCCACAGCATCCATTTTCAACGGCTTCACTATATGGGAGTCCTTTAACAATTCCTGTTTCGGAAGTGAACCAATTGTCTTTCAACAATTGTTGAATGGTTGGATATTCAGCATCCGAGTTTCGGTATTTACTCTTGGTGAAGCGTAGTATGTTTAAAGGCCACATAATTTATGGGTAGTGCAACAAGTTAATAAAGTTTTCTTCGGAAAGCATATCCCAAGATACCAACAATACCAATTCCCAAAAGATACGGAGATATTGATTTTTGTTCTGCGGAGAATGATTCTGCTTCTTTGCATTGGTGGCCGCTATTAAACCAACCAACATCTGTTTCCTCATATGTATCAACCATGAATCTTCCTGTGCATTCATCTTTCCAAACAATCCTTCCATTGGGCGTGAATCCTACTATATGCCCTTTTCCACTATGGGCTTCGGGGCCGCAAGAATAGCAACCGAAAGGATAAGCGAAATTTTGTTCATATCCGCATTTACATTTCAACAAATTTCCTTGTCTAATGTATTTCACGCCATCATAACTTCTATTTTTTATACCATGATAAGAACCCGAATGAATATCCAAATCATCATCACCTTCTGCGGAGTATGATTCTGCACCATATCCCTCTCCTTCTTCGCAAACATAACCTAAACCATCACAAGCCTCGCAATCATCACCATCCATTTCGGCAGGGTCGTAATAGGTAGCAGGTGTGTAGGAAGTCTCAATGAAACCACTACCCCTACAATAAGAACAGGTTTTAGACCACTTATGTTCGCCTTCGGGGTCATATGTTTCATCACAGTCTATACAAGTTTTGAAATCCTTAGCACAAGTAATACAAAAAGAGAGGTCGCCATCTTTTGCATAAGAATCCCCTACCTTGAATATGAATTGTGGACAACCATCACACTCCATTTCGTCATCCACTTGTTGTTGAGTAATCACTTCATAGATACCTTCTTCTGCGGAGAATGATTCAAGACCTTCTGCCCTACGGATAAATTTTTCCCGTTTCACCTTTGCATTTTTCCAAACCCTATATTGTTGCCAATCTTTCTTTGCCTTTGTTTGGGCATTGGCGGCGTAATCATCATCGTCCCAATACTGTGTTTCTTTGTTTTGACAATGCTTGCATGATGCACCCCTTTCCCAATAATACTCACAGAAATCTTCACCGTGTCGTTTTGACCGTGGTGGAAAGGGCAGGGGATTCTCTTCATCATATTCCATTATTTCATTAGGGTTAATATGCGTGGGACATTGACCTTCACAGCGTTCACAAATTGCATCGCAGACACCACAACCGTAACATCTTTTTCGGCAAAACGGTTCCTTACAAACCTCACAATCTATGATGTGTTCAATTTGTTCGCCTGTTCCGCAAATATGACAAGATTCATCACTGTCTTGTCCTTCTGCGGCCAATAAGGTTTCAAGACCCTCCATTGTTGCACCCGAAGCAACGCCTGTTAAACCTGCTTTTTCTATCGGGTTGATTTTCTTAGATTCAGCAGTAAATAAGTAGCAATTACAGTCCTCACCATGTTGGGAACGACATACAAATTCAGTATTACAAACCTCACACCGATTTAATCCTGTTTTACTGAATAGACAATTACTACAATGTATAAAATCAAATTCGGCTTCAAAAGTTTCGGCGGAATATGATTCTGCACTCCAACCCTTGTTCTTTCTTTTCCAATTAGTCGGTGCATATCCGACTTGGTTCAACCAAGCATCCCACTCTTCAATCGCTTCTTCCGCATCCCCATCATGCTCTCCATCAATGATTTGACTTCCAACAGGGTCTTCAAAACAATCATCACAGAAAATCGTGTTTTGCATCCACCTCTCGGCCCCTTCATTGTCCCCTATACGAATGAAAAACTTTGAGTGATTTTCTTTACCGTTTTTATCATATTCCTCTAAACCTATGGGGTAGCAATCTTTACATAGGGCGAAATCACAACTACTGCATATTTGCCCGCCAAATCGGTGCGGGTATTCTCCCTTATACCGTTTCTTGACATTATCCCATTCTGCAAGCGAGTTTGGCCTCACCATTTTTCCCGGCGTTCCCCGTTTGTATTGTTTTTTTCCACACCCCCTACAAATTACCTCGCCCATCGGATGTTTTGATTTGATAATTTTTTTGAGGCGTTGCCATTCTCCTTCTTCATCGTCGGCTTCAAAGGTTTCAGCATTTTTTACAATGTATTCTTTATTCCCGAATGCACCTAAGAAAGAATAAACACTAATTTCCATTTCGTCTTTCGTATCAAAATAAACATAGTAATCATCTGCCCTTTCCATTTCCCAAATTGTATCAATAGCAAGATTATTTATTTCAGTTTCCATAGAGTCCCAATCAGTAATTTCCCCTTTACCACTTATTAAGTTTATAATTATAATAGTATTACCATTCTTTTTTACACCAAACTTGAAATCTTTATATTTTTCTTTTAATGCTGTCCTAATTGCACTTGTATGGCGTTTATCTAAAACTAACGCATCTTCATATTTATTTCTCGGTGGTTGCGCCCCTTTCATCGGTGCTTCAAAAGATTCTGCGAGAAATTCTAAATTGAGAAGGGGTTCTTTGTCGTAGTATTGGATTTTTTGTTGTTCAATTTCGGGTTCGTCCCAAGACATGAGCAAGTTTAATGTGACTACATCTCCATCTTCATTCAGCACTTTGTAGGTTGTATCAAATTCTTCCTCTTGGGTATAAGTGGTATTATTTTCAATTTTCCCATACAAACTACTTTTCGGATTATCCAACATTTGATTAACCAAATCGTATTCCTTATTATCTCGGAACGAATCATAATCGTCTTCATCCCAACCTGTTGTATCTTTGTCAATAGGCTTCCAATCGCCCACATCATTGAACCATGTGAAGTTATATTCGCCCCATTCTTTGCCCCCTCTTTCGTCACCAAAACGAGCGAAGTATTTCCTTTCTAATTCACCTTCGGATTCAAAAGATTCTGCACCCCATGATTCGGGATTTTTATGACCTTGTTCTTTTAATGCTTTAACAAGTGCCTCTCGGTCATAAGTGATTATATCCAATTGACGGCCTTCTCCATCATAAATATATAGCGTTACATCCCCCGATTTATACCCAAAACCCCATTCCAATACACCTTCATTATATTCCAAACCGTATTTTGGTCTTAACGAATCGGCAATTTCTTCCAAACAATTGTCGTCTTGGTGTTCAATCATTGAATAAGCCGTTGCCTCAAAAGTTTCGGATTCAAAAGATTCTGCATTAAATGGATTGAGTTTTTTAACGGCTTTTTGGGCTTTTTCCTTAATTTCCGAACTCACTTTAACAGGGACAATTTTAGTGGTGCTTCCGTATTTTTCGTTTGCCCATTCCCTTATTGCTTCTTTTTGTTCAATCCTCATTGAAGTGCTGTTCTGCAATTCTATTCCAAATGCTTGATAGAATGCACTCTTTTTGGAATCGGACAAATCTCTAACTTCATCTTTCAAATCCTCCAACAGCACATCAAAGGTCATTTTCATGGTTCGGATGGTATTAGGTGGGCCAAACAAGGTCAAACTCGTTTCCGAAGCCCTCGTATAAATGCCGAAGATGCTCCCTAACTTGAAACCTAACCGTCTTGTTATTATGTAGTCTTTGTCGGTGTATTCAATCCTTTCCCATTCAGTTTTTTCTCGTTTGTCCATTAAGTTCGCTTGTTGTGCATAACCACTTACCATTTGCGAAATCTTGATGGTGTCTTCACTTGTTGAATCGCTTGTTGGGATTTCCACATATTTCCCCGAAGCCAATGCCGCTACTACATCATAAGGGTCTATTTCTTCTCCTACCCCTGCACTAACCTTTCCTCTTTTTCCCGTTCCAAGTTTAGATAATGCCTCCATGATTGGTTGTGATACTTGAAGATATGATTTTTTAACCTCTATGAGTTTGTCTTTCTTTGCTTTCCGTAATCCGCTAATGACCGCCTTTTGTAATCTTGAGGGAGTTTCTTCGGCTTCAAATCCATAATACCCGCTTTCTTTTACAGGTAGCCCTGCATATTGAGCAAAATGTTTCTCCGTGCAAAAGGTTCTCGGCCCGACGGGTAAATCCTCAACAACAAAATTATTTGTCCCGTATTGACCGCACATAGCACAACCTTCGGGTAACATACATAGTTATTAACGCTTTTACTATCTAATGATAACGAGAAGCATTAGATAGAGGTTGCACCAATAAAGACACATGGACGAATTGCGGATAGATGAAGCACTACTTCACCAATGCCATTACCTATTGACATATAATAAAAATTTCCAACACAAAGGTTTGAGAAACATTATAGAAATGATTGCGATGGCAGGTTATAGACACCGTTCCGAATATAAAATTGTTTTGTTCCAAGACGATACAGAAGCCGAATATGATGAAGACTACGCCGCATACCTTGATAAAAAAGCCTGTTCCGAAGATGTTTCCGATTCGCCATTTAATCCAATAATCCCTACCGTTATTAAAGAGTTAGGGATGGATGATGAATAATGTCTTGTCCCTGTTGCAGAAACTCTCCTTTCGCTTTAGAAATGAAATTAGAAAAAGGTTATTGGGTCTGTGGATGCGGCTATGCCGTCAAAGAGAAATCTTAGATAACAAAAACAATAAGGAACGGTCATGTCCGACCTATATTTGTCCGAGAATGTGAAATTATCACAAGATAATCATGGTTGCCTATGTCTCTATCTTAACGATACAACCTTGATGCTTGATACCTTGACTGATATTGAATTGAAAGGGATTGCAGAAGCAATTTTAGCATTCCTTGAAGGCGATAATTCTATTGAATAAATTACTCAAGCGGGTGCAAAACATTCTTGTCACCAAGAGTCCAACGAAGCGTCTTTACAACACCCTCTAATGCCTTGAAATTACGGGCATGATATACCCACTCTTTACTCTTCGGCTTTACCTTTGACATTTCAAATTGATGGTAATTTTTCTTGCGTTCTGCCTTGTCAAGCATGGACTCAATATCTTCCCAAGACCTCTCGTAAGAAAACACTTCGGAGTCGTGGTGGTCGGACAGCATAGGCATAAAGTCAAAGTGTAGGGAGGTAGTATTTATACTTTCGTATTACTTTCAATTTCTTTTACGAACCATTCCGGCCATAGCGTGTTGAATGGTTGAAATAATGAGAATTTCTCTTTTACCCACCATTCCATAGTGTCATCTGCATCATTATCAAATATCCAAGTCTTAACTAAATTCAAAACTCTATTAGTTCCAACCACCTGTTTCATTTTATAGTCAAGACCCATTCTTGCCAATAGGTCGTCTGCGAAAAGTAATGATGTTTCCAAATCATCTGCATCCCCTTCATCATCCCAACGCTGAATCTCACACAAATATTCCATCCCCAAATTATCCCTACTAACTCCACTCGTTAATACTATTGGAATTGGTGATGATGAAGGGCTAAGGTTAAGTCCATAATGAATAATTTCCGAGCCATTTTCTAATGCCGACATAATTTTTTCTTGAATATCTTTCGGAAATAAGGGGTCGTGTGGGATTTTTTTGTAACCATACCTTTTCAATTCCTTCCCAATGTCTTTAGTCAATTCTTTATTTGAATCTTTGTGCTGAACCCAATCATCAATACTATCTTGTATATTATCAGTTAAGGAGGTTTCAGCGAATACCATATTCTTATCTGTGTGGCCTCGCTATCTAAAGTGTGGGCTGTCCGTCGCCAAATGGCAATCGCACTAACCGTTTCCACATCAAAGCCCGATGATAATAATCCTCAAAAATTAGATAACCCGAAATGTCAAATGCACCCGTTAATTTCCGCACCTGTTCCGCATTGAGTAAAACCTTTTGAGCATTCTCAATCTTTTCCCAAGCAGAACCAAAATCCTTTTTACACTTAGACATAGACCATTGATTCTCTTCTCGTATCTTCTTGACCTTAACGGCCAATGCCTTCACATTAGCGGCTGAATAGGCTCTAAACTCGTCGGAGGGTATTGCCTCAAGTGTTTCGTATTGTTTCAATAGTTTGGCGGCTTTCTTTTCACCAATTCCTTGAACACCGGGAATGTTGTCCGATGAATCACCCGCTAACGCTTTCCAATCTGCGAAGTGGTCGGGCTTGACTCCATACTTCTCTTCCACATCGGCGGCAGTAATTTCTTTCCTCAAATTATGAAGACGAACATCGGGATAACGAAGTAATTGAAACAAATCTGTATCGCCGGAAATTATGACAACTTTGTTCCCTTTCAGCAACTCGCTCATACATAATTCCGCTATTAGGTCATCAGCCTCCTTATTTTCATCATAAACCGATGTCCAATTGGGTTTCAACTCATTGACTTCAAGACCCGAAGAGGTAAATAACTCCCGAATATCTTTGCCCTCATGGGTGGAAGCATTTTCTTCTGCATTGAAATTACGATTGGCTTTGTAGCCCTCATATAATGAACCCCGTAATTGGCGACCCTTGACACCATCCAAACAAAGAATCAAAGAACATGATTTGTCGTATTTTGGATTAACCTTCATCCTTGACATGACTACCTCAATGTAACCCAAATCTCCATTCAATGCCTTTCGGAATTGGTATTGGCGTTGAAACCAATTGGTCTTCCCTTTCTTAAACGAATTGTGCGCCCGCCGCAT
>Ga0307488_10004596_pt1 | contig 11504 bp, 4 predicted proteins | sample SB02metaG_FD_202248 | JGI IMG/M metagenome (GOLD analysis project Ga0307488, IMG submission 202248) | Sea-ice brine microbial communities from Beaufort Sea near Barrow, Alaska, United States - SB 0.2 | ecosystem: Environmental > Aquatic > Marine > Coastal | place: USA: Alaska | collected 2017-05-06
ACGATAGAAGCTATCCTTGGCCCTGAAGCTAATACGTTCTCTGGTGAGATAATATATACTGAGAACATTAGGGCTGTTGCAAGAACTCCAGAACAAATAGAAGATATTAAAATCATTCTAGATTTTTAAAGGTAATAACTAAATGACAATCGAGACAAACCTCAATCAAAGTCCTTTCTTTGACGACTTCAACGAAACGAAGAACTTTCATCGAGTACTTTTCAGACCAGGATATGCTGTTCAGGCTAGAGAACTGACGCAGCTCCAATCAATCTTGCAGAATCAAGTTGAACGTCTTGGTTCCGAAGTTTTGACAAACGGAACAGTTTTGAACGGTTGCGACCTTGAACTTCAGCAATGGCAGTATGTCAAACTGAGAGATAAAGATGCGAACAACAGAGTGCTGTTGCTCAATGACTTCTTTTCTTCTGGAGTTATCGCTAATAGTACTGTTACTGGTGCAGCGACTGGTCTCACAGCAAAGTTATTGGCTGCGGAAGAAGGTTCTGAAGGTAACGCTCCTAACTACTTGAGTGTATTTGTTTCGTATACAAACTCTGGCGCGAACAACGCAACAAAGTCATTTAAGGATGGCGAAACACTAATATTTAGAAACTCTTCGTCTTCTACATTTTTGGTTGCCGCTAATACTATAGGAACTGTTGCTGCAAATGCATATTCCGCTACAGGAGTTGGTATCGGTGCTGCAGTAACTGGTGGTACAGTTTACCACAAAGGGCATTTCGTTAGATCTCCTGATCAATCTGGTGTTGTTAGTAAGTATACATTAACTCCTGATGTCCGTGTTGGATTTGAGACTACTGAATCATTAGTCGACTCTAATCAAGATTCGTCACTATTAGATAACGCTTCAGGAGCAACCAACTTCTCAGCACCAGGAGCATCAAGACTTAAACTGTTGCCAGTAATTAGAACTCGTTCTCTTACTGATGCTAATACAGTTGGCTTTATGCCATTGGCCGATATTCAAAGCGGTCGTGTGATTAGAAATTATACCGATACCCAATATGGCGAACTCCAAGAAGAACTAGCCCTGAGGACTAGGGAAGAGTCTGGTGATTATGCATTATCCCCATTCAAGGTTAATGTTGAAGAGCATCTGCAAACTGCTGTTAACGGTGGGGTATATTCCGTCACTGAGGGCGGCGACCTTAATAAATTGGTTGTTGAAGTAGAGCCTTCCATTGGTTATGTTCAAGGTTACAGAACAGAACTTACAGATCTATACCGAGCCAATATTGCTAAAGCCACCACCTATGAAGTTACAAGTGATGTCATAATCGGTCAGAACTTTGGCAACTTTGCTATATGTAATGAAGTTACAGGTACTTGGGATTTCCAAGGACTTCGCTCAGTTGACATATACTCTTCTGCACAAGATATGATTACTGGCAACTACGCCAACCTTGGTTCAGTAACTGGTACTAAAATTGGTACTGCTAAGGTTCGCGGCTTTCAGCATCATGAAGGTGTTTCCGGAACTACGACTGGTAAATTCAGAATATACATTTTTGACATGAAATTGAATGCTGATAAAAGTTTCGCTGAAGCTCGTTCGTTATATGTCAATAATGTCTCTGGACCAGATTCATATGCTGATATTGTTTTAGAGACTAGTGGTGTTGCGAAGTTACAAGATTCCAACCTCAATACTTTAGTGTTCCCTATTACAACTACTGGTACACGTAAACTTGCTGACTCTACAGACAGTACACAAACACAATATGTAATGCGAACTGAGAAGACTGTATCCTTTACCACTAGTGGCACGGCAACGGTTTCGGCCAATACTGCTCACACAGGCGGCACTGAAACAAACAATGATACTGGTTCCCCGTTATCTTCTGTTGATGAGAGAAACATCATAATTGTAGCCAAGAGTGAAGTTACTACTTCTCCAATGACTGGTAAGGCACAACAAACTGGCGCAACAGTCACTGGCACAGCTGGAACAACCTTCACCACACAATATGTAGTTGGTGATTTCATAAAGCTCGCAGCACATCCGAAGCAAAGAATCACAAATATTGCTAGTGACACATCGATGACAGTTTCGACAAGTCAAAGTTATGCCGCCAACGCGCATTCTAAAGTATTCCCAAGCGGACACATTTTCAATACTCAGTCAAACGGAACAATTACTTCAAGTGGTTCTTCGCACGCTATTGATCTACAATGTGCTAATTTGTCTTCTACCTTTGCTGCATCTGTATACTTCGATCTCTTAAGAAGCTCGTCTCGCCAAGCAAATAAGACTGTTAACAAGAATAAGAATATTCACATTGACACTGGTAGTCATACCGACAGTAATGTTGGTCCATGGGCACTAGGTGTTTCTGACGCTTTTGAGTTAGTATCGGTTCATTCTGGCGCAAATACTTCTGTAACAGCTGCTACTGGCGAAGACGTGACAACGGATTTTTATATAGATGATGGCCAACGCGATTCCCTATATGATACTGCAAGGCTCGTTAAACGACCCACCAGTACGTTGGACACGACTAATATAGGTCTCCTTGTCAAATTCAATTACTTTGGTAGAGACCGCTCTGCTGGCATCGGTTATATGAGTGTTGATTCATATCCGATTGATGATGCCAATCCTGCAGCCGCAACTACAATAACCACAGCAGAAATCCCGACATACGAAACTGCTGCTGGTAATATGATGGATCTTCGAGATAGTGTTGATTTTAGACCAATCCGAGCTTCTACTGTTACACCACACGCAACAGCCACAGCTGCGGTCGCGCCTACCAACCCAGCGGCAGGTACTGTGTTTGATATTGATAGTGATGGTGTGTATTTCCCTACACCTGACCAGAATTTCCAATGTGATGTTCAGTCATATTTGCCGAGATATGACTCAGTAAGTTTGTCATCTAGCGGACAAGTCAGTATCGTAACTGGCGCACCGGAATCGTCTCCGTCTGTTCCAGCTAGTGCCCCTGATGAAATGAACTTGGCCATAATCTACATCCCCCCATACCCATCACTTTCGCCAGTAGCTGCTATGCACTATATGCGTCCTGATGTTGAAGTTGATTTACTGCAATCTAACAATCGCAGATTTACGATGGAAGATTTGAGAGGATTAGAGGATAAAGTTGAATATCATGAAAGGAGCATCCAGTTGAATACTTCTGAGATTGCTGCCTTGAGAATGAGCGTCCTTCGTTCTGATGATCCTGATGGCGCACCTGAACCACCAAAGGATTCTATTAATACTGACCCGAACGGATCGAAAAGCTCGTACAACACTTTGCGTAGTTCTGATTTGAGTTTCTCCAGAGATCCGTTGAGGTCTATACCTACTCTAGAAGATATAGAATTGTCTCTTCAAGCAGGTAGCGTGAACACTACTGTAACTGATAATAAGATTACTGCTGTTGTCAATGGTGGGATTACATTAGTGTCACAGCCTTTCGCGACTAGTAGAATTTCGGTAACAGTTTCCAAAACAACTCCTTCGAAATTGTACAACGGAACTATGACATTAGCGCACTCTCTTTGCGGTATTGCACAGTTAGCGGTGCCAGCAGCTGCTCCCCCAGCTAGAATTGTCCCATTGCCGTACCAAACACCAACACCAGCACCCTACTACACCATAGTTAATCCTGGAATTGGTGCCATTAGGGTTCCATACCAGACTCGGCCAACGGGTCGTCATGGTGGTTGTTTCGTTGCTGGCACTCAGGTGTTGATGTATGATGGAACTACCAAGTCTATCGAGAATGTTCAGATTGGTGAAATGGTTTATGGTTATAATGGTGAAATTAATGAAGTGGTTGATACACATCAATTCGAAGCTGAAGATAGAGTTATTTATACTATTAACGAACAGTTAGAATTGACTGAATCGCATCCAGTACTCACCTCTGCTGGCTGGAAGTCGTTTAATGTGGAAGCAACTCTAGAAATACATCCTGAAATGGATGTCACTGAGTTGGCTGCTGGTAATAAACTTGTCAAGTACAGCGAGCAATTAGAGACTCATGAAGATAAGTTGCGCAGTATTAATCGTAGAGAAGAATTTGTTGCTGTATACAACCTTGATGTTGATGGCGACGACACCTTTGTGGTTAATAACTTTGTTGTTCATAATAAATAAGAAGAACCAAACAGGATTAAACTAGGAAACAATTATGACAGTCTCATCTTCCACATCAGCGGCATTGTTAAATGAGTATAAAAAGGCAGGTCTTGATTATACTGGCTTGGCCGAGTACTCTGACATTTCGGCATATATTAATGGCACGAATGCTTACACTATTAAAGCCCACGTTGCTCAAAAAGTAACTTGTAGTGGTTTGAAGCCTTCCACTCGTGTTTGGCCACGGTTTGACGGAAGAGACGTTTCGCCATATTGTTCTCCTGCAGATCAGGCGCATTATGGATCGCCAATGATAACAAACGCCAGCGGTGTCTTGATATTCTTTTTCAAAATTCCAAATGACAATACTATGCGGTTTAGAGGGTATAAGCACCTTCTAGAAGTCAGCGACGTTAAACCGCCTTATGGTGGCGGTATTAGTTCTGGTAAGACAGGTGCTTCAACTCGGTGCGGGCAGTATTACTACGCTCCATCAAATATTGGCACAATGCGGTACACTAATGCTCCTCCGCACCAAAGCAGTCAAATTTCTCTTACTGAAATTTCTGCCGACTCATCGATGACGAGTGTTACAAACAGTACTGTAACTGAAGAGATTCCAGATTTCTTGTCGCAAACCTTTGTATCAACCGTTGATAATCCGCATTTAGAATATGTTGATTTGTTCTTTGCTAAAAAGCCAGTAGCGTCAACTGCTTATGTGATAGTTCAAATTAGGGAAACTGATTCTAGAGGAAGACCTACCACAGTCCTAGTAGAACAAAGTCCTCCTGTATACCGAAACAGTATTAACGTGTCTTCTAATGGTTCGGCTGCTACTAGATTCTCGTTTAGGGCTGGAACGACTTTATCTAAAAATAAAAGGTATGCTATGACCGTTCTTCCGAATGAAGACGGAACTGATTTTGAACTTTGGTCTGCTACGAAAAACAAACCCGATAAAGTTTCTAACATTAGCGCATATATCACTCCGGAATGTACTATGTTGTACGGCTCTGCGACAGGTAGAGTTTGGGCACCATTGACTAACGAGTACTTAAAATTTAAACTTTCGTACAAGAAGTTCTCAACTAAAACTGATCTTGGCGGCACAGACTGTTCGTTTGTTTTTGAAAACAAGGCTCTTGACTTCTTCAATCTTTCCAATATTACACCTGCTGGCGGTTCTACCTCTTCTACAGGTTTCCAGATGGACGAAGCGATCAGAGGCGAATCAATACTGACCTTTGCTAACAATTCAACAATTTCTGTTGGTGATAATTTGCGATCCAGAACTGCTGCTGTTGCTGGGGCGATTACCGCTGCTGGTTATGCGGACGGAACTGTACGGAAAATTGTAGCTTCAAGTTCAGGAACGGTCACTGTAAAAATTGATGCGTTTAGGGAATTCCCAACCACAGCAGGCGCAAATAATAATTGTGTATATTTTGCTTCAAACGCATGGGCTGGAAATACAAGTTCTTTTTCTGCCAACACCACTGCTACAGGTAAAATTGTATTCTTAAACACCGACTTCGGTAGAATTCGTCTAGCTGACACTTCTGGTGGTTATGTTGCCACTGATCATATTCGTGGTCAGCAATTTGGAGCTAGTGCGAAAGTTGATGCTATTATAAATCCTAAAATTGACTCTGTTGATTTGGCAACAAACTTTGGCGTTCCTGGAGAAACTGATTTAACTTGGTTCGTCAAGGCGACTTCAACTTCTGGTACTCTTGATTCTACTTGGAGACCAATTACTGGCGGTACGCAAGTTGAATTTAACAAAACACAGAAACGAATATATAGTAGGTCTAATTCTGCAAATAAGTCTTTGTTGGTGAGGGGTGTTTTCTCTACTGCTGACTCAAGAGTTTCTCCTATTATTGATTCTGATGACGTGACGGTAAGTGCTTCAAGAGAAAGAATTAATGACAGCACCGCGAATGAGACTTTCCCATCAGGTGGAGCAGAAGCTAGATATATTTCTAATGTTACTCGAGCCACCAATGGCGTCACTGGTGTAGCATCAGAAAGATTCAAGATAGTAACGCAGGCGTACTTCCCTAATGAAAGTGGAATTGAACTTTATGTACGTGTCAGAAATGACAACGATGCGGAGCGTCTTGAAGATAAGAACTTCACCCAGATGGCAATATACACGACAACACCAAAGCCGAAGTCTACACTGGGCAATAGAGGCGATCAGGTTTTCCTACACCATAGATTGTCTGCCAATAGTGATGGTGATAATTTCTTAGGGCTTTCTAACGTAGTGCGCGAAAACAGCAGTAATAATGGTGTAATTGCTTATCGGTCTGGAGACGGATCAATACATCATGGAGTAGATGAGTATCAAGTTAAAGTTGTGTTCACTCGACCAGCCGGAAAGGGTACATCGTATTCTCCCGAGGTAAGTGCTTTACAAATATTTACACACAAATCGCCTCTGAATCTTGTATAATATGGAACTGTTGCATGTGGAAAACCACCCCGATTTGAGGAAAGATCCTGTCTCGGGTGTGGTGTTTTTCTTTGATGAGAATGCTACAAGGCAGCACAATGCATTAAAGATTAGAAATGAAAAAAACAAAGCTATGCAGAATGAAATAGAAGAATTGAAAAAAGACATGGGTGATATTAAATCGATGCTTTCAATTCTAATAAATAAGTAATACGCCCCATTAAGAGAATAGAGAATTTCAAATGACAGTTAATGTTTCGAACACAGAACTGAATATCAGCTTCAACTCATGGAGACTCAACACTAACTATATTGCTACGATCATCAGCAATAACGTAGTGACAGTGGCTCGGGCAGGATCTGCTAATCGGGGTGGAGTTGCTGTAGGAAATGGCCACATTAAAGGTACATTTTCTGCTAATGAATTCAGAACAAATTTGCTCAAAGGTGGTAATACCTCTACTTTGACTGGCGGCACTATTACTGTCGGCTCTAATACTATTATTGACCCACAAACTTTCACTGTAAATGCCAATACCACATTCAACGCTAATGTCACTTTCGCAACTTCTGGTGCGGAAACACTAACTCTTGGCGATATATCTCGCGTGCGTGTAACGGGTGGTTCGCAAGGGCAATTCCTACGCATTGACACAAATACAAATACCCCAGCATTCAAGTCCTTCACACTCAGAGATGTAACTGATTTATCTTCTAACTCTGCGCATTTAATTATGTCTGGAGCCAATACCAGCTTTGGTGAAGCTCTTAATTCTACCCACCTAAGATTTACTGGTGGTAATGGAAATGGTGACGCTGTTGAAATCTTCTTGGCTGGCGATGCCACCCTTGGTGATTCTGACTTATTCCTACAGCTGACGGACGCTGCTGGCGATTCCAGACTAGTTATTACTGACAATGCCAATACTGTCGTTGCGTCTATAGACTCTGATGGTAATGTAATTGCTGAAGGAACTTTGCACGTAGAAGGGGCTGTTGATTTTGATTCTTCTTTGGATGTTGTTGGTAACACAACTCTTGGCCAGCTTCATGCGAATGCCGCTGTAGACTTCGACACTACTTTGAACGTAGATGGCGCGACTACTCTTAATGGATTGACTACCACTACTATTACTGCTAATGGTGTTGTTGACTTCAATTCAACGCTCAATGTAGACGGTTCAACTACTCTTAATGGATTGACTACCACCACCATCACTGCCAACGGTGCGGTTGACTTAAATACTACTTTGAATGTTGATGGCAATTCAACCCTCAATGGATTGACCACCACTACTATTACTGCTAACGGTGCGGTTGACTTAAATACTACTTTGAACGTAGACGGTAACGCAACTCTTAATGGGTTGACCACCACTACTATTACTGCTAACGGTGCGGTTGACTTAAATACTACTTTGAACGTAGACGGTAACGCAACTCTTAATGGTGACATCACTTTGGGCAACGCTCAGACTGATACAATAACTGTTAAAGGTAAGTTTGCTAATCAGGCGACCATTGGTGCTGCCACATTTGGTGGAACTTCAATCTTCAATGGTGTGACATCTTTCAATAATACTGTCAACTTAAATGGTGATGTGAATCTTGGTGACGCAGCTGCTGATAGTTTGATCATCACTTCGACCGCATCGTTTGGTTCTAATGCCACTATTGGTGATAGTAATTCTGATATACTCACAGTAAATGCCAGAATAATGTCTCACCTTGTTGCTAATGGCGCATTTGATCTGGGTGCTACTGGTAACGAATGGCGTAAAGTGTATGCTGAAGAAGCCGATATCGATGGAGCGTTAACAAATGATGGTGTAGTTGTTATCAGTGCTAATGCAAAGCTACATGCAAACAACACTATATCCGCAGACACTATCCTCAACTCTATGATACAAAATGATCATATCGAGCTTGCTACAGATGGAAGCGGATCAAATATTGATATTGATTTTGGAACAACGCTGAATATCAATCAAGGGGAAGGAATTGATATAACTCTTTCTGCTAATACAATTGCTATATCCGCAGAAGACGCCACTACAACTAATAAAGGTGTTGCCTCTTTTGCCGCTGCAGACTTTGATGTATCTTCAGGCGCAGTTCAACTTGAAGATTCTGTTTTAAAATCTGTGACTACTGATACGGGCACATTTGTAGCCAACTCCCACACATTATCTGTGGCTGGTGGAGAAGGTATAAATGTAACGCACGCTCTTAGTGGAAATATCACTGTTGCTGGCGAAGACGCGACCTCGGCCAACAAAGGTGTTGCTAGTTTTGATTCCGGTGACTTTGATGTCACTTCCGGTGATGTTACTCTTAAGAATGCTACTACAGGCGCGGTACTTGCTGTAGATGGAACTGCAAATGAAATTGCAGTAAGCCGAACCAATGGAACAGTTACCGTTGGTCTGCCTGATACATTGAATTTGGGTGCTAACTCCACAATCGTATCTGTCGCAGGAACTCTTACTGCTAATGCGCATTCCATAAATATGGGCACAAATAGATCTTCGCTTACTGAAGCGCAACGTCATCTACAGTGGGCGAACGGTGGATTATCTTCCTTAGATATATACGCAAACACAGTATTCCATGATAATGTTTCTATTCCTGGAGGAGTCACTAGTACAGGCGAAGGTTCTTTCAATAGCCTTGTCGTCCAAAACCAAACCTATCTCCGTGGTGATGTTGATCTCGGCAATGCAACTGGAGATCTAATCTCTGTCGCTGGTTCCATTGATACACCTATTATTCCAAACGCGGCTAATGTTCGTGATCTTGGTAGTCCAACTAAATCTTGGCGCAACCTTTATGTAGATGACGTCAGAGCCACAGCTAATGTTCATATTGCAGGTAACTTGATTGTTTCAGGAACTACCACAACTATCAATACTGCCACTCTTGATGTAGCAGATAACCAAATCACTTTAAACAGTGATCTCGGTGCTGGTGTCGCTCCTTCTGAAAACGCTGGGGTCTCCGTAAATAGAGGCAGTCTTGCTGATGTTGATATTCGGTGGAATGAAACTTCTGATATCTGGGAGACTACTGAAGACGGAACTAACTACGACGAAATATTGACTGATGATGGTCGCACAATTGCCGATAGAACTGATCTTTCGAGTTCAGTTACTGGAGATGATTTCCTGTTGATTCTAGACGCGTCTGATACAGGCAAGCTGAAAAAATCAACTATCACCAATTCCGCCCTGCAAGGTGTGAAGGGTCAGAAAGGTGAACTTGGCCAGAAAGGTGAAAAGGGTCAAAAGGGTGTTAAGGGCGAAGTTGGCCAGAAAGGGTTGAAAGGTCAGAAGGGCGAAGTCGGTGTTACTGGCTCCAAAGGGCAGAAAGGCGAACTTGGCGTAACAGGTGTTACAGGTGCTAAAGGGCAGAAGGGCGAAGGCGTAACAGGTGCTGCGGGTACTAAAGGTCAGAAAGGTGAGATTGGCGCAAACGGCAGTAATGGCTCTGCGGGTACTAAAGGGCAGAAGGGCGAAGGTGTTACAGGTGCTAAAGGGCAGAAGGGCGAAGGCATAGCTGGTTCTGGTGGTACTAAAGGTCAGAAAGGTGAACTTGGCGTAACAGGTGCTAAAGGGCAGAAGGGCGAAGGTGTTGCAGGTGCTAAAGGTCAAAAGGGTGTTACGGGTGCTACAGGTGCTATCTCTCTTGGTGATCCTAACGATGACCGAATTGTATTTTGGGATGACAGCGCGTCAGGCTTTGCATACCTAGATCCGCAGGGCGGCATTTCATTATCCGGAACTAATATTGATTCGGAATATGTTAATACTTTGGGGTTCAATACTGGAAACGGTATCCTGACTCTTGGAAGAAACATTGGACTTGATCTGACTACTGATCTTGATGGTCGTTATGTACAGAATAATGGCATTTTGTTTGTCATGGAAGATGAAGACGGAACAGAAATTACTATTGCGCAGGGTAGGGAAGTCAAACTTATTGGCGGCAATTATATTAATATAAACTGGACTGATACTAGTCCGGGATCTGATGCCGATCCGTATGATATGACATTTACTCATGAGAATACTGGTAGAACCGATACTGCCACTGTTATATTTCCTGGACATGGCGAGGCGTTTACTTGCATCAGTACTGTTCTTACCAACTCAGAAGGGCATGTCTCGGGTGTTACAACTAAGAGTGTTACCATTCCTGCTATATATACTCACCCAACTAACTTAGCTGGTGATGATATTAGTATCGACACTGGTCCATTAACAGGAGCAGTTGTAATTTCTGATTTAGATTTTAATATTACAACCAATACTGCTGGCCATGTTACTGACGCTAACGGAACTGTTGCAACTAGAACCCTGACTCTTGCTAATCTAGGTTATACTGGTGCTACTAATGCTAACTACATTACTAATAATACTCAGATATCAAACGGTCGTGGATATGTGACCCAGAATACACAGTATGCTGCTGGTACTGGGATGTCGTTGAGCGGAACAACTTTTAACTGTCTCATCAATACTCCAGCTGAAGTAGGGTTGGGCAGTTTATCAAGTAATGGTAATTATGTAAGTGGATCATTCACTTCGAGCGGCAACATAACTGCTTATTCTGATATATCTTTAAAGGAAAATGTTAAAAACATTGAAGGTGCTTTGGATACAGTGAGCAAACTTCGGGGTGTGTCATTCGACCGTATTGATATGGACGGTGAAAGTCAGATTGGATTTATAGCACAAGAACTTGAGCCTTTAGTCCCAGAAGTTGTCCAGACAATGCCTGACGGGATAAAGACCGTTGCGTATGGTAATGTTGTTGCGTTGTTGGTTGAAGCAATCAAAGAGTTGAAAGAAGATAACGCTGAACTAAGAGCAATGATTGAAGAAGGAAAGAAATAATGGCTGCTAAGGCAAATATCTTAATTGATCA
>Ga0307488_10004597_pt1 | contig 11503 bp, 10 predicted proteins | sample SB02metaG_FD_202248 | JGI IMG/M metagenome (GOLD analysis project Ga0307488, IMG submission 202248) | Sea-ice brine microbial communities from Beaufort Sea near Barrow, Alaska, United States - SB 0.2 | ecosystem: Environmental > Aquatic > Marine > Coastal | place: USA: Alaska | collected...
TGTTGCACGTGCTGCGCCATTGCGCCGGGCGCGGCGCCGCCCCCGTACGCCGCCGCCACCATCCCCCCCTTGTCCCTGGTGTCTCCGTTTTCGATGACTTCGTTTAGTAGGCCTTGCGCCATCTGCACGCCTTGTGCGGTCCCAGTCACCACCACCGTCCCCACGTCGCGTTTCATGTCGAGCTTGGTGCCGGTTTGGGTTTGGATGTGTTTGATCATCTCGCCGCCCTTCCCGATGACCCGGCCCTCCGAGCCGCGGCACGGAACCTCGACGCTGAGGGTTTGCGATTGCGAACTTTGGCCACCCCCCATCACACCAGGCACCGCACCTGCCATGGGCTGGTAGTGCCCACCGTACTGCTGCGCCACGGGCGCACCGTACCCTGATTGTAAAAAAACAAATGTTAGTCTTGTATGGGCAATCAGTCGGCGGAATGTGGTGATTGGGGAAATACTTACCATACGCGTGCTCCATCCCTCCCATCGCCGCCCCGTACCCGCCGCCGCCCATCCCTGACCCGTACCCGCCGCCGCCCATCGCGGCGGCGCCGTATCCGCCCGCGCCCATCGCCGCCCCGCCCTGCGCCGGCTTCCCCGCGCCGCACGCGAAGCAGTTGGGCTTTGACGCGAACACGTTGGCGCCGCACGCGCCGCACTGCCAGTCCCCTTGCACCGCGGCTGCGTTCCCCACGAACCGGTCCACCTGCAGTGCCAGGGTGTCGAGCACCGCACGTCGGGCGTTGATCACGCTGCCTTTTTTCCCCTTGATGTCGCAAAAGCCGCTTCCCTTCGTGACTTTCATGGACGCGCCGCTGAAGTTGGAAAAGAAAAGGGTCAGTCTCGTGTGTGGCGATTTTTAAGGAAACAAGGCACGGTGCGAGTTTCCCCGTATGCGCAAACAGTCGGCAGGAATGGCGGATTTGGGAAATACCGGTACAAGGTACGTACCTCTGCCGTTCGATTTCCTTAATCGTCGCGCCTTGTTTCCCAATAACCCGCCCTTCCTTGCCAGGACAAGCAACCTGGATCTCCACGTACGTCTCGACGTCGTCGCCTTGCAGGTCAAACGGTAACACCTCGTCTGGGTCGGGGTGTCTTAGCAAGGATTGCGATGTGGGGTGGTGTTGTTGTTGTTGTTGTTGGTGTTGCTGTTGGTGTTGTTGGCCGTGTTGTTGACTCACAGGGCGCCCACCGCCGCCCACGCCGCCGCCGCCGCCGCCCCCAACCGGTCGCGAGGTATCTCCGTTTTCGATCAAATCGCAAATCGCGGCTGATACGATAAAAGCCGAAAGTGTCAGTCTGGTATGGGCAATCGCAGAGGCGGAACGTGTTGGGTGGGAAAGGCCCTTACCTTTCACGGTTTCGAAAACCGCCGGGTCGCCCGACACAATCGCCACCCCGCGGTCGCGTCGCATCTCGATCTTCACCCCGTGCGTATGTTCCAGATTCCGAATCGTCTCCCCGCCTTTCCCGATAACGCGGCCCTCGTTTCCTCTAACGTCCATCTCGAAACACGGTTTTTCTTTGCCCTTGTCTTTACCGTGCGTTTGTGTTCCGTCTTTCTTGGTCTTCTTGGTGTTCTTTTTCGAGTCGTCAGCGCCAGCCGCGTCGTCGCCGGTCTCGCGCGCGCGCTTACCGCGCGCCGACGGTTTCGGCGCGCGCTTCTTCGCAACATCATCATCAGCCTTCTTCTCATCATCGGCATCTTCGTTCGCGCCGTCTTCATCATTCGCCCCATCCGGGTCGTCCCCTTTTTCCGCCCCAGGTGCTTGGGGGTCATTGGACGTCTCTGCGGTTGCGGAACGGGAACGACAAGGTCAGTGTGGTGTGACCACGACGTGGCAGGAAAAGGGTTGGTGGTGTGTGCCGGGTGGTGTTTGCGCGGTGACGTAAATTACCGCACAGACGCACGAACGCACGTCGGCGGCCTCCCACGTTTCCTCGGGAGCGTGACTTGACGTGAACGCAATCGAAGCCGTGTGGCGTTTGCCCGTCCGGGTTGACGAGCCTTGACACGGTCTCACCAGACGTACCTTTCGCGTCTGCACCCCCAGACCCAGAGGTCGCGCTCTCCAGCCGCGCCACCAGCGCCGGTTTCAGACCCGTCCCATCCAAGCCTTTCTCAACAAGCGCCGCGCGGAGCTGCGCCACGGTCATCTTGCTCGCGGTCATGGCGCAAACACGCGTGTTTGAAACGGGACACACACGCAACCACACACGCGTTCGCACGCGAACGGTGCGTCTTTCGAACGCGAGTGTCGTAGTGTGTACGCGCCCCGGGGTCGACTCCAAGAAGCGACAGATTCACTACCCCGAAAGCCGCCGGCTTCAGCGACGTCCCGAACGGAAACTTCTCACAATTTCCCGAAAGTTGAGAACGCGCGGCGCGGAAGCACGTCAAGGCATGAACGTCCAAGTTTCCATTCGACGTCGCGATATGCTTATATGCTATTTTTACGGGGTGCCCAGGGGATCTTCCGTGTCCATTATCAGCAGTATCTGGCAAATGTTCAACAGGCGCAAAAACTTCGAAGCAACGTGGCCGGCGGGGGCGCGCATTATCGCGCACGCGCGCGCGATCGCAACATGGTTCGCCGAAAAGACCCGTCTTCGAAGGCAACCTTGGAGGCGTCGGAGCAGGTGGAGGGGGATGTGTCGTACTGCTTGGTGCGTGCCCGTCGTTTTCCGCTTCCGCGCGTTGGTTTTTGGCGCGCGAGTTCGGGGCCAATTTCGGCGAGGTTGCAAAAACAAGCCCGCGCGCGTGAGATCGCGCCGGCGGCGCGATGTTCCGGTGGCGCCCGTCGCACGTACCGCGTTTGGTTGGGTGCTTTCCACCGAGACGACCTCGATTCAGGGAGGGGCCGTGGCGCGCACGCCCCCCAAACGCCCCCGAAGAGCCCCCACCGACCCCCCATTCGAACGCCCTTGCCTCTCTGTACGACAAAAAATTCGGAAAATTCGGCGAGCCCTCGAAACGGCGTGGCTTGATCGCGTTTCGAGGCGTTTCCAAGACTTTCGAGCTTCTTTTCACATAAAACTAACCGCGTCAATCCCTTTCTTGTTCCTTTTTTTTCCCACGCCACGCACACGTCCCACCCAAAACAGTCCTGTAAGCGGTCTCGTTTAAAGTCCTGTTTCAGCCCGGGACGGGCGTGTTGCGCCGAGTGTTTGCGCCGGCGGCGAGAGCGGCAAAGCGAAAAGCGCGACGTCGCGAAACGACAGAAACGTGCGCTCGAGATGGGTACGTGTTGGGTTTCCCAAATCCAGGCACAACGTTTACGGACCCTCTCTGACTGTTTGAGTGCACTACTAGTAACATTTACCAGTACTGGCGACTGCTACATACGTCACAAGTAGACTGTTTACCCATACAGTACACCCATACTCGCGACTCGCGACTGACCGTTTTCCTTCCCAATCACAAGGCGACGCGCTCGTGGCGAGCGCGCGCGACGCGGCGCTCGTCGCGGCGGCGAGAAACGGGGTTGGGGGTTTTCAGGTTGGGGGGCCGGGGCTGCACGGGCTGGTTGGTCAGCCGGGTTTGCACGGGTTGTCCGGTCCTTTAGGTCATCTAAGTCAATCGCAGTTAGCCCAGCTAGGTCAATGCGGCGTGATGCCACATTTAGGGCAGGTCAACGCCCTGTCGCAGCTGGGCGGCATGGGCGCGCTTTCGCAGTTTAACGGGCAGGTTGGCGGTATTAATGGATTCGGGGCCCTGCTTGAGCAACGCAGGCTGGGGCTGATGGTGGCGCACGAGCTGATTCACGGGCGCCACCCGGGTTTGGGCGGGGTGAGCGCGCCGCGTTCGAACCCGAAGGAAGCGGCTGGCGGTTTTCCGGGGCAAACCGCTTCACCGCCTCCCGCGGTCGCCGCCACCGTCACCCCCAGCAACCAGGGCGCCTCACAAAACGAAACGCACAGCGCCGCGGCGCTGTTGCAGCTCATGGGGGGAGGGCCTCCTGTGGGCGACGCGGGTGTGTCCCGGGGCGCGCCGGGGGGGAACGGCGCGGGTGCTCCGCGCGATCCGGAGCGCGGGTCGCAACCTGCAGGGCAACAACAACAACAAATTGGAAACCCGACGCAAACGGGAAACAAACAAACATCCCCCACGTCCGCGGCGGCGTGGCGTTTGGTGGCGGGCGAGAGCGGCGGGAGTGGGGGTGTTTTGGGGTCGGGGGGCGGGGACGCGCTTCCGGGACCCGGGCCCGGGCCCGGGCTCGACTTGGGGCTGAACACGCAAACACAAAACACACAACACCAAAACCAGCAAACACAGCACCAACAACAAAACGCCGGGCCGCAACACCTCGCCACGAGTGGTGGCCTCGGAGGAACCGCCGGTGGTTCTTTCGGCATGCACACCGGACACAACACCCCACACAAGGCCGGGACGCTGCACAACCTACAGCTGTTACAGAACCTGCAGCAGCTGCAGCAGTTGCACTCGGCGGCGAGCGGCGGCGGCCACTTCGGAGGCGGCGGGTTCGGCGGCGACGCGGGGTTATTGGGGGGCGACTTCCACCACCAGACCCTGTTCAATCACCAAAACAAACTCTGGGAGCTCCACGCGTTGCACGGCTTGGGGGCGGGGTCGGTGTCGGTAGGGATGGGGCACCACGGGGGGTCGCCGTTCGCGAGTCAGCTGGGGCAGCTCGGCGGCGCGAACCAACTAGGACAGCTCAACAGCGCGAACCAGCTGGGACAGCTCAACAGCGCGAACCAGCTGGGACAGCTCAACGCGCTTCACGCGTTACAGGCGCAAGCCGCGGGCAACGCGGCGGCGGCGGCGTCGGGGGGTATCGGCGGTGGACAGCAACAAATGACCGCCGCGGCCGCGCAACACCAACACGCGATGCACCAGAATTTGGGCGTGGGCGTGAATGCTCTGCACGCCGCGACTCCCAACCAAGTGCTACTGGCGCAAGCCGGCGTTGGTAACAGCGGCGCCCTAGGCGGGTTCATACACGCCATGACCGCGAACGGGGACGCCGCGCGGGCGCTTCAGGCGCTGGGCGTGGGGTTTCCCAACGCGCTTCCGGGGGGGGCGGGGCCGGGGAATCAAGTGCAAAACGGCGTCTCGGGGCTCGCGAACGACTTGGAAACGCTGCGGCGACTGCAAACGGAGTTGGGGGTTTTCGGAAACGGCCTCGGCGCGAACGGCGGCGGGGTGAATGGTTTGCTTCACTCCGACAACGCGGCGGCGGTGGGCAGAGTCCCGATCCCCGACCCTACGCCCGCCCCGGCGCGGGTCGCCAAAGAGCACACTCTCGGGCAACCCGGACCCGCGGACGCGCCGGTGATGGCCGCGGCGGCCAAAGGGCTCGGGATGAGTGTAGAAATGCTGGCGCAGAAATGTTCTTCGGAACCGAAAGCGAGCGCGGCGCTCGCGGAGGTAGGGACGACGATAACGGCAGGTGACCCCGTGGATGAAAAAGAAAAAGAAACACGCGGACGAAAAAGAAACACCCCGGATGCGCGCGACGACAAGTCGACGGCCACGGAAACCACGGAACCGGCGGCGGGCGGGACCCGCGACTTGCTCGCGACCGAAAAAGAAAAAGCGCCCCCCGCGGAAACCGAAAAGTCTGAACGCGGCGCGGTGACGAAAGAAACCGCGGAGACGGTCGCGTAAGCGCGCGTTCACAATCGCACCCGAAGGCCACAGTCCTCGGGGGTTGCCAACGCGTTGGTGCATCACAAAATATCATTTGGGGAAACTCACTCCCCCCCTTAGAAAGAAACCTTAGCCAGAATAGCCAACACACGAACCCAAACGCGCGCCACGCCCACGCTCTTTAAGCGAAGAGGAAGAGGCGCGCGTTTAGCATAGACGAAAGACGAAAGATATGTAGAAAGTCAAATAGAAAGATACCCTTGGGAAAGAACCGCGAACGCGCAAAGTCGCGACGGTGCTCTAATAAAATTGTAGAGCGAGTACAATGTATGCGCTTTTGTAGTCGAAACACATGCTTTTAGCACAAGCGCATCATCGTCCGTCCGTCGTTCCACGTATCACACCGGTGGTCCTTACGTCTTGTCGCCGCGGAGGCGAAGAGATGCTCCAAATTGCGCGTCAAGAAAAAACGCGGGACTTTCCGATTAAAAATTCCCGAGCCTCTTTTTCGTTTCGTGTCACGCTTCCGAGCCTCACTACCTCTCTCGCGATGGCTCGCGTTGAGGAAGGGAGTTTCCTGAGCGAAGCTCACGGTAGCGTGCGCATACGCACCAAGAGCTGGGTTCCCGTTTCGAACTCGGGTGGCGACGGTTTGTTGTCCAGCACCCCCCCGGTCGCGGTGCTGGTGTGGAGCCACGGCATTCACGAGCACCTCGGGCGATTTGAAAATTTGTACCACGCGCTGGTCGCACAAAACGTCGCGGTGCACGCGTGGGACCACGTGGGGCACGGCGAATCCGGGAACTGCGGCCCGAAAAAACACCAAATCCAAAACGGCTTCGACGCCGTGGTGAAAGACGCGACGCAGTACGCGAGGTACGTATAGACACGGATTGCGATGTACGGGGCGAATCAGAATGGAGTTTTTCTCACCAGCTGGAGAGAAAAATTGGTTCACCCGCGAAGACACGACGAAAACCTCTTTATACGCACACTACTAACCCCCCCCCCCCTCCCCCCCACCAGGTCCGTGCGCTCGCAGTACCCCGACACCGTGCCGATGTTTCTGGGAGGGGTGAGTTTTGGCGGTTTAGTCGCGGCGCACGCGAGCGTGCGGATTGAACGTCTCCACGGAACCGTTCTCGTGGCGCCGTGCATCGACGTAGAGTGGACGCCTCTTTTACGGTTCCAGGCGCGTATCGGGAGTTTCTTGGCACGAGTTTGCCCGCACGTTCGAGGCGCCGCGGCGGTCGCCCCTGACCGACTTTCCAGCGACCCCGATGCGATCAAGGAATACCGAAACGACCCGTTAGTCGAGGTGGCGAACGTCCGGTTCCTCGCGGCGTTTGAAATTCTAAAAGGGTTTCGAAAGGTGCGGGCTTTCCCAATCACCACACTCCGCTTTCCTGATTGCCCCCACGACACCGACCTTTTGTTTCTTTCATCTCAGCTGATTGCGTTGAAATCGCAATTCAAAACGCCGTTGCTGGTGATTCACGGAACCAAAGACGCCGCGTGTTTCTACCCCGCCTCGGACAAGTTCGTCAAGGACGTTGCGACCCCGAGCGGCGACAAGAGCTTTGTTTCCGTGGAAAACGGCTCGCACCTACTCCTGCACGACGCCGCCACGAAACAAGCCGTGGTGGACGAAATCGTGGCGTTTATCAGGGCCAGGCTGTAGAAGCCCGGGGGAGAGTTGCCTGTGCGACGTATGAACACGAAAATGAACTTTTGAGTTTTTTTGGGTTGTCGCGTTTGTTGCGTCGAGTTGTTTGAGTCGTTATGTATTACTGTTTGTTGATCACACGTTGTTTTAATACACCACCGGTTGTTTTTTGTTGGACAAAAAATAGCGCACCCTCACGGTACAACGTCGAGCGGATAGTATCCCCCGTCACAAAACACGATTTCGCCGTAGTTCGCGAACCGAGTCTTGGTCTTCTCACAAAACATTTCACAACACAAACACGTCCCCTTCACCAACCCAACCCCAACCCTACTTCATCCAGATCTGCACCGAGCCGTAGTTGCCCATCCAGTTCCCGCCCGCGAAGCCCCGGTTCGCGTTGCCGCCGCAATACGCGGCGTTTGTCCCCAACCCGCTGTTCACGTCGTCGCCGCCTCCGGCTTGGAAACCAAACATCAGGGGCTTACCGCACCCACCCCCCACGGCCCGGTCCAGACCCACGGTCTGGTTTGCGCTGCTTCCGCCTCGTTGAAACATAGGTTGGCTTGATCGGTCTTGGCCGAAGGTGGACCTCCAAACTGGGTACGACGAATTCCACGACACCGCGCTTGATGTGGTGAACATTAAATTTTGCGGCGTGTTCGCGGGCGAGTCAAAGTCAAACTCGAAGGATCGGAATTTGCCGTCCGCGTTGGCGCCGCTGAAACCTCCAGCCACGAGTAGTACCCGCGTCGCGGAATCGTACGAAGCGAACGCGGCAGATTTGGCGAACGTGCCAAACTCGGGGGTCAGCAAATTGTGCGCGTCGATTTCGTCGGAAGCCGTCCACCGAGCATCCCCGTATGGAATATTCTCCGCGCCGAGCCCGCGCATCACCAGCATCCACCCCCCGTTGGTCATGTCGCAGTACACCTGCTTCGCGCCGACACCACCCTGGACTTTGATCCAGTACACGCCGCTTTGGGAGTTCGGGTACGCGGCGAGAATAGCGGACGCGCTCGCGGCGGGCTTCTCAAAACTGTCGCCCCCCGGACTGACGAAACATGTGTCGTCGACGTATCCCCTGCGTTTCATCGCCTCCTGGCAGCACGTGCACTCGGGAAGTGCAGTGCCGTTCGTGGTGTTCGCGTGGAGGGCACCATCCGTGGTGCGCACGGGGGTCACGGTGCACACGACAAAGAACACGGCGACGATCAGAACCCTCAACACGCGTGGGCGATTCGTGTGGCACATTTTGTGGTGCGTCCCCAGGTACGCGGGAGCGTCCCTGGGCGACGTTCCGGGTATGACCGCGGGGAACGCGGCGAGGGTCACGAGCCGCGATGCGAGGTGGTGACACGAACACGCATGCCATGGAAGCGTCACGCGTGGGTGATGCGCGCGCGAGGAGCTATGCGCGTCGCCCAGCGCACGCGACGCATGCTGCCTTGTGAAACGGCACAATATGTTTTCTCACCAAACAAAAACTTGAAAGGAGATTTGCTGCTTGAAAGTCTGACGCCTTTGAAATCCTAAAATTACACCTCTTTTAAATTTGCACTTTACCTGTGAAATCTAGTTATCAACCCCGTCCTTTTTATCTGATTACCTTTTCTTGTGCCTTTTCGGAAACGAGCATCCGGGATACGCGTGGTGTCCTCACAGGACCCCGCGCGGCACACCCCGCGTGGCTTCACGCGTTCTTTTGCGTCCGAACCCACATCAAATTCAAACCTGGGTGTACACAGCACTCCTCCTCCGCAACTCCGTGACCTCCGGCTCGGGCAAACTGGATCGATCGAATTGTTGTTGTTAAACTCCTCTCGGACCCACTAATCCGTGTTTTTTCGACACGCGCGATGCGCCCTCCCGTGAAACGCGGCTCCGTGCGGACGCGCCAAACCCTGGCTCCCCGAGTGACCCGGGCGGATGCCACCGCGAAGCGCATCGCGGACATAGAGGACGCAACAAGAGCGTACCCTACCACTCTGTCCGGCGCGGCGTTGAAAAACAAAAGCCCCATGAGGTTCCGAGACGTGAGCAGCGAGGTGAAAGCTGCCGGTGCGAAAAAATACCAAAAAAATCTCACCGAGGTGACGACGGACGCGCTTTCGTCCCTGGTGGGGTGTCGCGTTCGCGTTTTTTGGGCCTCCGAAAACACCCACTTCCGAGGCAAAATCGTTGCTTTCCACCCTAAAACCGGGAAACACGTCGTGGCCTACGATGACGGGGACGAGGAGAGCTTGAAACTGCATCGCGAGAAATTCTCGTGGGACGGGAAAAACACCCCGAGCGTCGCGGCGAAAATAGCGCTCGCCGCGGAGAGAGAGAAAGACCCACCGAACGTTTCGGTGGAACGCGAAAAAGGCGTTACGCTTAAAGGCGTTACGCCTACAGGCGTTACGAAAGGCGTAACGAACAAGATTAAAAGCAAGAGCAAGAGCGTGAGCGAGAGTTTCGTGAAACCACCCCCGAAGTCGTTGGTTTCGGCCGGGAAGACGCCTGGGGCGATTCGCGCCGCAACCGCCAAAGCGTTGCCCGCGAAGAAACGGAAAGCGTCCGTGCGCGAAGAACAGGTTGCACCGATGGAAACGCGCGTGGACCTGACAGACCAGACAGTCCCAAAGACGTCCCTTCCCGCCGTGGACTCGAATACGGCGGCTCAAAGACCCGACTTCCCTTCGAACGAAGAGCCTGAAACGAAGGCGGCGCCAAACACGCCTGGCCAAACCGTCTTGCCGCCCCACGCAAAAAACGCAAAGCACACCGGCATCGTCCCCGGCTCGAAGATCGCGGTTGTCATGGCCGTCGCGGTTCCCGTGCTTCTCGCCGCCGGGCCCAAAGGTTTAACGTCGCAGACAATCATGGATGCGCTGTACGCCGCGGGGAAGGGCTCCGCGCTGGCGGGAAGGGCGGCTCCCAAAATAGGCGTGCTAGCCGCGCTTGACCGAGGCACCGCGGTGGGAATTTTGCGAAAGCTCCCGGTGAACGGGCGAACGAAACGGTATCAACTCGCGCAGTTCGAGCCCGTGGTGGAGGACGTGCTCCCGCCGCGTTTGGAGAAACCACCCACCGGTACCGCTGAGAAAGTCGCGTTCGCGCCGCTGGCGGCGCCGGCGCCGACGCCGGCGTCGCATCAGCGAGACACGCCGACGGTACCGATCAAGCCCGATATCGCCGATCGGGACCCCGCCCTGTCCTCCACGGTTACCACACAGCCACACATGCGCATGTCCGAAGACGAAGCGTGGGCGTGCCACTCCGAGTTTTGCTGGGAGCCTGCATCGCCGGACGCGGTGCGCGACGCGTGGGTGATGTGCGAGTCCCACGGGTGCGGGAAGTGGCGACGCGTCCCCTCCGTCGTCGCGGCGCGCGTCGCGTCGTCCGGGGACGCGGGTTGGCGGTGTGCGGACTCCAAAGACAATCGTTTCGCACGGTGCGACTTGCCTCAAGAGCTAGGCAGCGACGACATCGACACGCGGTGCGCGTTGACCAACAAGGCGGAGGCGAAGCGCGAGCGGAAGCGACAACTGGATCGCGAATACCGGGTGAGGCGAAAAGCGCGACTTGGCGACGAACGAAACGCGGGCGGCGCTGTTCCCGATTTCACCGAAGAGGACGATTCCGACCCCCCACCCGGGGTGTGTGCGATTTTAATGGTCGTGGGCGGTGACGAGAACCGAGGGGCGCGCGTCGTTCTCGCGCTTGTGTACCCCGCGCCGGTTTCGTGGAGTGGGAAACGAAGCGCGTTTGCCAGACGTTTGCCCGCGCGTTTCGCGAAACTCACAGGCGTCGCGAGTTCTTTGCAAAAGAAAGGAAACGGGAAAGCACCCCGCACCGCGGGCGCGTCTTCGCGCACCTTCGGCGGTTTCGCAACTCTGCAGTCGCTATGGGCGAAAGCGCCCCCGCCGCGGCAAAAAAAGATTCCCACGGGGTTGCTCTTCGTGCTGCGCAAGCACTGCGTGTTCACCGTGAACGACCAAGTGGCGGTGTTCGGCGGGGCGGTCTGTTTCGGCGACGCGCACGCGGTTTCAAAAGCGGACATCGGCGAGATTTGCGGACGGCTACGAGCCCTTTTCGTGGAGCCTTGCGACGGTGAAAGGCTGCGAAACGCGAGTCCCGAACCTGTCATGCCGAACCACACCGTTCACTTATCCACGCCTACCATCGCCGCCGCGACGCCGGTGCCACCCGGGTTCGCGCTCGTACCGCTGGAGGAGACGC
>Ga0307488_10004599_pt1 | contig 11501 bp, 7 predicted proteins | sample SB02metaG_FD_202248 | JGI IMG/M metagenome (GOLD analysis project Ga0307488, IMG submission 202248) | Sea-ice brine microbial communities from Beaufort Sea near Barrow, Alaska, United States - SB 0.2 | ecosystem: Environmental > Aquatic > Marine > Coastal | place: USA: Alaska | collected 2017-05-06
CACACACCAGTCGCTGTTCGACAATTGTATTGAGGGAATCAAATTAAAAAATAAACCTGTTTTTTCGGTTCAATACCATCCGGAATCTAATCCCGGTCCACAAGACAGTGTTTACTTATTTCAAGAATTTATTAATAACATGAAAAAAAATGCCAAAAAGAAAAGATCTTAAAACCATATTAGTAGTTGGAGCTGGGCCCATAATAATTGGCCAAGCTTGTGAATTTGACTATTCAGGTACACAAGCATGCAAAGCTCTAAAAGATGAAGGTTATAAAGTAATTTTGATCAATTCAAATCCTGCAACTATTATGACTGATCCCGAAGTTGCCCATAAAACTTACATTGAACCAATTACCTTAGAAATTTTGGAAAAAATTATTCAAAAAGAAAAGCCTAATGCAATTCTTCCAACCATGGGGGGTCAAACAGCTTTGAATTTAGCTATGGAGGCAGAAAAAAAGGGAATTTTAAAAAAATATAAAATTGAACTTATTGGTGCCAATTCTAAAGCAATTTCCAATGCTGAGGATAGAAAAAAATTTAGAAAAAATATGCTTGATATAGGATTAGATTTACCAAAATCTAAAATTGCTAACCATATTAAAGATGCTGAAAAAGCCCTTAATCAAATTGGTTTGCCAGCGATAATTAGGCCAGCTTTTACTTTGGGTGGATTAGGTGGTGGAATTGCTAAAACAAAAAAAGAGTATCTCAGAATAGTTAAAGAAGGTTTACACGAATCTCCGGTTAGCCAAATCTTGGTTGAAGAATGTCTTGAAGGGTGGAAAGAATTTGAGATGGAAGTAGTCAGAGATAAAAAAGATAACTGCATAATCATTTGTTCTATCGAAAATATTGATCCTATGGGAATTCATACCGGTGATTCTATTACTGTAGCGCCTGCTTTGACTTTATCAGATAAAGAATATCAAGTTATGAGGAATGCTTCAATTGCTTGCCTTAGAAAAATTGGAGTTGAAACAGGTGGCTCTAATGTTCAATTCGCAATCAATCCAAAGGACGGAAGAATGGTTATTATTGAAATGAACCCAAGGGTCTCAAGGTCTTCAGCTCTCGCATCTAAAGCAACTGGATTTCCTATAGCAAAAGTTGCTGCAAAACTTGCGATTGGTTACACATTGGATGAATTAAAAAATGAAATTACAAAAACAACTCCTGCTTCTTTTGAACCAACAATAGATTATGTTGTTACAAAAATTCCAAGATTCACTTTTGAAAAATTTTCTTCATCAGATGCAATTTTAGGAACTTCTATGAAATCTGTTGGGGAGGCAATGGCTATTGGTAGAAATTTTAAAGAATCTCTACAAAAAGCACTTGTATCTCTTGAGACTGGTTTCTCAGGCTTAGATAGAATGCAGTCTTTTAATAAAAAGACGTTAGAAAAAAATTTGAAGAAAAATGTACCTAATAAAATTTTACTGGTTGCTGAAGCTATTAGAAAAAAAATTCATATAAAAAAAATACAAAGTTTATCAAAAATTGACAGCTGGTTCATAGAGCAAATAAAAGAAATTGTAGAGACTGAAAATAAAATTCAAAAAAAAGGTCTACCTAAAAACTATAATGAATTTAATAGAATTAAATCACTAGGTTTTTCTGATAAAAAACTATCTGAAATTACAAAAGTATCTGAAGAAATTGTAAGAAAAAAAAGAACCGCATTAAAAGTGTTACCCGTTTACAAAAAAGTTGATACTTGTGCCGCAGAATTTAAATCTTTCACACCATACATGTACTCTACTTATCAAAGAAATTACTCTGTTGAATCTGAGTGTGAAGCAGAGCCCACTACAAAGAAAAAAATTATAATTCTAGGTGGTGGTCCTAATCGAATTGGTCAAGGAATTGAATTTGATTATTGTTGTTGCCAAGCTAGCTATGCCCTCAAAGAAGTTGGTTTTGAAACTATAATGGTTAATTGTAATCCAGAAACAGTCTCTACTGATTACGACACAAGCGATAGATTATATTTTGAACCACTTAAAGAGGAATATGTTTTCAATATTATTAAAAAGGAAAAGGAAAAAGGAAAACTTGTGGGAATTATTGCCCAGTTTGGAGGTCAAACCCCAATACGACTTGCAAAATTTTTACATGATAACAAGTTACCAATTCTTGGTACACAATACACATCAATAGACTTAGCTGAAGATAGAGATAGATTTAGAAAATTACTTAATAAATTAAAATTGAAGCAAGCAAAAAGTGGTATAGCAAAAACATTTAAACAAGCTATTCAAATATCAGAAAAAGTTGGTTTACCTTTAATGATTAGACCATCATATGTTTTAGGTGGTAGAGCGATGGAAATTGTCTATGAAAAAAGCCAATTAAAAAAATTTGTGGAAGAAGCGTTTAAAGCTGCTGAAAAAAATCCAATATTAATTGATAAGTTTATTGATAACGCAATGGAAATAGATGTAGATGCTATATCTGATGGTAAAAATGTTTTTGTTGCAGGAATAATGCAACATATAGAAGAAGCTGGTATTCACTCAGGAGACTCAGCTTGTTGCCTCCCACCAATTTCAATTAAGAAAAATTTAATATTAGAAATAGAAGCTCAAACTAAAAAATTAGCCTTAGCTTTAAACGTCAAAGGTTTTATGAACATTCAGTTTGCAATTAAGAATGATGAAATTTTTGTAATTGAGGTAAACCCAAGAGCAAGTAGAACTGTTCCTTTTGTTTCAAAAGCCAAAGGAATTCCACTTGCTAAAATTGCATCTAGAGTGATGACAGGAGAAAAACTATCTAAATTTAATTTGAAAAGTAAGACTAAAAATATGTTTGCTGTCAAAGAAGCAGTTTTTCCTTTTAATAAATTTCCAAAAAGCGATGTGCTTTTAGGACCAGAAATGAAATCAACTGGTGAGGTCATGGGTTTTGACAAAGACTTTGGAATGGCTTTCGCTAAAAGTCAGATTGCTGCTTCAAACTCTCTTCCAACAAAAGGACTAGCATTTATATCTCTAAAAAATAGTCACAAAAAAGAAGGTGTAGGTTTGGCTAGACAGTTATTAAAATTAAACTTTACTCTCTGCGGAACAGATGGAACCGCAAAATTTATTAACAAACATGGAATGAAGTGTAAAAAAATTAATAAAGTTAGTGGAGGCTCACCTCATATCGTTGATGTTTTAAATTCTAAGAAAATTGCTTTAGTAATTAATACTGGAGGAGGTAATAGTGAACAAAAACTTAATGACGCTATGGCTTTAAGAAGAGCAACTTTAGTTAATAAAGTTCCCTATTGCACAAATATGTCTACTGCCTATGTATGTTTAGAAGGTATAAAATCTCTTAAGACTAAAAAAATTACAGTAACTTCTCTTCAAGATATTTAATATATTTTGGCTATTTAACTTGCCAATCAGTGGGAAAGGTTACGTAATTAATTTGTATGCATCTTCTCTCTTTTTTAATCTCTTTTTTTTCCATCCCGTGCCAAGTATTTGGTCCGCTTGTAAAAAAATATCCATAATTATTTTTGTATGGAACGGTTTTAACTTTGCTTAGTTTTTCATTATAAAAATCTGTTCCTAAATTCTCAGATTCACCATAGGGATTAACAAAAACTATTGAGGACATTAATTTCTCTTTAATATCGCAGTGTGGTTTAAGCCAAAAACCTTCTCTATCACAAATAACTTCTAACCTTACATATGAACTGCTTAGATCTCTTTCAATTAAAGATCCAATTTTTGTGTAAACTTCTATAGATCTAAGCTCTTCTATAAAGCTTGTGAGGTGTGGAAATTGTTTGGAATTTTCTTTTGTTATATAACACCTGATTTTTTTTGCTTTACCTCCATCCTTTATTCCCAAACGAAAAGTCCCTTCTCCACCGTCTATCGCTCGTGTTCCGTCATAATTTAAATTTTGTTTTTTTGGGTCGGCTACATCAGCCTCACATATTTCTTTTATCGCTTCACTGGTTAGTGGTTCATCAAGTTCATAATGATTGAACGGGTTTTCATATAATTTAGTTTTATTTTTTAATGATTTAAGTAATTCCATTTAATCTCATTCTTTCTTTAACAATAGGAGCAATTCTATTTACTTCATTTAATTCTTTGTAGCCCCAAAAATTAACATTATTTTCTAGATCTCTAATTATACCAAGTTTTTGAAATTGACCATAAAAATTTTTAAATCTTTTGTTATTTTTTACTGGTGTCATATTTGCAACATAAATTGGCTTTCCAGTGACAGCTGCTTCTGAGATCATGGAGGTAGAATCACAAGTTACAACTATTATATCTGCTAAGCTTAAAGATGAAAGATAGGCGTTTTTATCTATTTTTTTAAAAACTAAATGGTTGTGGCTAAAAGTATCATATGCTTTTTTTATTATGTCTATGGGCGTTCTGTAAGAAGGTACCACAATTAATTTATATTTGTCTGGTGTAAACAAGGTCTTAATTTTGTTAAAAATTAAATTTATTTGTTTGTCTGAATAATCAAAATATTTATTCGGCCCCCCCAAAACTAATGTAATTATTTTTTTATTTTCTTTGTCAATTTTTATGTATGCACGTTTTTCGTTTATTTCGTTTTTTGTAATATAGTGTATTGCCCCCATAGTATGTATTACGTTTTCTCCCTTTAAATTGTCATGCTCTGGACAAATAATGAGATCAAAATTTTTAATAGAGACTTTTGGGTCTTGAATATGAATATTAAAAATTTTATTATTAAATTTTCTCTTTAAGGCTATTGAATGAATAACGCTTTTTCTTCCACAAGAAATAATCACTTTTGAGTCGCAAAAAAACTTTTCTGTTAATAAGTTTTCTGAAATTGGAGTAAATTTAGGGGGTATTAAATTCCAAATTGATTTTAATTTAATTGTTTGATGTTTAAAACTTAGATTTAAGGCTCTGGATAACCCTTCAGCCTGACTTATCATGCCGTGCATACCCTGGGTCAAAAGATGTGCTTTTAATTTTAACATTTGGTACTATATAACCTTTATAGAATGAATAATAAATCAACTAAACATACAAAAGTGTTAATTCTTGGATCTGGTCCAGCTGGTTATACAGCCGCTATTTATGCGGCTAGAGCTATGCTAAAGCCGATTTTGGTGTATGGATCTCAACCAGGAGGTCAACTATCGACGACGACTGAAGTTGAAAACTACCCGGGTTATTCAAAAGTTATTCAAGGTCCTTGGTTGATGGATGAAATGAAGGGTCAGGCAGAGGCAGTTGGAACTGAAATGATACAAGATCATATTAGCAAAGTAGATCTATCCAAAAAACCTTTTACAGCTATAGGTGATAGTGGTCAAATTTATACAGCTGATAGCTTTATAATTTCAACAGGTGCTCAGGCTAGATGGTTAAATTTAAAAAGTGAGCAAGAATTTAAAGGTTTTGGTGTTTCTTCTTGCGCTACATGTGATGGTTTCTTTTTTAAAGAAAAAGAAGTTGCTGTAGTTGGTGGAGGTAATGCTGCTGTAGAAGAAGCAATGTTTCTAACTAAATTTGCATCCAAGGTAAAGCTAATTCATAGAAGAGATACTTTAAGAGCAGAAAAAATGCTTCAGGAAAAACTAAAAGCTAACAAAAAAATTGAAATAATTTGGGACAGTGCAGTTGAAGAGGTTTTAGGAACTTCTGAACCAAAGGGAGTTAATGCAATCAAAATAAAAAACTTAAAAACCAATAATGTTACGGAGCTAAAAGTAGACGGCTTATTTATTGCAATTGGACATGACCCAGCTACTTCTTTATTTAAAAATCAGCTAAACATGGATAAAGAAGGATACTTAATTACAAAACCAGACTCTACAAAAACAAATATACCAGGTGTATTTGCAGCTGGAGATGTTAAAGATAAAATATTTAGACAAGCAGTGACAGCTGCTGGCATGGGATGTATGGCCGCTTTAGAGGCAGAAAAACATTTATCACACTAATAATTAAAATATTATCCAATTTGCTTGTAACAAGCAGTTAGTAACTGTCTATATATAAATTATGAAACAGAGAAAATATATTAAAACTTTTAAGTTATTACTCCCTTATTTGTGGCCGGAAAAGAGAAAAGATTTAAAAATAAGAGTTAGTTTTTCAGTTGTAGCATTAGTGTTTGCAAAAATAGCAAGTGTTAGTACTCCTCTAGTTTTAGGAAGTGCAGTAAACTCGCTTACAGATTTAAGTTCAGGTATTAATTTAATAATGTTGGCCCCTGTTGCTTTAATAGTTGCTTATGGTGCGGCGAAAGTAATCTCATTTACATTTGTTGCAGTTAGAGATGCTTTATTTTCAAAAGTTTCGCAACACTCTATCAGAAAAATATCTCTGAACATGTTTAAACATTTACATAATCTTTCGTTACAATTCCATTTAAACAGACAAACAGGTGCATTAGCAAAATATATTGATAGAGGGACTAAAGGAATAGATTTTCTTTTAAGGTATGTTTTATTTAATGTCGTTCCCACTTTTTTTGAAATCTTCTTAGTTGCGGGAATTTTATTTTATTTATATGGAGTATGGTATGCGGTTGTTACACTTACTACTATTGGTCTTTATTCCTATTTAAGTTTTCAAATAACTGAGTGGAGAAACATATTTAGAGAGAAAATGAATCGAGCTGACAACGATGTCAGTACAAAAATGATAGATAGCTTGTTAAATTTTGAAACAGTCAAATATTTTAATAACGAAAAGTACGAATTTAATAGGCTTGATGAATCATTAAAAGATTATGAGTTAGCAGCAAATCAAAGTAGGCATTCTCTTTCATTGTTAAATGTGGCCCAAACATTCATTATCATGCTTGGTATTACTATTATGCTAGTAATGTCTGCATATGGCATTAAGAATGGTGATATCGACGTTGGAGGGTTTGTCGTTATCAATGCTTACATGTTGCAACTTTACCAGCCATTAAATTTTTTAGGATCAGTATATAGAGAAATAAGACAAGCTCTAACTGACATGGAAAACATGTTTAGTTTGCTAGAGGTGTCAACAGTATCCAAAGACAGTTACGAGGATATACCCCAAAATATTAATGCTGATATTAGATTTAATAAAGTCAGTTTTGATTACGATGTACGAAGAACTATTATTAAAGATATTTCGTTTACAGTCCCAAATGGAAAAAAAGTAGCAATTGTAGGACCCACTGGAGCTGGTAAATCAACAATTAGTAGATTGCTTTTTAAGTTTTACAATCCTAAGGCAGGAGAAATTTATATTAATAATATAAATATAAATAAAGTCTCTCAAGAATCTTTGAGACAACTAATTGGTGTGGTTCCACAAGATACGGTTTTGTTTAATGACACAATTTATTACAATATAGCTTATGGGAAAATTGAAGCTACTGAAAAAGAGGTTATTAGTGCAGCAAAAAATTCAGATATACATGATTTTATATCGGCTTTACCAGATGGTTATGAAACAGTTGTAGGAGAAAGAGGATTAAAATTATCAGGGGGTGAAAAGCAAAGGGTTGCTATCGCAAGAACAATTCTGAAAAATCCTAAAATATTTTTCTTTGATGAGGCAACATCAGCGCTAGATAGTAGTACGGAAAAAGAAATTCAAAAAAATCTTGAAAATGTCTCTAGAAATAAAACTACTTTAATAATTGCACATCGTTTATCTACTGCTGCGAATGCTGATAATATTATTGTTCTTGATAAGGGTGTCATTACTGAACAAGGGACACATGAAAGCTTATTGATAAAAAAAGGTAAATATTTTGAGATGTGGGAAAAACAAAAACCTAGCTAAGATTTTTACAAAAAGAAGATATTTTTTCTATAGCTTTTTTTAGATTTTTCATTGAAGTTGCGTATGATATTCTAAAAAATCCCTCAAGACCAAATGCAGAACCTTGAACAACTGCAATACCATTGTTTTCTAGTAAAGACTGAACAAAGTCGGTATCTGTTATAAGTTTTTTTCCATTGGTATCTTTTTTTCCGATCAAGCCCTTACAACTTGGAAAAACATAAAAAGCACCATCGGGATTCAAGCATTCTATACCCTCAATCTCATTTAGTGCTTTAACAACATAATCTCTTCTTTCTTGAAAAGATGATGCTCTTTCTTTTATAAAATCTTGCGTTCCATTTAATGCTTCGACTGCTGCTGCTTGACTAATCGAAGATGGATTAGTTGTTGATTGAGATTGTATCTTAGCTATTGCTTTGACAATTTCTTTTGGACCAGCCGCGTACCCTATTCTCCATCCAGTCATTGAGTAGGCCTTACTAACGCCATTCATTGTTAAGACTCTTTCTTTTAATTCTTGAATTTGAGCAATTGTAAAAAACTTAAAGTCTTCATAGATTACATGTTCGTAAATATCGTCACTTAAGATATGAACATGGGGATATTTAACTAATACTTTAGCAATTTCTTTAATATCATTTTCTGAATAACAAGCTCCTGTTGGGTTAGACGGTGAATTTAATATTATCCATTTTGTTTTTTTTGATATTATTTTTTCTAATTCTGAGGGATTAATCTTAAATCCTTGTTTTTCATTGCATTCTAAAATTATTGGAGTTCCTCCTGCCAGTAAAACTATATCAGGGTAAGAAACCCAGTAAGGCGCTGGAACAATTACTTCATCTCCTTCATTTAAAGTGGCCATCATAGCATTGTAAATTACATGCTTTCCACCTGCACCAACTGTTATTTGGTCAGCTTGGTAGTCTAGGTTGTTTTCTCTTTTAAACTTTTTTATAATTGCATTTTTTAGAGCCGGTGTTCCATCAACTGCTGTGTATTTGGTATCTCCCTCTTTTATAGCTTTTATTGCGGCCTGTTTAATGTTGTCTGGGGTGTCAAAATCTGGTTCACCTGCCCCAAGACCAACTATATCTTTGCCAGACGCCTTTAATTCTCTTGCTTTTTGGGTAACAGCTATAGTAGGTGACGGTTTGATACGTTTTAAATTGTTGGAAATTATGCTCATTGAATTTTATAATGTTTTTTTTAAATTATTAATAACACAAAATGCAAAATACTTACCAAGAAAAAATACTTGATATAGAAAATACCAACAACTCTTTGAGAGAAAAGTTAGAGGGTGGAATCAAATTTAAAATAAAAAGTGATTTTCAACCTGCTGGAGATCAGCCTCAGGCAATAAAACAATTGCTTGGTAATCTAAAAAAACAAAAAAATGAGCAAGTTTTATTAGGGGTAACGGGCTCTGGTAAAACCTTCACAATGGCAAAAGTTATTGAAGCTACAAACAGACCTGCTTTGATTTTAGCTCCAAATAAAACTTTAGCAGCCCAACTGTACGGTGAGTTTAAAAGTTTTTTCCCAAACAACGCAGTTGAATATTTCGTATCTTATTATGACTACTATACTCCAGAAGCATATGTGCCCAGGTCAGATACTTATATCGAGAAAGAAGCTTCAATCAATGAACAGATTGATAGGATGAGACACTCAGCAACTCGTTCTTTGCTAGAAAGAGATGATGTAATTATTGTAGCTAGCGTTTCATGTATTTACGGCCTTGGTTCAGTTGAGGCTTATAGCAAAATGACTATCACTCTTAAAAAAAATAAAGAATATGAAAGAGATCAATTAATAAAAACTTTTATTACACTTCAGTACAAAAGGAATGATCAAAATTTTTTTAGAGGTACATTTAGAGTAAGGGGGGAAAATTTAGAAATATTTCCTTCACATTTAGAGGATAGAGCATGGAGAATAAGTTTCAATTTTAATAAATTAGAAAAGATAGAAGAGTTCGATCCCTTAACTGGAGAAAAAACTAACGATTTTTCTGCTATTAAAATATATGCAAACAGTCATTACATCACTCCAAAACCAACTATGGATCAAGCGATCAGGCAAATTAAATCTGAATTAGCTTCAACTTTAAAAAAGCATAGGGAAGACAATAAACTTTTAGAAGAACAAAGATTAAGAGAAAGAACTAAGTTTGATATTGAAATGATAGAGGCAACCGGGACTTGTGCTGGTATTGAAAATTATTCGAGATTTTTATCTGGAAGAAAAGCAGGTGAACCACCTCCAACTTTATTTGAGTACTTTCCAGATAATACGATTGTATTTGTTGATGAGAGTCATGTGACAGTTCCACAGTTAAACGGGATGTATAAAGGTGATCGAACAAGAAAAAGCACTTTAGCTGAATATGGTTTTAGGTTGCCTTCTTGTATGGACAATAGACCATTAAAATTTGAAGAATGGGATATGATGAGAACTCAAACCATTTTTGTTTCAGCTACTCCTGGACCTTGGGAACTAAAACAAACAGACAATAAACATATTGATCAAATAATTAGGCCTACAGGATTAATTGATCCTCCTGTAGAAATTAGACCTGCAAAAACACAAGTCGATGACTTAATGCATGAAGCTGCGAAGGTAATTGAAAAAAGTTATAGAGTTTTAGTTACAACTTTAACAAAAAAAATGGCCGAAGATTTAACTGAATATCTTCATGAAAATGGATTAAAAGTTAGATACATGCATTCTGATATTGATACCCTTGAGAGAATAGAAATAATTAGGGACCTAAGACTTGGAGTCTTTGATGTATTAATTGGAATAAATTTACTAAGAGAAGGATTAGATATTCCTGAGTGTGCTTTAGTTGCTATTTTAGATGCAGATAAAGAGGGTTTTTTAAGATCTGAAACATCTTTAGTTCAGACTATTGGAAGAGCGGCAAGAAATATTGATGGAAAAGTAATTTTATACGCTGATAAAAAAACTAAAAGTATAAATAGTGCAATAAGGGAAACAGATAGAAGAAGGGCTATACAGGTCGAATACAATAAAAAAAATAATATAACTGCAGAGTCTATAAAAAAAGATATAGGTGATATTTTGCAGTCAGTTTATGAAAAAGATCACTCAGATATAAAAGGATCAAATATTGGTGGTAATCTTAAAAAACATCTTAAAGGATTGAATAAAAAAATGAAAAATTCAGCTTCCAACCTTGAATTTGAAGAAGCAGCAAAAATAAGAGATGAAATAAGAAAACTTGAAGCTAGTGAATTAGAAATCACATTGAATCCCAAGATAAGTCAATATAATCTTAAAAGTAAAATTTATCCTAAAGGCCGCTCAACACTTGGCATGCCTGGAACACAAACCAAAAGACAGCAAAATAAATGGAAGCCAAAAAAATAATTATAACAGGAGGTGCTACAAGAATAGGTGCTGCTATAGCAAAATCTCTTGCGGCTCATGGAGTGCAAATAACCTTGCATTATAATAGATCAGGGAAGGAAGCAAAAAAATTAAAGACCGAACTAGAAAATTTTGGTACTGAGGTTTTTTTAGTAAAATCTGATCTATCAAAAATTAGTCAAACTAAAAAAATTATTTCTTTTGCGTATAAAAAAATGAAGGGTTTGGATTGCTTGATTAATAACGCATCTATATTTGAAAAAGATAATCTAATAAATTTTAATGAAAATAGTTTTAATAATCATATAAATATTA
>Ga0307488_10004602_pt1 | contig 11500 bp, 22 predicted proteins | sample SB02metaG_FD_202248 | JGI IMG/M metagenome (GOLD analysis project Ga0307488, IMG submission 202248) | Sea-ice brine microbial communities from Beaufort Sea near Barrow, Alaska, United States - SB 0.2 | ecosystem: Environmental > Aquatic > Marine > Coastal | place: USA: Alaska | collected...
CCCCTTCCTTTTCTGTGCTCTATGGCATCCTGTGACGTGACGAGCAATCTCTGCAAGGCCCTAGAAGTGGGCGCTGTATGTGAGCCCCATGGCATGGGCCATCGAGCAGATTGTCACGGGCATCTACGGCAGGGGCTTACATTCGTCCACTTTTCAGCTCAACCTGAGCCGTTTCTGACACAAATACCCCCTGAACACCCCCTGATACACTCTAACACCTCGTCATCACCCCGTGTACAACCCTGTATTGCACCCCCTATCCCACAGAAAGTGCTCACGTTGAGCCTAAAAGTGGACGAGTGTCAGCCCCTGATCTACGGCAATGACCCGCAGCTAGTGGAGCTGTACGGTTACGACTCCTCGGAAAAGCAGACCGGCATCGCATTCGCGGCTCTTGCTACGGTGGGGCGGCGCGAATTGAAACTCGTTGAAACCCGTGTTGCAAGTGCCTGAATTCAGCGCTTGAACTTGAAGAAGATTACGAGTACACTGCTTTCAAGTTTTGCTATCACTTTCAACTTATGCCCCTACGCCACGGAGTGCATAGCGTTTCAGATCATATCGTTTATCTGCGTAGTGAAGTTCAACAACCTGAAGCGATAGCGCATGTTTAATGGTTCACTGTGAGCAAGCTGGCCGACGAGACCTGGCTTTAGGAGGAGGAGGGGTAGGCGATTGTGTAGTGGTGCACTGTGAGTGAACTGGCAGACGGGAACGGCGTTTCGCTTACACACTGGTGAGTGACGGTGCGGTACATAGTCTGGACGTAATGTTGATTGCAAAGTAGAGATCAACGTTAAGATGTTTTGATTACCGCATATCGGACTGTAAGACCCCATTGTATCCAGATGTAGTGATATGTATATATTTTGGAACGACTTTGTGACACATAGTAGTAGCAAATGCTTCATCTCGCCCAGCCGCCTCCTCTGGGCGGGCGAGCCCGGAAGCGCTAGGCCGTCAGTGGCACCGAGTGGAATTCGCCGCCACCAAGAGAATGAGTTCGCTTGGAAAAAATGAGCGCAGATGTGCGCATGTCCGCCGTTCTCCTCTCTTATGGCTGCGACACCCGCCGACGGATTGGCGCTTCAAATGTGTTCTACTGTGGTTGCTATGCGTGCATGCCAGCGCCTCCTTCTCCTATGCCTGGATGCTTCTCGGGCCCAATTCTTGTTCTGTTGTCGGACTGCTTTGCAGGGCCTCTTCCTCTCGTCCTCTCATCCTCTGGCCTCCTCCTTCCCTCCACCTTCAGGGGAGGGGGGGTCTTGAGAACTGCAACAATCGGACGTTACAAAAAACCCTCGGACTTGAGGACTCGTATTCCGTGCCCGAAAACGCGCAACCCGCCGGTAGTGGCACCACACGCGGCCACACGCGGCCCAACGCGCGGCACAGTCGGTCTCGTCCCAAGGTCGGTCTCGACCCGGCGCCCACCCCTGCGCCTCCGGCTGCGCGCCCCGTGCGGCGGCGGCACAGGTCGTCGCGTCCCACGGCCAGACGTGCTCCCGCCCCGTCCCGTCCCCTTCATCAGCGCACCTCATCCGACGATGCATCCCCTCGCGGGCAAGGCGGCGGTCGGTTACGCGTGGGCGCTGTCCGCCGCCGCATCCCACAGTGTCGTCGACGTCATGCGCAAGGTGCGTGCTTCCTTTTTCTCCTGCGTGTCTCCACCTTCACGCCTCAGGATGGTGAGCTTGTGTCTCAACCTCGAAGCGATCTTCTTCACAATCGACATCCGATGGCTATCTATAGGGCACCGTTGAGACACGTTGATAGGATGGTCTCCCTACATCAACCTTGGCGACGTAGAGCTCTGGTGGCGAGCTCCGTTGCGTTAGCGTCCTGGTCTCCAAAAGCTGTGGCTGACCCGAACGTGTCCTTACGCGCTCGCAGTACGGCAGCACGCGGTTCAGCAGCAACGTGGAGCTGGTGGGTCTGCTGGAGCTCATGAACATCCTGGTGCTGGTGCCGGTGCTGGCGCTGCAGGGGCAGATGGCGGACGTGTGGGCGGGCGCCACGTGGCACCTGGTGTGCATCGCGGCGGGCAGCGGGCAGGGCCCCACGCGGCGGCGTCAACACTGTGCCATTGACTGAACCCACTGGCAGTCACCCCCGCTTGGTGCTCATACATGCGTGAGTTGAGCCACCGCGGCCTCCGCACTGTGTCCTTGAACCCACTGGCAGTCACCCCCGCTTTGGTGCTCAACTATACGCTCCCTCCGCACTGTGTCCATGAACCCACTGGCAGTGACCCCGGCTTGATGCTCAACCATGCGGGAGCTGAGCCACAACCGGAGCGAATGCACGACCCTGGCGGCGGGTTGTTGAAGGCAGGGTACTAGTGTGTCACGGAGCGTGCTCGCCATGCCACACACTGCTCGCCATGCCACACACTGCTCGCCACGCCATCCACGTCATAGTGACGCCTGTGACGTGCCGAGCGTTATCCTTCAGCCCGTGGGAGGCATGTGACGTGCAGAGGGCTATGACGCGGGTTCCCTTGGCTATGGTAGGGGCGAGCCTGGTGTACCAGCGCGCGCTGGCGGTGTCGCCCATGTCACTCACGGTGCCGTACCTGGCCTTCACACCCGTGCTGCTGCTGGTCACCAGGCGGGGCCGGGAACCCTGCGTGGCGGCCAAAGGCGAGCGTAGCCAGCGCTTGGTGCCGGTCTCGTCCTCGCGCCACGAATATTGCTAATGCTATTGCTCGCCACCTCAAGGATGCGTGTTGACCCACCAATACGAGGATTCAAAAACGTGGTCCAGAACGCGTGTCGATAACGAGGAGGGTAACGATGGCTTGTCCGTTGTCCCAGCTACTTCATCCTCGGCGAGGAGCCCAACGCGCAGGGGGTGCTGGGCGTCTGCGTCATGGCAGGCCGCTACTCAATGATTCCTGCCACACTACCCCAATCAAGCCTCGGTCAACAAGCCTGCCACGCTCGTACCCCAACCAAGGGCTGAATTCAGCAAAACTATACATACAAGTAATGTGGTAAAAGAAACGCTCGTACCACCGGACCGACGTAAAGGATATGAAATTTGTTTACCAGTAGGTCTAGATGCGAGTGCCCTGAGGTTCGATGGAAGTGAGCTGAGATTGGATGGCCCTATGTGATGGGGTGTGGGGCGTACTGTCTGAATGGGGCCAGCGGCAGCGGGGCGAGGCGGAGCAGTACGGTGGAGGAGAAGGAGCGCGAGGCGTCCGCGGCAGGGGCTTACACTCGTCCACTTCTCCGCTCAACTTCAGCCGTTTCTGACACAAAATACACCCTAAACACCCCCTCATACCCCAAACACCCCGTACACACCCCCTACACAACCTCTGAATGCACCCCCTATCCCATCAAAAGCGCTTACATTGAGCCGAAAAGTAGACGAGGATAAGCCCGTGGTCCGCGGCGGCGGTGGCGGCCAAGGCCAACGAGGCGGGGCCGGACTTGGCGGCGTTGGCGGCGGCGATGGGCGGAGGCGGCGGCGGCGGCGGCGGTGATGTGGAAGGTGCGCCCGGGGGGTCGGGGCCGGGGCCGGGACCGGTGCCGGGCGCCGGGGGGTCGCGGTCGGGCCCCTTGGGTTGCATCGCGCGCAGCCTGGCCAATCAGGTGGCCAATCTGCGGTCTGAGCCCGGGTGCCTGCTCATGCTGGGCTGCGCGGCCATGTACAGGTCAGAAACCCACCCACTTCTACATAGTGTGCCGGCACACTTGAAGATGACCACACCATCCATTTGAACCTTACATCTCATCAAAGTGAACTTACTGTCCTGTCAACGCGAGACTCACACCCTTTCTAGGCCGATTTCAGTATATCGCTTCCCGCGCCCAAGCGCTGACGCTTTGCCCTCAACTCTGTATGGGCATTCAACGTGTCGCCCGCTTTCCCGCGCTGAGCGCTGACGCTTTGCACGCAACTCCGAATGGACATTTCACTCTGGCGATATGACGAAATCGGCCTATTTGAACCTAACATCCTTTGAACATGGATCTGTCCACGCAGTCTGACATCGGACCTGGACAAGATGGGCAAGAGCGCCGCCCCTTCCTTCATCGTCTTCATGGTAGGGTGGTGCAGCTTGCCCGTGTTGAAAGCGCCTATGGTTTCAGCACTTGACACTAGAATCTCATGAACTGCTTTCAATGTTTGCTTTTGGTTCCAACTTGCGCCACTACATCATGTTCGTGCAGCGCCTCTGCATGGCCGTCCCGCTGAACGGGTACCTGCTGGTGAAGTCGCCAAAGTCGTACCGGGTGTTCGGCGGGCGCGGCACCTTCCCGTTCCTGTTCCTCCTCGCCATCGTCGAGCTTTACACCATCGCCGCCTACCTCAAGGCAGGCTGCTCTACTCATGTTTATCGGGCCTGAAGGTTTTTATTAATTTTCTTTTTTAGCGTTCATCGCGCTCCAAGGCGCTTCACATGGTGAGCTTAACCAACCCTTATCGTGGAAATGGGTCCGTAACCTGAAAAGAGAGGGCCCTGCTCTGCTCATTGAATGACGCCTTGGCGTCTTTGGTTGTATTTGGGGAGATATTCTAGTAGGGATTTCAGACCCCGTTCGGTACAGAGCCCCAAGGCGCTACGAGTATGGAAGCAGGAATCCAAATGAGTATGGATGTCTCGGTCATCAAATGTTCACGAAACGCAGCTGTGGCAATACAAATGAGGTCACCTGATCGCACAATTTCAGTCCGTGGACACCTGCCCTATCTGGCGGCGCTGGACCACCTGTTTGTGAGCTACGCCATCGCGGCGAAGCGCAGCGGCATCCTGCTATCTGTGCTGGGCAGGGGCTTACACTCGTCCACTTTTCAGCTCCACCTGAGCCGTTTCTAACATAACATACACCCTAAATACCCCTTACCACCTCTTAAACACCCCTTAAACACCCCCTTAAACCCAGTCTCCGGTTTGACTACCCCCCGAACCCCCGGAATAGACCCTCTCGACCAATCAGGGGCGTGGACAAACGATGCAATGTCCATTGACCAATCAGGGACCATACAGATTTACGAACAGAATCGGCGCGAACGAGCAAGAAAGTCTAGCCAATCAAATCTCAGTAGATCTTGCTCTCGACCAATCATATGAGGGCCTTCAGTGTTACGCGTGACGCGGAGACTGGGTTTAATGTAACCCCTATCCCACAGAAAGCGCTTACGTTGAGCCGAAAAGTCGACGAGTGTAAGCCTCTGGTGCTGGGCGGCGCCGTGTTCTTCAAGGAGAGCATCTGGGAGCGGCTGCCCTACGTGCTGGTCATGCTGCTGGGCATGACGCTCATTCTACTGTCGGATTCGCGCCTTGCACTGAGCACTGCACCACAGCCAGTGTAATCCGAGGACCACGCCACGGTCGCGGTCGAAGCATGTAGGTTTCACGCAAATTTAGCAGTTCTAGCTCTAGAGAAAGGACATTGGAACGGACGCGTACAACGTTTGTGACTTCTTACTCACGTGCATCGAGCCCTAAGGCACCCGCACTCGCACAAAACAAATATTGTTTCAATAATGCCCTGCCCGGATACCCCCGTCCAGGCCGGGCAGATAATCCTATCAACTCCTAATTCCTTCGGATCTAAAGTATGAACCCACCGCGCAACGCCCAACCCCGTCGCAATGAGCAAACACCAACCCCAACCAGGGGTATTAGCTAGTAATAACCTGGGGTAAATAATGATCCCGCGCCAACCCTCTCTCTCACGGTCTCTTTTCCACCCTATTCTCTCAGCACCCTGCGCGCACCAAAGGTGTGTGGCACCCATATCTGACACGGATCCTGTGGCCCGATGTCTGACAGTGTATTCATGGTGCACCTGTAAACACCTGCACCTGCTCCCTGCCATCTACTACACGTCGGTCATGACGTCAAAGTTCATGAGCGGCCCCTTCCGCTTGTCCCCATAGTACCCCACGTTGATGAAATACATCAGAATCGAGAAGGCCACCCCGCACACCCCCACCACCATGGTGAACGAGTTGCACAGGCCCATGACCAGGGGCTTACACGCGTTCACTTTTCAGCTCGACGTAAGCGCTTTTTGAGGTATGGGGGTGCGTTGAGGGGTTATTGAGTGGGAGTCAAAGGGGTGTTAGGGGGTGTTTAGGGATTGTTTAGGGGGTGTTTAGGGGGTATTTTGTGCCAGAAATGGTTCAGGTTGAGCTGATCAGTGGACGAGTGTAAGCCCCTGCCCATGACGAGGAAGCAGCACACCAGCGGCGGCACCGTGGCAACCTGCAGCCCCACGTCGCTCAGCGGTATGCGGTACGGCCGCGCCAGGCCGGGCTCCTGCTACCATGGGCTTACACTCGTTCCCATTTCCGCTCAACTTGAGCTGACTTTGCCCCTTTCCGCTTTGTTTGTCCCTCATATAACCCAAACTAACCCGTGGATGTGTCCCAGAGGTGCTCAAGTTGAGCTCCAACGTGAGCGATGCGTTCCCGAAGGTCCTCAAGTTGAGCTCTGAAGTGAGCGAGTGCAAGCCCCTGCCTGGTACCTGAGGCGCACCAGGCTCATGAACTTGAGCACGGTGGTGAGGCAGTAGAACCACATCTCCACCTCGATTTAGCGACGCAAGTTGAATTTGAGAGCAAAGTTTGAAAGCGGGTCATCAACTTTTAGTTTCAAGCGCTTTGTTTTAGGCGCATTAAACACAGGTTTGATAGGGTCAACCTGCACCGGCCTACCTCGGCCAGCGCAGTGAAGGGCAGCACCATGAGCATGGACATGAGCGCCGCGTTCATCAGCATGGCCACCCACGGGTTGCCCGCGGTCAGGGTCGTGCACCAGTCATCAGGGATATTTTATGACGAAAGGTCGACAGGCCAAACAGGAGCTGCCAAACAGAGCTGCCAAACAGGAGCTTCCAAACAGACGCTGCCAAATAAGAGCTGCCGTCTGTCGGTCGTATTTACAGGGGCTCTTGCACGAGTTCTCAAGTGAGCATAAACTGAATGTGGGGATGCGGGTGTTGTGGCCCTGCCCGTGTTGGCATCCACGGTGGCGAACACCTTGGGCAGCGTGCCGACCATGGCCATGCCGTACGTGATGCGGCTGGTGGTGGACAGCAGCGTGCACAGCAGCCCCACCGTGCAGGGGCTTACACTCGTTCCCATTTCCGCTCGACTTGAGCTTACTTTGCCTCTTTCCGCTCAACTTGAGCTGACTGTGTCCCCATATAACCCAACGTAACCCGTGGATGTGTCCCAATGTGCTCAAGTTGAGCTTTATTGGCAGCGATGTGTTACCGAAGGTCCTCAAGTTGAGCTGTGAAGTGAGCGAGTGTAAGCCCCTGCCACTGTGCTTATTGCCGCGCCCAGGAAGAACATCCCCTGCAGCGTGGGCCCGCCCAGCAGCCCCGCTACCTTCGCGCAGGGCCCGGTAAATGATGCACGCCACGTCATGGGTTGGCGATGACGCACGCAACGTCATGGGATATCGATGCTCGCCCTCGTCATGGGATGTCAGTGAATGATGCTCGCCACGTCATGGGATGTCATTCGATTCAACCAACGAGAGCGAGTGTGCGAGGGAGAGAGAGACATGCGCCCCGCCTTCATGAACGTGCCGTCCTCCCACTTGCCCTGGTCGCTGATGACGCTGAAGCCGATGGCCAGGGGCTTACACTCGTCCACTTTTCGGCTCAATGTGAGCGCTTTCTGTGGGATAGGGTGTGCACGTAAGGGTTGTTTATGGGGCGTCATGGGGTATTATGGGGTGTTTAGGGTATATTTCAGTCATAAACGGCTCAGGTTGAGCTGAGAAGTGGACGTGTGTAAGCCCCTGCCGATGGCCAGCGAGCAGAAGTCGATGGCCAGGCTGGCGGACATGGCGTACATCATGCTGTAGATCAACGTCTTGGCCGGGTTCTTCACCTCCCCCGCGCACGCCCCGATCAGGTCGTACCCCGCCGTCGACCAGGGGCTTACACTCGTCCACCTTTTCAGCTCAACGTAAGCGCTTTCTGTGGGATAGAGCGTGCATTTAGGGGTTGTGCGGTGCGTATTTTGGAGGTATTAGGGTGTGTTAGGGGGTATTTAGGGGACATTTTGTATCAGAAACGGCTCAGGTTGTGCCGAAAAGTGGGCGAGTGTAAGCCCCTGCCGTGGACCACAGCAGGATGGTGATGAACACGCGCCAGTCCACCGGCTTGTTGGGCTCCCCCTCCGCCCAGGGGCTTACACTCCTTCCCATTTCAGCTCAACTTGAGCTCTCCTGTCCACCGTATAACCCAGCTTAACTCATTAATGTGTCCTTGAGTTGCTCAAGATGAGCTCTAGCGTGAACGAGTGTACGCCCATGCCTCCGGCCCCATCAACTTGGACGTGTCGATGGAGGTCATGCCCATGGCCAGGGGCTTACACTCGTCCACTATTCAGCTTAACCTGAGACGTTTATGACACAAAATACACCCAAACACACCCTCATACCCAATAATACCCCCTCACACCTGCTAAACACGCCCTAAACAACCCGTAATGCACCCCTCATCTCTCAAGAAAGCGCTTACATTGAGCCGAAAAGTGGACGAGTGTAAGCCCCTGCCCATGGCAATGATGGCCAGGAAGGGCGCTAGCGACGCGCACGTGAAGTAGAAGCTCGCCGACGACCAGGGGCTTACACTCGTTCACGTTGGAGCTCAACTTGAGCAACTGCAGGACACATTCATGAGTCAAGATGGGTTACACGGTGGACAGAAGTGCTCAAGTTGAGCTGAAATCGGAATGAGTGTAAGCCCCTGCCGACGCCACCATCTCCAGACCGTACACGTTGATGACGCACGTGACGCCGATCAACGCCGTGCCTAACGCGAACCGCCACAGAAACGGCAGCTCGCCCTCCCCGCCCAGTAGCTGCTGGATGTAATCCAGAAACAGCACCGGGTACAACCCCCCTTCCAATAGGGCCTCACAGATATTGTCCACCACGTCATCGACACGCGTTTGGATATTGTCCCCCACGTCATCGACACGCGTCTGGAACCCTCGTGCCATGAGTTCAACGGTATGCTAAGACGTGGCGAGCAATTTGTGCCAGGCCGCACCCTCGAAGATGCTAAAGTACAAACTCCAGTACCCGTTGAGGTAGCTCCAGAAGCTGCCGAAGGCGCGGTCGACCCACAGGATGTGCCCGCCATTCTCGGGCATGGCGCTGCTCAGCTCTGCCGTCATCAGCGCCAGCGGTATCGACCAGATCCACGGCACTATCACCAACCCCAGCAGCGTGTACTTCACGCCGCCGCCCAGGGCCTATCCTATGTATACTTTTCAGCTTAAACTTGAGTATCTTTGAGGTAGTAATCAAGTAAGTGGGGGCAGGGACTAACAGCTTGAGGTGTCAGCTTAAAATCATATTTGGGATTGACAGAGTGCGCCAAACCACTTAGACACTTAGCAACAAGTACTCGTAGTCCTAAGTGGTCCCGCTCGACCAATCAGAACGCTCCATTTGGACGACTTAGCACTAAGTCTCACTGAGTGTCTAAGTGCTTTGGCGTACTTTGTCATAAGGCCCTGAGCGGCAACAAGTATTGCGGCGGCGGCGGTGGCGGCAGTAGTATGGTGGTGCAGTATGAGCGCACAGTGAGTAGTGGCGGGTTGGGAGGCGGGGACCCCCTGCCGGCGGCGCCAATGGAGTCCTCGAAGCCGTACGGCCCGCCCGCCACCGACGCAAACGCGATCAGCACCAGCTTCGTGATGTCCAACTTGCGCTTGCGGTCCCGCAGCCAGGGCCGCTTCACGTCACCTTCCTCCATGTAAGTATCGTGTATCGGTGCTCGTCCTGTCATCAACCATGTCTTGTACCGGTGCTCGCCTCGTATGATGCGAGTCACCCCCGGTAGCTTAACGTGAGCATCTTCAAAGAATCGAGATGGGATAACGCGAGCCCTGTGGTACTCGTAGCTTGACGTACGCATCTTCGAGGTTAGCACCCTCTTTAAGATGTCGATTCGGAATAGCGCAAGTGGTCTCAGGGAGGTGAGACCCCTCTGCGAGGTGCTCAGTTGGCATAACGCAAGTGGTTTCAGGGCCCGGGAAGTAAGCACCCTCTTCGAGGAGTTCAGGTGGGATACCGCTGGTCCCCGCGACGCTGCAAGTAGTGCTAAGGACGAGACGGCGTCAGTACAGATGAGACGAGAACGAAAGAGGAAGGCCCTGCCTCCGGGGGCTCGCTGCTTCCAGGGGCGCTGCCGCGGAGGACGTCTCGGGCTCGCGCGATGAGGTCTCCGCGGTGCGACGTCCCCTCCAGCGAGATGGGCGACGACGGCGCATCCTTGTACGAGCTCAGGATGTCTGACGAGCCCGTTTCCTTGTACCAGAGCCTGGTAGACATTCCTCGCCAAGTCACAGCATGACATCCAAGTCGAGAAAACAGGGTTCGAAATGCGTTGGATGACGTGGCGGGCACCATCTGCTAGACGGGAGCCCCGCCTGGTAGTCCCCCTTGGGCGAAAGCGCTATCTCGGGCGCGTATTTGCTCATCGCGCTGCCCAGGGTTTACTCGTAACCCGCGGGACCCCCCGGGGTCTCCTCGCGTCCTCTGGAACTGCGCCCGCCTCCGCCTCCACTGCCTCTGCCTCTGCTGCCTAGATGCCTCTGCGCGATCGAATGAACACAGCGCGCGGGGCCTGGCCTGTCACTCAACACCCTCCTCAACGAAAACCAACGCACGCGGTTGTTATTCTTTTATCGGCACCTGTGTGGTGCGATTCCGGCAGTCCGGGCGCCGAGGTTGATCGGTCTGCACGCGTTTGCCCCCGGTCCCCTGATTCCCGACCTGTGGCGTGGTATCAGCGCCTCCCGGATGTGGGCGTGGAGCAGCGCGAGTGTGTTGCACACAAGGGCACGAGTGCGCTTCCGCCTCGCCGCGTCAAGTGAGGACCAAAGTGCTCAACTGCTCAGTGCCCAACGACCAACGGCTGTGAGTTGCCTCGCTCGCCCCTTGCCGCGGCTCGCTCGCTCTGACCCTGCAGCGGCGTCCGGCGCCTATCTAGGGTTGTCGGTGGAACAGTTTCCCGTGCACAGCGATAGCGTTGTCAGCGGCGCCGTGATGTGCCGCCGCCGCTCCGTCGCAGTGTCAAGTCGTCAGTTCCATGGGATTAATAATGAATAACAGGGTCAAATGAGGCAAATTCGTTTCAATTGAGCCTGATGGAAAATATACTTCATCGGATAACTCCAATCCCGATGCCGCGAACCTGAATTACATTAGCGCACCTCAGCGTATGGGCATTCAGGACTCGATTTTCGTGTACCGGTACACTATCGATTCGCTCATCCAGCGACCGCCGCCAGCTCCCCACGTTCTTGCCAGAGTGGCATCTTTGCACCTGTCTCTGGCTCGCCTCCCGCTGCTCCCTCTTTGCCCCGCGCGTCGACGTGCTCCGTAAACACACCGCCGTCGTCGCATACCGAACGGGACCTCTGGCGTGATGGGAGGCGATGGCGAAGGAGAGACGAACGAGGATGACATCGAGAGTAAGGCCAGGTGCCTAGCGATCCTTCCCAG
>Ga0307488_10004603_pt1 | contig 11499 bp, 9 predicted proteins | sample SB02metaG_FD_202248 | JGI IMG/M metagenome (GOLD analysis project Ga0307488, IMG submission 202248) | Sea-ice brine microbial communities from Beaufort Sea near Barrow, Alaska, United States - SB 0.2 | ecosystem: Environmental > Aquatic > Marine > Coastal | place: USA: Alaska | collected 2017-05-06
CGGCAGGAGCAGATTGAAATTTGCAAAACCGTCATCGAAAAACATCTCGAAGAAAAAGGAATCGGAGCGTTGCAAAATGTTCCACCTGAAATTCGTAAACAGATTGAAAACGACGAAGAGTCTGGCGGCAGAGAGCCAGCCGTGAATTAAGAAATGAGCGATCAGAAAATCATTTTAGGAACGCGCGGCAGCGACCTCGCGCTCGCGCAAGCAACCATGACCGAAGCGGCGCTTCGCGAACACGGCGTTGAGGTGCAAATCAAAATCATCCGTACGATTGGCGACAAACGTCCCGATTTGAAGCTGACTGAATTCGCCGAGCACGGCGTGGTCGACAAAGGCGTTTTCACAAAAGAGCTCGAAGAAGCCCTGCTGCGCGGAGAAATCGATATTGCGGTTCACAGCTTGAAAGACGTGCCAACCGAGCTCGGCGACGAATTTGAAATTCCCTGCACGCTTCCCCGCGCTCCGATCGAAGATGTCCTTCTCACGATCGAACAGGATTTGATCGACGACCTCATTCTTTTGCCCAGTAAAACCGTCGCGACCAGCTCCGTTCGCCGTGCTCGGATGATGCGCCATTTGCATCCTGGAATCACGATCGAAGACATTCGCGGAAACGTGCCGACTCGAATTCGGAAGCTGATCGAGAACGATGCCTGGGACGGAATTATGTTGGCTCGTGCCGGATTGCTTCGGCTCGGTTTTCTGAAGCCCGAAGACGAAACCGGATTCGATTTTGAAGGAACGCGAGTTCACACCAAAATCCTCGATCCCGAAGAATTTTTACCCGCCGCTGGTCAGGGCGCGGTTGGAATTGAGTGCATGAAGACGAACGACGCAGCGAAGGCTGCATTGGCGAAGATCAATCACGAACCAACATTCCAGCGAATTTCTGCAGAGCGTGCATTTCTCGCGGAATTGAAAGCGGGCTGCCAAACTCCCGTCGGAGCCCACACCTGGTTCGAAGGTGATGATTTGGTGATGCGCGCCTTGGTTTTCAATGAAGACGATGAATCCATTGCGCCCCTGGAAGGCAAAGTGCGCGGGACTGATCCCGTTACGATGGCTGAAGAGTTGATGACGAAAATTTCTTAATCGATGAGTAAAACGAAAACAACAAAGAGTACAGGTATTTGCTATCTCGTCGGAGCTGGTCCGGGCGATCCGGGACTGATGACGCTTCGCGGCAAAGAATGCATCGAGACGGCGGATGTGCTGATCTACGATTACCTCGCGAATCATGAATTCCTGAAGTGGGCGAAAGAAGGCGCGGAACTGATTTACGCCGGCAAGAAAGCCTCCGACCACGCGATTCCGCAGGGTGGGATCAATGAATTGCTCGTCGAGAAAGTGAAGGAAGGGAAAATCGTGACGCGTCTTAAAGGCGGCGATCCCTTGGTTTTTGGACGCGGTGGCGAAGAAGCCGAAGAACTCGTTGACGCCGGCGTGCCGTTTGAGTTGGTTCCCGGAATCAGTTCAGCCATTGCGGGTCCTGCTTATGCGGGTATTCCCGTGACCCATCGCGATCATTGCTCGCAACTGACCATTTTCACCGGCCACGAAGATCCGACTAAAGAAGAATCGTCGATGGATTACGCGCAGATCGCGAAAGCGCCCGGCACCAAAGTCATGCTGATGGGCGTGGGCCGACTCCGTCTCGTGATGGATGAGCTCTTGAAAAACGGCGCGGATTCGAAAATGCCCGTCGCGCTGGTTCGCTGGGCGACTCGTGGGAATCAGGAATCCATCGAAGGCACCATGGAAACGATCGCGGATATCGTTGAGCAAGCAGAGTTCAAATCCCCTGCCGTTTGCGTGATCGGCGACGTGGTGAAATGCCGCAAAAAGATCAATTGGTTCGAGAATCGCCCGTTGTTTGGCAAGCGCGTTGTCGTGACACGGACTCGGACTCAAGCCAGCGGAATGTCCAAGCAGCTGCGCGATCTCGGCGCTGACGTGTTGGAGATTCCGACGATACGTATCGCGAAACCCGAGGGCGATGAGCTGATTGAATTCGGTAAGCTCGTTCAGGATTGCCACAAATACGAATGGCTCATTTTCACAAGCCCGAACGGGGTCGACGCGTTTTTCGATCTCTTTTACAAACTCTACGATGATGCCCGCTCCATCGGCGGCGCTCGGATCGCAGCCGTCGGTCCCGGCACAAAAGCCAAGCTCGCTGAATATCGCGTGGCGACCGATTTGATGCCCGAAAAGCACGTCGCTGAAGAATTGGCAAAAACCATCAAAAAGGAAATCGGCGATCTCAATTCACTGCAGATGCTCTGGATTCGCGGCGAAGATGCCCGTCCTGTTCTCTCCGAAATATTGGTCAAAGAAGGCGCGATTCTCGACGAAGCCATCGCTTACGTGACCGTTCCCGAAACCGACGACCCAACCGGCAACGTGAAGCGTTTCCACGAAGAAGGCGCTGACATCGTGACCTTCACCAGCGGTTCAACCGTCGAGTGTTTCCTCGATCTCGGGCTCGATATTCCCGAGACAACCAAGATTGCCAGTATTGGCCCCGTAACGACCGAGGCGATCGAAGAAAATCAGCTCATCGTCGATATTGAGGCGGAGGACAGCACGATCCCCGGGTTGGTGGAGGCAGTTTTGAAATTGGCGGGTAAGTGAGGTTTTTGAGGGAGACAAATCCCTCGGTTCAGTCTTTAATGGCGCCGAAACACGAACACAATGCGCTCTTTTTACGTAATGATAGCGGTGGCTTTGGCCGTCGTTTTTCTGAACGGTTGTATCTCCACGGGATTGAATAATCCTCGTCTGGCGACAGCTGTGTCAGCTGATATTCCTGATTCCTGGATGGCCGCGCGGATTGTGGTGCCGGCGGATTCTGCGATGGGATGGCTTGATGATTTTGATGGTGGCGGAAAGCTGCTTTCGCTGGCGCGCGAGGCGGTGGGGAAAAATTACGATCTGGCGGCTTCGGCGGCGCGGGTCCGGCAATCGCTTGAACGGGTGAAGATTGCAAAGGCGGATGGCTTGCCGCAGTTCGACACGGATTTCTCGACGAATCGCTCGCAGAATTTAAGGGGAGCGAATTTCACGTCGTCGCGGGCGAATCAGTTCGCGTTGGGGCTGGATTTGGCGTGGGAGGTCGATTTGTGGGGCCGGATTGGCAATGTGAAAAAGGCGCGCCTCGCGGATTTGAAAGCGGTGGATGCGGATTATCAGGCGGCGCGGCTATCGCTCGGGGCGACGGTGGTGAAGACGGCGCTGGAGATTTTGGAATCGGAAATGCAGGTCGATTTGTCGCGGAAAAACCTAAAGAGTCTGCAAACGAATTTAGAGATTCTGGATTCAAAACTGGAAGCGGGGGATGCGGAAGATCGTACGGCGCTCGATATTTCGCTGAGCCGTGCGGATGTGGCGCGGACGGAATCGACCATCGCTCAGCAACAGCGTGAGGCGGATGCGTCGCGCCGGGCGATGGAAGCGTTGCTGGGGCGTTATCCGAAGGGGAAAATCGACTCGCTTCGTAAATTGCCGACGATTTCGCGATCGATTCCCGGTGGTTTGCCGAGTGAATTGCTGTTGCGGCGGCCGGATTTGATTGCGGCCGAAGCGCGGGTGGATGCTCAGTTTCAGGAAGTGGCGGCTTCGCGAAAAGCGCTGTTGCCGACGTTTCGGATCACGGCGGGTGGCGGAACAAGCACAACGCAGGATCTTTCGGATCTGATGGATATTAATAATCTGGTGTGGAATATCGGACAGAACCTCGCGCAGCCGATTTTTCTCGCAGGGAAGTTGAAGGCGGATATTCGGCTGACGGAAGCGGAGCGCGATGAAGTCGCGGCGCAATATGCGGACACGGCGCTCGCGGCATTTCGCGAAGTGGAAACAGCGCTCGCTGCAGAGAAATATTATGTAAAACAGGTCGCGGCTCTGGAAAAAGCAGCCATGGAATCGGATCGTGCGGAAGAGTTGAGCCTGAGCCAATACGAAAAAGGGCTCGTCGATATCATCACGCTTCTGGAAAGTCAGCGCCGTGCGTTTGATGCAAACAGTTCATTGCTAACGGTTCGGTTATTGCTGCTTCAAAACAGGATTGATCTTCATCTCGCGCTCGGTGGTGATTTTGATCACGCCCCCGAAGTCCTGGAAAATAAGTAGGATTGCTTCGCGGCAGTTTTGCGAGCAAATTACCGAGAATTCCAGAAACCATTGGCTACGGCTGTGGTTTACTTTATCGACACTTTTTGATGAAACTCGCTCTCCGAATCATACTTCCGCTCCTCATTGTTTGGGGGGCGTTTTTGGTCGCGCGGTGGTTTATCGCCAACAAGCCTGCGCCTAGAACCCGGCCTAAGCCAGTTCAAGTAACCAGCGTTGAAGCGACGAAAATCAAGCCGGAATCATTTCAGGTCTTTTTGGGTACGCGAGGTGGAGTTCGGCCTCGGACAACCACAACGCTGATTCCCGAAGTCAGCGGACGAATCATCGAGATTTCACCCTCCTTTCGCGAAGGTGGATTTTTCGAAAAAGGCGACATACTTTTGAAAATCGATCCGGTGGATTATGAAACGGCGATCGTGATTCAGAAAAGTGCCGTGGCGGAAGCAAATCGCGTGTTGAGCGAGGAAAAAGCGCGTGGTGAACAGGCGGTTGAAAACTGGAAACGGCTGGGAAAAAGCGGTATTCCGTCCGACATGGTGAAGCGAATGCCGCAACTTGCCGAAGCTCAAGCGCGGTTGAAAGCAGCCGAGGCTGAACTCGAGAAGCGGAAGAAAGATCTCGAAAGAACTGAAGTGAAAGCGCCCTACGCGGGCCGATTGTTGGAGCAGAATGTTGACGTCGGCCAGTATGTTACGACAGGAACTCAGCTGGGACAGGCATTCGCGATCGATTTTGTCGAAGTCCGGCTGCCGCTTTCGAATCAGCAGTTGGGATTTGTCGATCTTCCAGAATCGTATCGTGGAGAGAATGAAAAAATCGCATCACAGGAACTGCCTGAGGTGCTTTTCGAAGCGGATATGGGTTCCACCAGTACGACGTGGAAAGGCAGGATCGTCCGAGTTGATAGCGCGATTGATCAAATGTCACGCCAGCTTTTTGTCGTCGCTCAGGTGGAGGATCCTTATGGAAAGCACTCTGAAATCGCCGGAAAACAACAACCGCTGAAAATCGGAATGTTCGTTTCTGCAAAGGTGAAAGGTAAATTGCTTGAAGGCGTTTTTGTTCTTCCGCGCGCGGCGGTTCGGGCCGGTGGAGAAGTCATTGTGATCAACAGTGAAAACAAGATTCGCCGTCAAAAAGTCGAGCCGGTTTGGAGTGATCGCGACAGCGTGGTTATTCCCGGAACGGATGGCGGTTTGGCCGCGGGCGATATTGTCTGTTTAACGCCGTTGGCTTTTCCGGCGAATGGTGCATCGCTCCTTCCAACTATCGATGGAGTGGCGCCGACTGTTGAAATTCCCGCCGGTGGATTTCCCGGCAAAGGCGGCGGAAAAGGGAAGGGGAGCAAAGCCGAAAAAGGCGGCGTTACTCAAAGCCCAGCTGAGAAATCGCCCGAGAAAACGTAGTCGGTCAGGCCGTGTTTTATCCGCGTCGGATTTCTGATCCTTCGAAGTAAATGCGAATCCGATAAACGATTCGTGGACGGAAAACGATCTCGCCTGTTTTCAAATCGACGCGGTCAGGAACTTCGTTCAGCTGCTTGTCGACAACGGCGTGAAAGCCTCGTTCGGAAAACACATCGATCAGCATGGCAATCGCGAGCGGGTCTTCGAAAAGAGGCGCTTCGGTATTCACCACGGCGCGACCGGAAATCGCGTGACGGGTGATGATCGGCATGAAAAGCTTGGAAATAATATCGATCACATTTCCAAACGTCTCGGTATGTTCTCGCTGATAGCTGTCCATTCGGCGGACCAAGTCCTGCCGCGCATGAACGACGATTTCGCTCGCCAGCGGGATTTCCCGAACTTTCTGGAAGGTGGCTGGGTCGAGCTCTAACGAAGACTGATATTGCAGCTCGCGGAGAATATTTGCCTCCACCTCAGCAAAATCAGCCTGGGCATTGATCAAGTGATAGAAAAACGTCGCCTTCAATGATTGCAGCGCATCCCAGGTGCTTTCTTTGAAAACCCGATAGCGATGCTGAGCCGCATCCTGATCCAAATCCGTTTTGCGTAATTCCTGAATCTCGCCGATCCCGGTTTGCTCAACTTCTTCGTTGTGTTGGGCGATTTCGCGACCGCGTTTGAGCTGTCGATCGACGCTCGTTTTTTCATCCACGAACAGCACCATGACGTGAACCGTGGGACGGCGAAATTGACCAGCTTGCGGTGTGTTAGCGAATTCGCGATGAAGCCCTCCGATTTTTGCGACGAGAAATTTCATGCACTCGACCTGAACCGTCGTGCGCGGAAATCCATCCAAAACGCAGCCGTCTTGAAACTCCGGCTCCATCATTTTCTTGAACAAGATCCCGATCACCTCGCGGTCGCCGACCATGTTTCCACCGTCGATCAGGCGTCGTGCTTCGGGGCTATCTAGCAACGAACTCACAACGATTGGCACGCAGGTGAAGCCCCGCGCTTTCATGATGAATTCCGTATTAGTCCCTTTTCCTGAGCCTGGCGCACCGCCGAGCAGGATAATTTCTTTGGGAAAACGGAGGTTTTCGTGACCGAATTCGGATTCCAAATCAGCCCAGATTGCGTTGAAAATGAGTTGGGCGTCTTTGATCTCGAGACTGTTCGTCACGTCAGGATCAGATTCGGTTTGAGTGCTCGGTAGGGCCATGATTTTGTGCTCGAATGATGCGTGAGTCGATTCGCTGGTGCAAGCGCATTCCGCCTTCAAAAGCGGGATTCACGATCCAACAGTATACGTTCGATGAACCAACCCTATTGGATCGTGGGAGCGTTTCGATCGAACGGGGTCTGATCGTTGAACAGACGCTGTTTGATCGTAAAAACGATTGGTCAGTGATCGGAGACTTCCAGTTCCTCGTCTTCGTCTTCAGGCTGGCGAATATTCTCGATCATATCGACAACGTCCTGAGGCGGCTTCGGAGTGACGGCGGAAACTACAAATGAAACGACGAAGTTTAGAAGCATTCCAACGGCACCAATTCCTTTTGGCGAAATCCCAAACCACCAGTGATCAGGATTGCTGTCCGCTTTGTTGATGAACTGGAAGTAAATGATATATGCCGTGGTGAAAGTGATGCCCACAATCATGCCGGTGATGGCTCCTTCGCGATTCATCCGCTTCGAAAAGATGCCCATGATGATAGCGGGAAAGAAGGACGCGGCGGCCAATCCGAAAGCAAAGGCAACCACTTCGGCAACAAACCCCGGAGGATGCAGTCCAAAATAACCGGCTATGAGAACGGCGATTGCTGCGGCCATCCGAGCGACAATCAGCTCGGATTTGTCACTCATGCCCGGATTGATGGTCTTTTTAACAAAGTCGTGAGCCACGGAAGTAGAGATGACAAGGAGTAAACCGGCTGCTGTCGAAAGGGCTGCTGCGAGGCCGCCTGCAGCGACCAGGGCGATGACCCAATTGGGCAAATTGGCAATCTCCGGATTGGCGAGAACCATGATGTCGCGATCGACGAACAGCTCATTGGCGCCCTCGGTTGGCTTGTTTTTCAATAGCCGTTCGTCATTTGTGCCACGAAGGGGAATGGTGTCGCCGGCGTCGTTTTGAGTGACGGCATAATCGGGTTTTCCTTCAAAAGATTTACCGGCGACGTATTGAATTTTGCCGTCTTTGTTTTTGTCGATCCAGGCAATGAGATCCGCATTTTCCCATTTTTTAAACCATCCGGGGACTTCCGAATAAGCTTTTTCGGGAATGGTCTCGAGGAGATTGGTGCGGGCAAAAACGGCCACTGCAGGAGCTGTGGTGTATAAAATAGCGATGAAAAGTAGAGCCCAGAATGCGGAGACACGTGCGGCGGAAACTTTTTTCACGGTGTAAAAGCGAATGATGACGTGCGGCAATCCCGCGGTGCCGACCATGAGCGCAAGGGTAATGGCGAACAGGTCGAGTTTGGAGCCTTGTCGTTCAGTATATTTCGCAAAACCCAAGTCCTGACTGAGTCCATCGAGTTTATCGAGCAAGTAGACGCCTTCGCTGCCAACGGCGGTGTCGCCAAACCCAAGTTGAGGGATGGGATTCCCGGTAAGCTGGATGGAGATGAAAATAGCGGGGACCATGAAGGCAAAAATCAAAACGCAGTACTGTGCCACCTGGGTGTAGGTGATGCCTTTCATCCCGCCGAGTACGGCGTAAAAGAAAACGATCGCCATTCCGATAATGACTCCCCAGAAGATGCTGACATCGAGGAATTTCGAGAAAACGATGCCGACGCCCCGCATTTGGCCGCAAACGTATGTGAATGAGATGAAGATCGCGCAGAAAAGCGCGACAACGCGGGCTGTCTTTGAGTAATAGCGGTCGCCTACGAAATCGGGAACGGTGAAGTGACCGAATTTTCTCAAATAAGGAGCCAGCAACAACGCGAGAAGCACGTATCCGCCAGTCCACCCCATCAGGTAAACGGATCCGTCGTAGCCTGCGAACGAAATAATGCCGGCCATGCCGAGGAATGACGCGGCTGACATCCAGTCAGCTGCGGTGGCCATGCCGTTTGCAAGAGCCGGAACGCCTTTTCCTGCGATGTAGAATTCGCCGGTGGTTGAGGCTTTTGCCCAAATTGCGATGCCGATGTAGAGTGCGAACGTGAGTCCGACGATGAGATAGGTCCAGTATTGAACGTCCATGAGTTAGAAAATGATGAAGAAAGGAATGAAACGGGCGGGGTATTGTAAATTGCCTGGGGAAGAGAAAGGAAGATTGAATCAGTCTTTTTTCTTCACTGAGTATTTTTTGTCCAGCCGATTCATGACTTTCACATAAATCGCAATCAGAATTACAAAGACGTAAATGCTTCCTTGTTGGGCAAACCAGAAACCGAGGCCGAATCCGCCCAGCCTGATTTTATCCAACTGATCTACAAACAAAATGCCGCATCCGTAGGAAACAATGAACCAGATCGAGAGAAGAATACCGACCCATTTTAGGTTGGCTCTCCAGTAAGCGCTGGAACCGTTTGATTTGTCCTGTGATTTTTCTGACATTTGGGATAAGGGTTGAGACTCGGGTGCTTAATACGCAAAATTAACAATGCGAAGAAATAAAGCGAAACTCTTCTTTTTAGAAGGGTAAAAGTCGTTAATTTGTTCCGCAAAGACGTCAAAAACTACGATGGCCAAGGAAAATACACAGCTTGAACTCCACGGAGAAGAAAATATCCCGAAATCAGGTGTCCTCATGATTCCGAACCAGCTGCGTTTCGACGACTTGCTGCAGCTGGAACGTTTGTTGGAAGACCGGAACGTGGTTTACCTGATTGAGCATAGCATGGCGTATAATCCGCTGCTGCAGGCTCATCTGGAAAAGGATGATACCGAAGCGCTCGAATTTCTCTGCGAAGAGAGCCAGAAGGAGGTTTTTAAGCGCGAACTGCATCGCAGCATTTCAGATGGTGACGTGCTGATATTTGTTCCGGGAGAAACGACGACGCGGCCGGGGCAGAATGTGTCGGTGCCAGCGGAGGTGCTGAAATTTATTACCAGCGCGGGAGCACCTCTCTTGCCGGTCTATGCGGATCATCCGGAAGACACGTGTCTTTCGATTGAAACGATTGAGGAATCGCAGCGAAATGTGTTGTCGTTCGGGCGGTTGCTGGAGCGTGAAGCCGCGAATACTCCGAATTTTCAGGAGAATCTATCAATCGCGAGCGAAGCCGCGTATTCGAATCGCCCCATTTTTAAGAGCCACCTCGCCTATGCCGTTTTGCGCGGCTTGAAAAAACATGGCGCAACATCTCAGGTCATTGATGGTTTTGACGGTTCTGAACTGCGCTACGATAAAATGCTGGCGGTTGCGATTGTGCTTTCAAAACACATTGCCAGCCAAACGAACAAGAAGCGGGTCGGTATTATTTTACCTCCGGGAAAAGCCGGCTTGATCGCAAACCTCGCGGTGCTTTTTTCGGGAAAAACTCCGGTGAATCTGAATTTTACGGCAGGAGATAAAGCGGTCGCGAGTTCGATTAAAACGGCCGACATGGATCGATTTATCACGGTGGATCCGTTCGTTCGTAAAATGACGCGTTTTGCCTGGCCGCCGAATAAGCAGCTGATTTTGATGGAGCGCTTTCTGCCAAAAATGAAGTTGAAAATTGCTCTGTGGCTGGGGATCACCAAGATTTTGTCAGCTGGCGCGTTGGCGACGATTTTAAAGATCCCGAAAAAGGGGGGAGCAAAAGAAGCGATCCTGCTGTTCACAAGCGGTAGCTCGGGTGATCCGAAAGGCGTGGTGCTATCTCACCGGAACATCCTCGCAAACGTGAATCAATTTGGCTCCCGGATTGATTTGAAATCGGACGATCGAATTCTCGGTTGCCTTCCGCTGTTCCACAGCTTCGGCTGCACGGTCACGATGTGGTTTCCCATGATCGAAGGCGTCGATTTGGTGACTTATCCGAGTCCGATCGAAACCCCGAAACTCGCGGAGTTGATCGAGAAGTATAAAATTTCCGTTCTGTTGGCGACCCCGACGTTCCTCCGTGGATTTTTGCGCAAAGCGACGCCTGAACAAATGGCTTCGTTGAAAATGATCATCACCGGAGCCGAGAAACTTCCGGCAAAACTGGCCGAAGCGTTCCATAAAAAATTCGGTCAGACCGTCCTCGAAGGTTACGGCTTAACGGAGACGTCCCCCGTGTCGAACGTCAATTTGCCGGATCCATTGCAGGACGATCCTAACGACGGGAAGCCTGCAATCGCCAATCACCGCCCCGGTTCAGTCGGTCAGTTGCTTCCCGGAATGGCGCTGCGAATTACCGATCCGAACACTGATGAGCCAATGCCGTTGAATCAGGCGGGAATGATTTGGTTGCGCGGTCCGAATATTTTTGAGGGTTATCTTGGCAACGAAGAAAAAACCAACGAAGTGATTCAAAACGGTTGGTTCAAAACTGGTGATATTGGGCGAATGGATGCCGAAGGTTTCCTTTACATTGAAGGCCGCTTGTCGCGATTCTCTAAAATTGCCGGCGAAATGGTGCCTCACGAAACGTTGGAAGCAGCGATCAATACTGCGTTGGGATTTGATTCAGATAGCGAGCGGAAAATTGCGGTTGTGGGCGTTCCTGACGATGCGAAAGGCGAGGCGATCGTTATGTTGAGTGCTGAAGGAGCGATCGACACCACCGACATGCGATACAAATTGCTCGATCAAGGCATCCCTGCATTGTGGATTCCAAAGCGGATTATCGACGTGGAAGAAATTCCGCACCTTGCTTCTGGAAAACTTGATATAAAGGGCTGCGAAGATTTGGCTCGGGCGTAACTGAGCGATTAGCGTTCCATTACTTTTTTGCTTTTGCGTCTGCCTTCTCTTTTTTATCGTCCGGCTTTTCCTCTTTTTTGGGGGCCGGTTTCGGAATGA
>Ga0307488_10004607_pt1 | contig 11496 bp, 10 predicted proteins | sample SB02metaG_FD_202248 | JGI IMG/M metagenome (GOLD analysis project Ga0307488, IMG submission 202248) | Sea-ice brine microbial communities from Beaufort Sea near Barrow, Alaska, United States - SB 0.2 | ecosystem: Environmental > Aquatic > Marine > Coastal | place: USA: Alaska | collected...
TAGTTGCTGTGATAGACAAAGTGGAAATAGAAAATCCTGATGTGGTAGTAAAGAGTTACCCTGATTTTTGGGAGGAGTTTTGTTTATAGATTCTCGGATTTTCAGAGAATCGCAAGTAGCTTAATTTGTTTAGGTTGAGAGTAGATTTGGTTCATTTAATTGATTAAATTTAACAACCCTTAAAAATCAAAACCCTCTACCTCAATATGTTCTCCAGCTTCCAATTCTCCTAAAGTTATATTTCCAATTCGCACACGAATCAATCTTAGGGTTGGAAAACCAACAGCAGCAGTCATTTTACGTACTTGTCGAAACTTCCCTTCTTTAATTGTAATAGAAGCCCAAGAAGTAGGTCCGTGGCGTTCGTCCCTTATTTTTTTTCCTCTAGCCGAAAAAACTGGTTTTGGGTCTAGTATTTTTGCTTTGCAAGGCAAAGTGAGGTACTTTTCTTTTTTAACACTTATTTCTACTCCGTTTTTAAGTAATTCGATAGCCTCTTTCGTGATTTCTCCATCTACTTGTACGTAGTATTCTTTTTCTACTTGCTTGTTACTACACACAGCATAACTCACTTTCCCATCTGTAGTTAAGAATAATAAACCTTCAGAATCTTGGTCTAAGCGACCTACAGACATTGTTCCTTCTGGAAAAATCCCCAATTCGCCCAGTAGTTTTTTATTTTTTCGCGTAGTTTCATTTCTAATGAATTGCGATAAAAAACCATAAGGTTTATGTAATATGAAATGATGGTGGTTATCCATTTTTCCTTCTTAACCTTCCATAAGAGAAGGGATAATAAATTATTAAAAATTATCTCGAGTTATCCTTTAATAAAAAACGAATGTAATGAGAGTCATAAAACTTGTAACCAGTAGATTGTAGCTAATATAACTTAATCATTAACTTTATCTTCCGTCTCCTTTTTTAGGTTTTCTTCTAATTAAGTTTTGATCTCCACGTTTTTGAGGCTTCTTGTATTTTAGGTTTTTTCTTCTCAACCTTGGATTCCCTCCATTTGTCATTTGGTTCTTTTCACTTTTTTCGTGAAAACTTGCACCAACAGTTTCGTCTTTTTTGGCATGAATATTAAGCTCTTTGTCTTTTGGCCTTTCTTCAGGAATCAACTCATTAGAAATTTCAACTGACTCAGGAAATTTCTTTCTTTCGATAGGAACTCCCATCAATTCTTCAATCTTGTCTTTGTCTTTTGCTTCTCTTTCTGTGTACAACAAGATAGAGTTTCCTTTTTTCTCGGCTCTACCAGTCCTTCCTATCCTATGCATGTAGTTTTCGGGATAGTTTGGTGTATCTAGATTTATAACGTGTGAGATTGAGTCTAAATCCAATCCACGAGCCATTACATCCGTACTTATCAGTATTCTGTTTAGTCCTTCGTCAAATCGCTTGATGGATTTGATACGGTAGTTTTGTGATTTATTAGAGTGAACCACACCCAATTCCTTCCCAAAACGTTCTTCCATAGCGTTAAAAAGTCTATCGGCATTGACTTTACTGGAAACAAAAATCAATACTTTTTTAAATTGGTCTTTGTCTTTCAGTAAGAATTCCAATAAATTTGCTTTGGTATAAAAATTCTGAACAGGATAAGAAATTTGTTTAATGTTTGCCAGTGGAGTTCCCGAAAGAGCAATAGAAACAGTAATAGGAGCAATAAAAAAGGCTTCTATCAATTCTTGTATTTCATCCGTCATAGTAGCCGAAAACATTGTGTTTTGACGTTTGTCTGGCAATAATTCAAAAATGTTTGTCAACTGAAATCTAAAACCTAAATCAAGCATTACATCTACTTCATCTATCACTAATTTCTGGATAGATTTAAGACTAAGAGACCTGTGCATCACTAAATCGTACAAACGACCAGGAGTTGCTACAATAATATCTTGACCCATTGCCACAGCCGATTTTTGTGTGTTGATGTTTGTTCCACCATAAACACCCAAAATTCTTAATGACACGTATTTGGAATAGGACTTAAGGTTATCTACAACTTGTAAAACTAGCTCACGAGTAGGAACTAAAATCAATACCTTCGGGTGTTTTTGTTCCGAATATTTCATCTCATTTAAGATGGGAAGTGAAAAAGCCAAAGTCTTTCCAGTTCCTGTTTGGGCTATTCCAACCACATTTCTTCCAGATCTTATCACATTATAAGTCTCCGACTGGATGGGAGTAGGAATGGTAATTTCCATATCCTCCAAACCATTTAGTAAATATTTGGATACATTAAAATCTTCGAAAGTTTGCATTAGGGTATTTTTTTCAAAAGTAAGGGTTTTAATTCACATGGAGTAATTAACTCTTTATAGTTTTTAAATTTTAATATGAATGTGGTCGTTATATTTCACAGCTCTGTATAAATGGTGTCTGACTTGTGACTCGTTCAGGCTTAACCTTTGTATTAAATGTGGTTCGATAAATATTTGCCCTAAGTTTTCGTTTTTTAAAAGTGCTTAAATGAGAATTTTTGTCCCTTTTTGAGAAAAAATCATCTCTTCATTTCTGGAATTTTGTTAACTTTATTTTACAGTCTCTCAGTTCAGAAGAGATCCAATTATTATTAATAATTGGATTAAATTTATAATTTTTATATAAAAAAACAGACAATGAAATCAATCTTTCTTATTGCATCCCTTTTATTAGCTTTCACAATTAATTCCCAATCTACCATAGATAAAACTATTATGTCTGGAGGAATATCTAGGTCTTATAAACTATACATTCCCGCAATGTATGATGGGACTTCTTCTGTGGCTTTAGTTCTTAATCTTCACGGACGGGGAAGTAATAATCTGCAACAAATGTTTTATGGAGATTTCAGAACAATTGCTGATACGGCTAATTTTATTATCGTTCATCCACAAGGAACTTATGAATCTTCTTTGTCTGCTAATTATTGGAATGCTTACTTTGGTGGGGCAGTAAATGATATTAATTTTTTAGCAGAAATGATTGATACGATATCTACTCATTATAACATTGACATCAATAGAGTTCACTCAACAGGTATGAGTAACGGAGGTTATATGAGTTTAGCTTTGGCAGCAGGATTAAATGATAAAATTGCTTCGGTTGCTTCGGTAACTGGCTCAATGACTCATGCTTTTCCTTCTTCAACTGTTAATACAAAGTCAATTTCTGTGATGCAAATTCATGGAACGGCAGATTCAACTGTACAATATGGAGGTAATAGAAGTTCCAAAAGTATTCAGGATGTTCTTAATTATTGGGTTTCTTTCAATAATACGACTTCGACTCCAACAATAGATTCTATTCCTAATACTAATACAACTGATAGCAGTACAGCAATTCGATACACGTACGGAAGTGGAACCGATAATACTGAAGTAATTCATTACAAAATTATTGGAGGGGAACATACTTGGCCAAATTCGGCTTTTATTACTGGTGTAACAAATAAAGATTTTGATGCCAGTAAAGTGATTTGGGCATTTTTTAATAAACATCAAAAAGTGAATACAGTTGGGGTAAAAGAAATTGAAAAACTAAATTTTGTGTCTTTAGTTAATGACATAGATAATAATAGATTGATTTTAAAAAATGTGTTGCCCAATTCTAAATTAGACTACGTAATTTATGACATGAGCGGAAAAATAGTAGAGAGAAACCAACTTGTTAATGAAATGAATGAGGTAGAGACTCAATATTTTAATTCTGGGATGTATGTGATCAGAGTAATAGAAGTAAATTCTTCTAGAATTAATTCTTTTAAGTTTGTAGTGAAGTAAAAATTAAATTTATTTAGTGGAATTATAATACCCAGTATTCTTTTCACAGAAAGGTATCTATTTACCGAAAATAGCCAATATATTCCTTTTTTTAGGCTTTATACTAGTTCCATTTTCTTGGTTAAATTGAGCAATTATTTCTTCTTCGTATTGTTTGTAAAACTCAGGATCGAAATTGGCATTTTTCAATTCTACCATTATTTGTTCTATTTGGGTTTTGTTGTTTATCCATTTGTCACAAATTTTGTGTCGTAATCGTATTCCAAAGTTATTTATTCCTTTCAGTACTTTTGTTTTCGAGTCGTAAACAGCCCTAAATGAAATGTGTTTTGTGGGATGCTTCCAATAAAAAGTAGATTCACCTTCTTGTTCATCTGCTAGGATATTTCCATAAGTTTGGTATTCTACATCAAAAAACTTAGCCGAATTGAACCAGACTCCTGGTTCGTAAGCCATTTTATTTCCTGTAAGTGTCCTACCCAATGTTTCTCCCATCATTCTGCCTACATACCATACAGCTTCAATTGGTCTTCGTCCTGGCACAGTTTCTTGTACTTCGGCACAATCTCCTGCCGCATATACATTTGGTATGTTTGTTTCTAGGAATTTATTTACTTTAATTCCTCTTCCAATTTCTAGTTTTGTTTCTTTTAAAAAATCAACATTGGGATGAACTCCAGCTGTTAACCCAACTAATTCACACTCTATTCGTTCTCCTTTTTTTGTGATTATTGCGCAAGTTCTTCCGTTTTCTCCTTCAATCACTTCGTCCAATTCCTCTTCTAATCTCAAATCTACGTGGTGATCTTTTATCATGTGATCAGCAATCATTCCACCTTCTTCTTTGGGTAATACTCCTCCCCAAAACCTATCTTCTCTTACTAGAAATGTCACTTTTATTCCTCTTGACAAAAGCATTTCGGCTAATTCTACTCCAATCAATCCTCCACCTACTATTACTGCATGCTTTACCAGTTTTTTTGCTGTAGATTCTTCTAGTGCTTCTAAATCTTGCATGCTATATAAACCTTGTACTCCTGGTAAATCTTGACCTTTCCATCCAAATTTATTTGGAGTAGATCCAGTCGCAATAACTAGTTTGTCGTAAGAGATTGTTTTATTTTCTAGACTTAATTTTTGTGAGTCAAAGTCAATATAATTCACATAGTCTCTTACTAAATCAATTCTGTTTTTCCCCCAAAAATAATCTTCATAAGGTTTTGTGTCTTTGTAACGCATGTGTCCCATGTAAATGTACATCATTGCAGTACGCGAGAAAAAATGATCGGTTTCGGCAGAAATCACTGTAACCTTAGCCTCAAAATCTTGTTTTCTTATATGCCTAGCAGTTGTTATTCCTGCAATTCCATTTCCTATAATTACAATGTTATTCATGTTATAAAGTTGAACCCTGAAGGTTTTCAGTTTACTGAAAAGATACTCGAAGGGTGATTCATTTTAGTTATTTAATTCCCAATTGTATTCCTTGAAAGTAACAGTTGCATTCTCGTTTACTTTAACGTCTGAATATTTATTAATATATTCAATCAGTTTTGAATTACCTCCACCAAAATCTACTTTGTACCAATCAAATATTTTTGATAATTCTATTTTGTTGGCCGAAATACTATTTTCTTTTGTGTTAGCTACAAATGCTCTAGTCTGTTTTGCAAGATACCTTTGAATATTATCTTCTGTCCAAGCTCTATTCATTATTTTTGGGCAGGATTTAGCAGCACAATTTACTGCAAAATGAATTCTTGACTCGTTATATTTTGGTCTTATTATTTTGTTTTCAATAACATTAAGGGTATAAGAAACACCTCCTAAATCAATCAATTTCAAATCCCATGCTTTTCCTCCGTTCAAGTCTTGAATAGACTTTAAAGGATAATTATCAGTAATTAATTTCACAGTTACTACATTGTATACATTTATCCAGTAAGCCAATCTTTTATTCTTTCCCCAAGAGCTAACGTCTTTGTGAAATGATTGTAATTCCTTAATGTATTTAAGTAATTCGTCTTTGTCTTTTACAAATCCCTCATAGTTTACTTTTCCTGAAGAAGAAACGTGTTTTTTTAATAAATTATCCCAAGTTTTGTGAATTTCTGCTCTAATTTGAACAACTGGTTCAGGAGTTTTTTCTTTTATAGGTTCAGTAACAATAGGTTTTGTTTCTAGAGCTTCTTTAGTTTCTACTTTAGCAGCTTCAACAACTTTACCTTTTTTAGCTTCTTGTTTATCTCCAGAATAATGAATTACTGGTAAGGTTGAATCTTTTGCGAGTTCTTTATCTATAGATTCAATGATTTCCTTTTCTGTAATTGAATTTGAAATAAAAGTAGAATCTATATTATTTGGATTACTAGTGTCAATTTCTTTGTTTTCGATATAACAAGAGATTATAAATAGACTAAAAAGTAGGAGGTAAGCTAATTTCATATTTTATAAGGTTAGTTATTTATCGAAATAGAATAAATGAACTTACATAAATGTAACTAAAATTACTACAACACTAAATCATTAGAAATTATTGAATCACAATTCCCAAATTGATTCCAGTATTTTTAAAGGCATTTCTTCCTGCCAAAACATAAGAAATGCCTGCAAAACTTCCAATGTGTTTTGTAAATGGGTAAAATACTGTCCCTCCAATTTTTTTGTAGCCAAATCCTAAACTAGGAAAACCTCCTTTGGATGAAGGGTTTAATTCGCCACCCCCTCTGTAATCAGTTCCTCCAATTGCTTCGAGAAATTCGAACCAAATATCAGCATAGATTTTACCTGCATACCCGATCTTTAAGGCTGAAGAAAAACCATTGGGTGTTGGTTCCTCTTTTAAGAAATAACCTGCTTGAAAAGAAGCAAAGAATCGATTATTAAAATTTTGTTGAACAACTGCTCTAAAATCTCCTGCAAATGAATGTTGACCCAGTGCATGAGCTCCTCCAATTTCATAATCACTAGTAGGAAAAATAAACCCTGAAGAAACAATGAAATTAATGTTTCCAGCTTTGTTGTCTTTCTTAAGGGCTAAATATTTTAAGTAAACAGAGCCGTCTTGAAATCCCTTTCGAGCTCCTAAATTTACATTCAAATAAGGAAGGCCAACTTGTATATTTAGCTTATCTAAAAGCCCATAAGTAGCGAAAAAACTAAAAGCCTTTGTTGTTCTTGTAACAGCAATTTTATTTTCTCCTGCATATAATTTCGAGGCTTTTTCTAAGGAATAAGATAAACCGAAAGCATATTGCTTTTTGTTTTTCATATAACCATCAATTGGCCCTTGTGAGAAAGTAGTAGAGGTTAAAAACAGTAAAAGAATTAAATTTTTCATAGCTTAAGGATTACGAGAATAAAAATCAAAACCTCCTTTGTTTTCTATAAAAGTTAATTTCGCGTATTCCTTCATTTTTTTTCTGTGTGTTATTTTAGTTATGAAATATGACTTTTTATCTATTTCACCCTCTAATAGCCATAGGTTTGTAGCCGTATTTAAATCAATTACATTGAAGTATTTCTTGTCTGATAAACTTTCTTTGTATTCTTTTTTAACCTGAAAAATACCACTTTCACTTTGCTGTGGTTTTATTTTAGAATAAAAATAATGAGCATAACTCTTAAATCCAATTGTAGTCACATACACATCTTTATTTTCTATTGATTCGTAAAACTCAATGGCTGGACCTTGAGAGAATTTTTCGATTTTTGGAACCACAAATATTGCATACAACAGCAGAGTGATACCAGTTGATAGCGCAATGGTTTTTAAAAATTTGGCTATTTCATTTTTAGATAGAAAACGATAAGAAATAATTAATCCAGCAATAAATAAAATTCCTATAATAAATTCCCAACCTTGCCAATTCATTTCACTATTGAAAGAAGCTACAGCAAATTCGTCTTTAATATAAGGTGTAATTAAGTAACTGTTTTTAAATAAAATAGGAGTAGCAACAAGAAGAATTCCGAAGATGGAACCTATTGCTAGGAAAGTTATTCGTAAAGCTTTTGATATTTTTTTTGTAGCATCTTTTGAATACGAATACAAAACAATTGCAGCTAAAAAGGAAAGCGGTAAATAACTCATTGATGAATAGTGGACAATCTTTGTTTTTACGATTGTAAATAGAATCATAACTACCCAAAACAAGATTTTCATCCAAAGTGTAAAGTCATAAGGAACTTCTTGTTGGCGTTTCCTGAAAGCAGGGAGTGCAAGAATTGACATTGGGAAACATCCCAAAAGCACGACAATAAAATGATAATAAATTGGCTGTTCATGACCCGCAACAGGCTCCGTGAGTAATTCTAATTGATATTGAATAAACTCAATGATAAACCAAGGACTATTTGTGATAGTCTCGTATCCAAACCAAACAAAAGTAATTGCTAAAGAACTAAAAAAGAAAATAAAAAGACTAACAATAGGAACCTTGACCTTTCCTTTTCTAATAATGATATAGGCGATAAAAGTAACAAGGATAAGTGCTAGAGCAACAGGTCCTTTTGTAATAATAGCAAGTCCTAGAAATAATCCTGCAGCAAGCGAATTTCTTTTTCTGACTGTTGTTTTTTTTAACGTAAGAATTAAAAAATAGAGCGATAGAAAAATAAAGAAATTGAAAAAAGGATCAATAATTCCAGATTTAAAATAAAGGTGAGGAAGAAAAGAAGCCAAATAAACTAAGCTCCATATCATTCCAAATTTTTCAGAAACTATTTTTTTTCCAATCTTATATAATACAATTAATGAAATGACTCCCAATATTGCATTAGGAAAACGAGCAGCAAACTCATTTATTCCAAATAGTTTCATTGAGATCACTTGTAACCAAAAAAAGAAAGGAGGTTTTTCCCAAAACGGTTCGTAGTTGATTTTTACTCTAAAAAAATCGCCAGTTTCTATCATTTCCCTTGCCGATTCAGCAAAGTTTATTTCATCCCAATCAAACAAATGAACATGCCCTAAAAAGGGGAAAAAGAATAGAATTCCTATTCCGATTAGAAAAAGTATATTCTTTTGATTTATGCTCATTTTTTAAGTTTGATAATTGGTTTTAATGCCCAACTTCCATAATTGATTTTATCCAAAAAGAAAAAGAGAATAAAGGTTCCAAAAGTTCCAACTGTTGCTCCCATTAAAATGTCTTCGAAAAAATGTTGAGATAGGTATACTCTTGAATACCCTATAATTACTGCTATTACTCCGTAGATGTATCCTCTATTTTTATGTGAAGAGATAAGAGCTAAAAAACAAAATAAAGTAAATGCAGCAGTAGTATGACCCGAAGGGAAAGAGTGATTGGTCAATTGATGTAAACCAAAATCGCTTGATATTAATCTAAAATTAGTGTTATCAAAAGTTGGTCTCATAGCTTCTATAAATACTTGTCTTTTAAGCATAAAAGTAATAAGGGCAGTAATTCCATAAATAAACAATCCATTGATAGCCCATTTTGCACCTTTAAGAAATAGGATTGAAATTATTACTATAAATGAGAACCACTCCACCACTTTAGTTGAGTAAAAGAAAAAACCATCAAAAAAGGGATGATAAAATTGGTTAGCAATTAACTGCGCTTCTATTTTTCCATACAAAGAAAGAATAATTAAAACGGCAATTGAAAAAAGAGCATAAACTATTAGAAACGCTTTGTTATATTTGAAAAGTTTGATCAAAATTATTTAAGTAGTTTCCAATTATATACTCCAATTCTTGTAAAAAAATGCTTAAAAGAAGTTCCAAGAACTCCAAAACCATAAGTCATTGATCTTTTGAAATTAATTGAAGAGGCTTCATCAAAGTATTTTGTTGGACAAGTAATTTCTGCAATTTCAAAATTTTTGTAAATTATTTGTGAAAGCATTTGATTATCAAAAACAAAATCATCTGAATTATCATTGTACTTAATTGACTCCAACACCTCTTTAGAAAAAGCACGGTAACCTGTGTGGTATTCCGAAAGTTTTTGTCCGACCAAAATATTTTGTGTCAAAGTCAAAAACCTATTTGCAATGTATTTGTAAAGTGGCATCCCTCCTTTAAGAGCTCCGTTCCCAAGAATTCTTGATCCTAAAACAACTGGATAAACACCATTTGCAATTAGGTAAGAAATGGAGTGAATAAGTTTTGGTGTATACTGGTAATCAGGATGTAGCATAATTACAATGTCTGCCCCTAAAGCTAATGCTTTGTTATAACAAGACTTTTGATTTCCTCCGTAACCTTTGTTTTTTTCGTGGATAATAACATGTTTGATTCCAATTCTTGCAGCCAGTTCACTGGTTTTGTCGCTTGATTTGTCATCTACCAATACCACATCATCCACAATTTCAAATGGGATTTCATTGTATGTTTTTTCCAATGTATTTTCAGCATTGTAAGCTGGCATCACTACAATAATTTTTTTTCCGTCTATCATTCAATCAATAATTTAATGCAAATATAAGGAAAGCAAAACAATTAAAAATTTCTTTAACCGATATCAACAATACATTTGTAATATTTTCAATTTTCAAAATTGTACCATCCAATTTTAGTGTTATCTTTGTATTATAAATTATTAAAAAAAACAAAATGGCTAACAACATATTAAAGGGTAAGAAAGGGATTATTTTTGGAGCTTTAAATTCACAATCTATTGCATGGAAGATAGCTGAATTGGCTCATGCTGAAGGAGCTGAATTTGTATTAACAAATGCACCTATCGCAATGAGGATGGGTGAAATAAACGACCTTGCAGCAAAAACTAACTCTCAAGTTATCCCTGCAGATGCTACTTCTAACGAAGATTTGGAGAATTTAATTACTAAGTCTCAAGAGATATTGGGAGGTAAATTGGATTTTGTTTTACATTCAATAGGAATGTCTCCAAATGTTAGAAAAGGAAAGCACTATACTGATTTAAATTATGATTGGTACAACAAAACTTTAGATATTTCTGCTACATCTTTTCATAAGACCTTACAAATTTGCAAAAAACAAGACGCAATAAACGAATGGGGTTCTGTAGTAGCATTGACTTATATTGCAGCACAAAGAATTTTTCCTGATTATGGAGATATGGCTGATGCAAAATCATTGTTAGAGTCTATCGCAAGAAGTTTTGGTTATCACTATGGTTCAACTAAAAAAGTAAGAATTAACACTATTTCTCAATCTCCAACAGTAACAACTGCAGGAAGTGGAGTAAAAGGATTTGATGAATTTATCAACTATTCGGAACAAATGAGTCCATTAGGAAACGCAAGTGCAGAAGCTTGTGCAGAGTATTGTGTGGCAATGTTTTCGGACTACACACGTTACGTAACTATGCAAAACTTATTCCATGACGGAGGTTTTTCTGCAACAGGAGTAACACAACAAGTAATTGAAAAGTTCGGCAACTAGGTTTTTATAAAAATAACAAGCCATGAACAAGATCAAAATAATAGTTTTGCTTTTTTTTACCTCTACTTTAGTCTTTGCTCAAGGGGAAGGAAGTGTTTTTAGCTCAACAGGTAGAGGGGTTTCTACAACTTTTGCGACCGACTATCAGGCTTTAGGTATTAACCCTGCCAACCTAGGATGGTCAAAAGAGTTTAAAGGGAAAACAATAGCCTTTGGACTTGGAGAAACAGGATTTTCTGCTAGTTCAAAATTATTTAACAATGAATCAATTTTAGATGTAAAACCTCTCTCATTAAATTTTGGTGTGGATGGATCTAAGAGTTATAATGATTT
>Ga0307488_10004608_pt1 | contig 11493 bp, 13 predicted proteins | sample SB02metaG_FD_202248 | JGI IMG/M metagenome (GOLD analysis project Ga0307488, IMG submission 202248) | Sea-ice brine microbial communities from Beaufort Sea near Barrow, Alaska, United States - SB 0.2 | ecosystem: Environmental > Aquatic > Marine > Coastal | place: USA: Alaska | collected...
CTCTTACGATCATGATAACTATTCATATCTTGACCAAGAATAAAGTATTTTATGTCTTCTGTTTCTAAAAGAGGGATGCTATTAAAATCAGCATTGATTTGATAAGTTACAAGTGATTTCCCTTTCAGTAAGTTTACAACATCGATATAGATAGAATTGAAAAGATCCAATGGGACTTCCTTTAGGAAAAATGACATTGCTTTATCGAATTTTGATTGAGTAATAGTACCTTCTTTAAGACTGTATATCAAACCTGTTGGGCTGTCTATAAAAGATATCGTCGTAGGAGGATTATAATCATCACTATCCATTGTATAATACATCATACTACCAGTACGAATCTTATTCATTTGACCTTCTTTTTCAAATTCTATAGGTATATTCATCTTTCTAACTTCTGGACTTCCAGCTAGATAAGCAAATATATCAAGCCAAGAATACGTATCCATTTTCTCTTTTGTTTTATTTATCACGTATGATTTCATTTCAGGAGATAAGTATTCAGATGTTTTTTCGATATAAAAGATTAAGTCTTTTGATATAAAAAGTCCCAACTCATATGGATGTGTTCTTTCTAATACAATCTCTAATGTAATATCGAATGCTTCCCCAGGTGGATATTTGCTTCTCAGTTTCTTAATATTCTTTTTAAACGTATGATGAAATCTATTCATCTTAGCCAAAGAACCTTTAGATTTTGCCAGTCCCAGAAGTGCAGCACCGACAATGGTTCCGATAACTTGTTTATTCATACTAACTCTCCTTCCATTGTTCATTTTCTACTTATGCTATTATAGCATATATATAAAAAGGAGTGGATAGTGAACAAGTCAGTATTAAGTACAATCGCAGGTCTCGTTATATTGGGGCTAAGTAAAAAAACTGGATCATCAAACGTTGCTTTGTTAAAAAGGATTAAAAACTTGGACTTAATCGGAGCACCAAGATTTTCAATTGGTCAAATCGTTGCATCTGATCTAGCAGGATCAAATGTATATGAACCAGAAAGATTAGGTCATACATTATGGTCAAGGCAAACAGGTGAGAAGTATGTAGTTCCGTATCGTGAATACTGGAGAATACCTGTTCCTTTCTTTGAGTCCAGCGGAAGAAAAAACTGGGCTATACATCGAATGACCGAACAAGTACTTGAGAGCATCGTACAAACATTAGAAGAAATGAACTCACCAAGCTTACAAGACCTATATGATTTAACAACTGAACAAGCCGAATTTTTATTTAACTATATAGATAGATCAAACGGATCAAAAAACAATGGCTGGACAGAAATATCTTTTGAAGATTTAAAACAGATACCCTTGCGACCAAATCAGTTTCTTCATGGTCTTAGTGTAGATGGTAGGTATTCCACCGATCAAGAAGCGTACAAGAAGGTACAAGATATGGGGTTTGAGATAAAACGTTCTCCAAACAGACCACAGATCGGTTCAGCTGAACAACGAGAAAAAACTCCCGATATGGGTACATACCTAACAAAGCAGTTAGAGGAAGCTCGATGGTATGCCAGACCATTTATTGCTCTTGTAGAAATACCTTATGATAAAATGAATGCCCTTAAAATAGATGAAGACCTATTGGGTATTGCTATAACGCCTGGTTTTCGTTCTTTCCATCCACCCAGTCCTATACTGGATCACTATTCAGAGTTGATTGGAAACGCCTTTAGACGAGTGGCTACAATACATAGTGATAGACTTGTTTCAGGTGATATGTATGGTCAAACCTTTGGTGAGCTTTTAGATACTTATGAGAAAAAAGACTACAATCGGTATCAAAATTCTTATCCTGTCATTGGTCGTCTAATCAATGAAGAAGGGCTATTGCCAGAAGAACAAGCACAAATACAAAGTTGGATTAACAGTGGTCTACTTGAAATACCAAACTACTTTATGCCAACAAGTGTAATGCAATCTATTCCAATAAAGAAATTGTATAAACTGACTAGGAATTATTGAAACATGCCCTTGTAATCATCAACAGCTCCTCTACTTTCTTTAAATAAATCGATTTGATACATATTGTCAACAACATAGTAAGGGTCATAAAAGATGATAATATCTTTTTCTGTGTCGTAAAGTATATTCCCAAAAGACTTATCTCCCCATAACTCAATTTTTCTTCCATCTGTTGTTTTAAAATTCTCTATCTCATTTCTCAACATATGAAGCATCGATTCTTCGGCTGGAGTCAAATCTCTACAAGCAACTTCACTAAAATTAGGATTTCCACCATCAATATCCCCTATTCTAAATGTAGCATTACATGGAATAACTTTTTGAAAATCTAATCTTCTTGTTTTATATACATAAATTGGCTTATCAGATCGATAATCTCTACCGATAGAAAAATTAATATCGGATTTACTTGATCTTTTGTAATTACCTATAAACTTTGGCTTATAAGTGATATAACCAACTTTTACAATATTAGGAATATGAGGATTGTCTGGCTGTTTTTTATGCATATCCGCCATAAACTCCTTTGCATAATCTGTAGATACTAAATAAACATTATCAGGGTCGGAATCCAATTCTACAGCAATAGAGAAGTTACCATTACCAAGCACTCTTCCTTGAGAAATCATCTCACTCATATCTATCAAGGTTTCGTTTTTATTACCAAACCGACTCTTTGCTAGACCAAGTAACGCTGTACCAATAATTGTTCCTATTGCTACTTTATTCATAATTTAATCCTTTTCTATGATTTTGATCCAAAGACTGGTTATTCCTGGTATTACTCTGTGCTGCAATCCTTTTTCAATTAAGATCTTTTGACCTTGTTGCATTTCAAAAGGGTGCTTGTCGTCAAACTGAAATTGCCAGTCTGTTTTACATAATACTTCCAATAATCTATGCTTGTCATCTGAGTGCCATTTAAAAAGATGATCTGGTGCTTTTGGATTGAAAACCCTGATGATACAGTTGTTCAATTGTTTCTCAACAAAAGGCTTTCTTTGGTCGTCCATGTTCGCAATCATTTCCAAAAAGTCTCGGTAATATTTATTCACACATTATTCCTCGTTTTCAGATGGAAGTTCTTTCTGTTTTTTGGCTTTTAACTTCTTAAAAATACCATAGACCGCCAAACCTGTAAATCCAAAAATCGCAAATCCAACAACTCCTAAAATATATTTTATATGTTTGTTCTCTTTATTCCCTGTAGGCATCTTTAATAACCTGTTTCTGTTTCCAATTCCCAAGGACCCCAAGTTCCTTCAAGAGCCATTTTCTTCATTGCTTCTATTCTTGTATATTTTAGCACATTATTTTTTGGAGAATTCATTTTGCCATCTTGATAATATGGTTGATCAATTGATCCTAGTATATAGTAAATATGTTTCGGCATTCGTAGATTCTTTCCACCAGCAACCTCGATTACTTCATCGCCTTGTTCAATCCAAGCGTGACCAAACCATACATCTTGTAATGCACCACGACCACGAACTTCACCATGAACCAGAAAAGTATCATCACCTGCAGAAAAGTTATTTGTTATCCAGCGTCCAGCTGCTTCAAAACAATCTCCACCTTTATTTCCGTCATCAAAGTCATCTAAAGACTGAGAACCCTTGTTGGACTTTGCCAATCCCAGTACAGCTGCACCAATAATTGTTCCTAGTACTGCTTTGTTCATAACAGACCCCTATCTTTAAAAGCAGTCTCTAGCATATCGAACCATTTATGTAAGCTGTAAAAAGATTTTCTGTCTTTATATTTATTTTTTAGATAATCATTGTATTCATTTCGATATACATCATCGACCATATCGCTATACTGATCCGACACAGAACGAGCGAGTCGAGCATATTCTTTTTCATTGTATTCTCCTACTCCTCCCATTTTATGAAACATTAATAAATATGCCTGTTCTAAATCTTTGTTGAAATTGAAAGCACCAAGTAAATGCTTTTCATAAATAAGCATCGTCCCAAAATCTCTGTTTCGGATAGTATCTAAAACTTCTTTCTTTTCCAGATCAGATAAATCAGGATACTTTCCAATAAGAGTCATAACGATATCGTTTCCAACTGTAGGTCTCTCTCTTTTTGATGCATAATAAGCCCCATCTGTATTTTCTTTTCCCTCCATGTTTTTTTCTTTTACAGGCTCTATTGCATGAAAGAATTCGTGTATGATCAAATGGAACATGATTTGTTGGAATTCTCTAAAAAAATAAGAATCTTGTAATAAAGCAATTATATCAATAGTGTTTTTCTCGTCTGTATCTAAAACTTGAATTGACAACTGATCTCGGTATGTTGAGTCGCCTGGATTGAAATATCCTCCAACCAACGTTTGAAATACATATTGAGCATTGTTCTTGCTTGGATTTTTTTTGAAATCGGATATACATTTGTTTAAAACATCGTTGGCTTTAATATTAGCTTTATTATATTCTTCAGTGTTATCTATATTAAAAAAAACAGATGGATTCTCATCGCACACCCTTGAAATAAGAAACTGGTAATACTTATCAATGCCTGCTAAGTTTTTATACTTGATTGCATACTGGTCTTTTTCGTCACCCCTAATAATCAGTCTAATGCAATTAATTCCATCTAGATCAAATGGCTGATCTTGAAACTTTTTAAAATTACCATTCAGAAAAAAACCATTTAATATATTTGTGGTTAAAAAACTACAAAAATCAGTAAACCCAAAGCCATTTAATGACTTAAATCGGTCATTAAGAGCCTTAGAATCCGCAATCGTTCTTGCCATAGAACCCCTGTTCTTTGCCAATCCAAGCAAAGTTGCACCTATAATTGTTCCTAGTACTGCCTTGTTCATAACTGTTTCCCTACCAAGGCATATCGGACTGAAGTCCAAGTTGTTTTGCAAATAATGTTGGACCATAGCAAGCCCAGAACCCAGCCTTTTTAGGGTTCATCTTCTTTTTCATGTCACACTGGTGTCTTTTCCAGAAACTTTTTGAGCGACCATAATCATCGTTTTTGACGGAAAGTTTTGTGTCTCCCCATTCAATCTTCATAGCCTTGATGTTGCCTTCTTTATCTTTTTTTCCAGAGTCGTGATAAACAACAAACTTCTTTTTTCTGCCTTTTGTTCGTTTTGGTATGTCCAGGATAACCTTTTCACCCTTGTACACAGCTTCTGTACCAACATCAAGGTGTTTTACCATCCACTCACTTGGACCTTTCAGTATTGGATTTCCAGCTGACCAATATGCCTTTACTTCTTTGAACATTTCTGTGTATTTTTTACTGCCAAGCCTGAAAAAAGAGTCTGTTAAGTCTAAACCCATATCGAGATGTTTTTGTAAGTCTTTCGAAGGCTTTTTACTCTTTGGTTTGGATTTCTTGGCGAAACTACCATATGGCTTGATTTCTGACGATTTTTTTAAACCACCAGTAATTAAAACTCCAGCAATAACACATAGTCCGTTCCTCATTTTTACTCCAAGATAAGCTACACTTATAATAGCATATCCAAAATAATATAAATTATGATTAAACGGTGAACAATGTCTAAATCTTTGTTATATGGAATCTTGATAGGAACGTCTGCAATAGGAATTGCAAAGAACATAAGGTCAGGATCTAAAATGAAATGGTTCATCGAAAGCGTAGAAGATATGAATTACGTCCTTAAAAACAACTTAGAAAGTAGCGTTGAGGGTATTTGGATTAAAGATTATAACCAAATGCAAGAGACCTTATCATCTATCAACTTGTTTCCAAATATAAAAAAGATTGATTTCGAAAGTGACCAAACAGATATAGATTCAGATGCTCTGTCTAAAGGTATTGTCATTCCTGATACGCTACCAGATAGTTTGTTCAGAGTAAGATTTGATAATGTGCGTATTAACAATCCAAGCCCTTTATTCAATGGTCCAAAGAGACTTATAACGAGAGGTTGCATTTTTCCAGAGGCTGAAATGAGAATGATAGAAACGTCTTCTCCTTTAGACCTTAATATAGAAAAAGTGCCCAAAGGGTACACATTATACATACCCAAAAGTGTAATAGAATCTGTAAAAAGGATGTTCTTAACAGAAACTGTGGTTGAATTTGGAAATGCGAATGAGGCAAATGTCTTGCAAAGACTCAGACTAAGAAACTGTTTGGTAAAAAACTTTCCCATATTTATTTTGAATGCACCCGAACTTTCTCTTGTGTTGTCCGACCATCTAACAAGATACTTAGAGCCTCCACCATTCAGGTTCATACCTTTCGTTTTGAAAAATACCTTAATTGGAGCTGTTGAACCACGAAATGTTGTTGAACTATATGGACGACTAAGGTCATCTGTCGTCAAACATCAAGATATTCGTCAAAGATGACTCTTGACATGAAAGAACATACAATATACTTTGTATATATAATATGTAACATATGAAAGGTGTATAATGAAAAAAAAGAAAGACCATATTGAAAAACTAGTAGATGCATTCATGTTTGTTTTGTTCTCGAAAAAAAAGAGAATAAAGTAATGTCCTCAAAAGAATCAATCGCAGTTATTTTGGGATCTTTCGCTTTGGGTTTAAGTAAAACAGGTTCTAAAAGTACTTCCCCAATAAACCTTATAAAAAGGAAAAAGGTAGAACATATAGCTTCAAGTCTAACTGAAAATCAGTTTCTACATTTTACAAATGGGTTTCCAGATATTGATGCACCAAGAATATATAGGAATAGTATTTGGGGAGAGCCTTTTACCCTGCATCAAGAGTCTTTGGTTCCAGATATGGGTCTTTACATAACAAAAGATTATTTGTATGGAGAAGGATACGCTTTCAAAAACTCTGATTTTCTTTGTATTGTAGAGGCTCAAGATGACAAACTGTTTCCAGATGAAGATTGGTTAAGTTTTCGTATTTTAGAAGAATTGCACTGTAAGTGGTCTAATAAACCATCGAAACAATTAGATTGTGACCCAAAGGACAAAGAACTTTCTAACACTTACATATCTATTGGAGAAAGAACAATGGATCAATATGGGGATATTCCTTTTCCATTTCTAGGCGATAAAACATTTAAGCAATTGTTACTTCTTGATAATATATATTTAGATTGGTCAGCTCCATTTGGCATAAGAGCAAATAAAGTTATGACAGAAAATGAAAGAATGCTCATTATTAAAAAGTGGAGAGAAGGAAAACTAGAAAGATATGGAGGCATGTCTAGCATATACCCAAATGAGTTTTTTATTCCTGATCCAAAAAATGAAGGCATTGAGCCTGTAAAAATATATAAATTGGTTGACTAATAGTTTAATACAAGATAAAAAAATCAAGCATAAGAAATAACGAAGTGTGCTATCATATCCATAAATATTTAAAATCAGGAGTATAAAATGTCAAAACAGATAGACTACAATAAAAGCCAAGCCGAAGCTTACGGATGGACACCTGAGTGGTTTTCTGCAACAGCATTTGATCAACAATTGGTTGATAATATTGCTGCATACCAAAGGTCTAAAGGTCTTACAGCTGATGGAATGTGTGGTCCAAGCACTTACAGGATCAAATACAATGAGATTGAAAGTTCAGGAAACTTCGTTTTATCTCACTCTATTACAGATGGTGACAAGTATATTGTTGCTGATGGCAATGCAGTCGAAATATTTTGGGACAAAGTTCTTTTATGGACACAAGATCCTAAGTTCGCTGCAAAATCATATACTGATATGGGTGGAAAACCTGAACGAACAGTGAATATGTTTGTAAACCATTGGGATGTTTGTCTTAGCTCATCTTCTTGCCAAAATGTATTGAACAATCGTGGCTTGTCTGTTCAGTTTCTGCTGGATAATGATGGTACTATTATTCAAACTACTGATATGCAAAACATTTGCTACCACGCTGGTCGTACAGTAAACAATGTTTCCGTTGGAGTAGAAATCTCAGATGCATACTACTTAAAGTATCAAGACTGGTATGAAAAGAATGGTTTTGGTCCAAGACCTATTTGGAGTGACGCTAAAGTTCATGGTTCAACTTTAGAGCCTTTTCTTGGATTCTATGATGTTCAGGTTAAAGCACTTGCAGCTCTATGGGAAGCGGTTTCCTACGCTTATGATATTCCTTTAGAGATTCCAGATAACGACCATACAGTATCATCCTCTGTAGCAAACGGAACGTTTAGAGGAGTTGTAAACCACTACAATATTACTTCAAAAAAGATTGATTGTGCTGGCTTAGACAATGAAGCAGTTCTCGCAAGAGCGAAACAACTTAGAAAGAAAAGAATCATTCAAGAAAGATAATAAAGCTATTTTTTCTATATTCTACAGAAAAGACTGAGTCCTCAAAAGGGACTCAGTTTTTTTTATGCTATTATAAAAAAGTTATAAAGGAGTTCACAATGAGCATATTCAGAAGAATTATTTTAACCAGCATACTTTTCCAAGTTGGATGCCCAAAGCCGCCAGTACCACCAACACCAGGTTACAAGTGTATTGCAGATCCAAGCTGGATAACAGCTCCCCAACAACCAAATGAAATTGCAAAGTCAGAAACATTTTGTGACTTTTACCAATTCTCTTGGCAATGGTTTCTTGCTCAAACGTCTTTGTCTACTACAAACTCACAAGAGCGTGTTTTTGAAAGACAAAACGTTTACTTATTTGATGGAACAAAAAACCAATGTAGTCTTGAAGACAATATAGGTCGAAGTGTTGCGTCTTCATCTATGCAGCAACGTGTTGTAAAGTCTGATCAAGTAGAAGATATACAAGCTGACAGAAATGCAATGTACGACCGAAATGGGAATGTTCTTTATTACAATATTTGGTATGCAGATCAGAACTGTATGGCTACAGAAAAAGGATTCGATTCTGGAACAATGGAAATAAAAGGATCTTGGATGAAGCTTGAAGCTCCTAGTTTAGACTACTTTTGGATTGAAACCCAAAATGAAAATACTGAATCCGTATATTATGGCTTGGTTGGTTTTCATATGTCAATATTCACAAAAAATCATCCTGAAATGATATGGGCTACTTGGGAACACAAGAAAAATGCACCAAACTGTAATGGAACAAGTGCGGGTACAGACTGGAACTTCACTTCTGAAAAAGCATCTCAGTGTTTGATCGACAATAAAAGTGTTGATGCCTGTTCTGAATTCAACTTTAATACCCCAACTCAGTATACTGGTCATCCACCAACTCAATCTACTCCAAACAATATATGTAGAGTTCATCCTTATGGTAATGAGTCAGGTGAATCTGTTAATGGTAATGATAATGCTGACAATCTAGAGTCTATCATTGAATTAAATGAACAGTTGGTTGGTAAAGATGGTTTCATTACAAGCTTGTCTGATAAAAACCCAATGAAAGTCTGGAGCAATTATGAAATGATTGGCGGACTTTGGACAAAAGATGGTCAAGCATCTGGAAATTTACCTGTCCCACATAAAGGTGGAGAACCTGATCCAGAGTCTCCACAGAGAGGCTCTTTATATCTTGCAAATACCAGTATGGAGACTTTTGAGCAATCTGAAAACTCTTATGTACCAAACTGTTTTGGATGCCATCAGTACAATCCTGAGCAACCTTTAAATGTAAGCCATATACAACAAAATCTTATAATAGAGTAAAGGTTAAAATGAAAGCTGCATTATCCACTATATTCTCTTTAGGAGCAATCGGACTTCTTAAAAACAAGCTTGGCTCTAGATCAAATTACAACTTAAAATTTGATGATATAACTCTTATTGAAGAATATAGTGCTGCACACTCTCGCAATTCAATTGGAGTATCAGTACCTTTTTATTATAATCCTGACATTGATATTGATGAGAACCTTAACTTAAATAATCAATTTTACCAATCTGTCAAACAAGCAATAGAAAGTCAAGAAGTACTTATCGACAATGCTTATTTTAAAAAAGTTGGGTTAACGGTTGATGGATGGGATATAGAAGAACTTAGTTTTGATGTGGATCTAGTATTCAAGTGCAATGTTGTTGTAAGTTGCAAACCATCATTTGTAAGTATGCTTGATATCCATAATTCTCAATTTTTTCAAAACCAGCTAACCAACCCATGCCATGACCTATTCATTCAAGTACTAAAAGAACTTGAGAATTCATTTGGACTTGAACGTTTAACGATCTGTGGCATTGAAGATCAAGCAAATATGGACGTCTCATCACTGATAAAAGCAAAAGAAAATACATTCCGTTCATTTATATTCAGTCCAACTAAAAAACAATTAACGTATAAAGTTTTAAACCAAGATGGAACTTTTATCAAAGAAAGGATCGTAGAGAACATTAGGATCAGATGACTATGAATCCTGAAGAATCTAAAAAGTGGATAGATGTGATTAAAGAATCTCTTGATCTCATATCAGCACCCAAAATCTTATAATAGAGTAAAGGTTAAAATGAAAGCTGCATTAGGTACAATAGTAGGAACATTAATTCTAGCTGCATCAAAGAAATTGGGTTCTCGTTCTTTTACAATCCATCGCACATTGTCAATAATGACCCCAAGCATTTCTACTGTTTTTTCTGTTTCCACAGAAGATGATCACCGTAAAGTTTGGGAAGCAATGGATACACTTGCAGACGAAACTATGCTTCTAACAATTCCTAGCTCACTAATAGATAAAGTTGAAACAATTGCGGTGAGCTTTGGGGGAAATGATGATTACGACGAAGGTGATGATTGGATCGAACAATCTTCTTCGTGGCTAGGAATTGAAATCAATTTAAAGCCGAACGTCTTTTTGAACATTGAATCTAATATGGCTGAACGACAAGAGTTAAGCCATATTATTAATACATCATTAAATTTTATATTCAAAGAAGTCCCATTAAAACTTAGAGAATATATAGGCACATACTCTGTAGATATAGAATTAGAATGGTGTTCTAGTGATGTTGCAGAGAATCTAGGAGTTGATGATTATTATCCTGATGATGAATTAAATGTTTTCGACTTGTTGGAAAATGATAGCACAGTAACTATACCCAATGACTACTTCACTGCTTTTCAATTTGGTGGTGAAATAATTTATCTAAAAAAGAACGATATTATCATAGATAAAGACGGAAATCTCCTTAAAGAGTATGAAACTCTAGGACAAGAGCAAGTAAGGTTAAAATGAAAGTGCCATATAATCTAATAGCAACAGTTTTCCTTGTGGGAATAGGAGTGGGTAGTGAAACCTGAAGAAGCTAAAAAATGGATAGAAGTAATCAAAGAGTCTCTTGCCATAATATCTTCATCTTCTAAGCCCGAACAACCCAGAAAACTGAAAGTTCCAAAAAAACTGAAAGCTCCAAAAAAACTGAAAGTTCCAAAAAAACTGAAAATAAATGGCAAAACAGTTGTTGTTACTGGAACCATATCTATGCATAGGCGTCAGTTTAAAGAACATATAGAAAGGAACGGTGCTTTTTTTGGTTCTACTGTATCAAGCAATACAGACATGCTGATTGTAGGGATGAAGCCTGGAAAAGTCAAGATCAATACAGCTACGGATAAAGGTGTT
>Ga0307488_10004610_pt1 | contig 11491 bp, 6 predicted proteins | sample SB02metaG_FD_202248 | JGI IMG/M metagenome (GOLD analysis project Ga0307488, IMG submission 202248) | Sea-ice brine microbial communities from Beaufort Sea near Barrow, Alaska, United States - SB 0.2 | ecosystem: Environmental > Aquatic > Marine > Coastal | place: USA: Alaska | collected 2017-05-06
GCGTCTGCTACAAAATTATCTGTATACCCATTTTCTACCCACGGATCTAATTTTTGCATACATCTATATATTTGATAGCCTGTTCTGTTTACATGAGTAACATCTAATGTGTTTGAAACTGCAAACTCTCTGTATGTTTTAACTGTTGTTTGATAACGATTAATTAATTCAGGTGGAGTAGCATATAGCTCTTCCGGAGGTGGAGCATATGTTTCAGGATATTTCATGTAGTCAATATTAATGAATTTAACACGTTCATCACTTGCTAACGCAGTTGCTTCTTCGTCAGTAAGTAGATACGATCCCCTAGTTAGACTATGTGTTTTTTCATCTTCAACAGTTACTTGTCTAGCAGGAACAGATACATATACATTTCCATCTGCAATAAGTTCTGCATGTAGTTCCTGCCATTGTTCTGCTGTATGTGTACCTAAGGAGTAATATTTTTCACTCATGTGTTATCCTTAAATTAAGTTTGCCCAGGCACCATTTTCGTAACCTTGGAACTTGTTATCTGTAGTGTTGTATATAATGTCTCCGTTAGCTGATGTAAGAGCATTTCGTTGTGTTGTTGATACTCTTAACATTTGTATAGGACCTGTAGTTGGAACAATTCTTGTTCCTGCATTAAGTTCAATTTCATTATCTGAAAATACTTCAGGTGTGCCTGACCCTGTTGTACTAAATGTCCCATCAACTACTAAGTCATTATTAATAGTTAAACTGTTTTCAACAATAAGATCACTTTGCATAGTAACTGCTGGAGTAATAGTTATTGTACTTGAGTCGCTAGTATCTATTGTACTAGCAGTAAATGTAATTGCACCTAGTGATGAAGTTGCAAGTGCGTCTGATATTCCATATCCTGCTACTGTAGTAGGCTTACTAGTGATTGCAGAGAAAGCAGGGATAGCATCTGTTATTCCATATCCTGCTACTGTAGTAGGCTTACCTGCTAAGTCGCCAAATGTTATTGCCGATCTAGTAATAGTTATTACACCTTCAGCATCTGATGCTGTTGTAATGCCTGTTCCACCTAGTATGCTAAATGTTTCACCAATGTTAACAACTCGTTGAGTACTATCATCAGCAGCAATAGTTATATAACCACCGCCTCCACCGCCTGCGCCACTTCCTATTACAATTCCGTTTACTGTACTGTTAGCTGGTAAATCAACACCTACGGCATCTGCCGCAAATTTAATAGTTCCACCTAAATATAAATCTTTAAATTGTTGCGAAGCTGAACCAATGTCCCATGTATCGTCTTGATTAGAATTTGGTTTTACGTTACCTCTAATTGTTCCGTCTAAGTTTATTGCAGCTAATATACTATCAATCATTACAGTTGAATCATCAGCAAACACACTACCAACTAAGTCGCCGGAGTTGTTTACATCTACAGTAACAGCACCGCTTGTGAGTTGTGTTAGTGTAACAAATCCGCTGTCGTTGTTTAGGGTCGAAGTATTTGCGCCAGGCTGTAGTGCAGAAGTTGCTAACCCACCTTGTGCTTGTGTTGCAGCATCTATTATTCCATAACCAGCTAGTGTATTAGGTTTACCTGTTATTGAACCAAAACTTAGTGAACCAGCAACAAATCCTAAATCATTAGTAAATGATGAAAGGTTTGCCCCTGCTGATACATAATTACTATCGTTTGTAAATGAACTTACTCCACTAGGAGCACCAGTTAAGTCACTGTATGCTCCTGTTGATGCTATAGATGCAAGTGGATTACCTGCAATCGAAAGTGTTCCAGATATAATTGCATGTTGTGCTGTAACTGTGCCACTTGCTGTTACATTTACTACACCTGTAATACTATTACCTGTTAGTAATAGATTATCACCACTAGGTATTTCTTTAATTTTATTATTGTTAGTTGCGTCAACTACTAAAGGATATCTATCAGCCATTTTGTTCCTCGCTATATGTATTTATTTCGTTCATTAAACTCTACCTACAACAGCGTGTACAGTGCCGCGTTCTGTATCGTCTTTAGTACCAATTGCTTTACCAATTACACTTCCTACTTTAGGATCATTGTCAACTGTAGCATATCCTGGTATTGCACTAGCAACTAGCATGTCGCCTTTGGCAACAGCACCAATTACATTTACAGGAACTTTACCTTGTAATGCTGTAAGCGTTCTAATGCCTGGACATGTTTGGTTCATTGTGTAAGCACTTTGATCACTTACTACGCCAGCTACTCTTGTTGAACGGTGTTCTGTACTTTGTGTAACTTCTTTGTCGCCACCAAATACAAGAACTGTTCCAACTGCATATTCTACATCACCTTCGTAGTACTCAGCCAAGTCAGCGTATGTTGCTTCAAAGCGTGAGCTTGCACTTAAACTCCATCTACCTGTTACAGTACCTGTAGTTGCAGCTGCACCTGTTGTTAATGTACCTGCTTGTATAGTTCCAACTGTCATTTTATGTGTATTTGGATTATACATTGCATGTGCGTTATCAGAATCAATGTAAGGACGTTGATAACCTGCGCTGTTATTAGCACTAAACAACACTTGATAATTTACATTGTCGTTCTTTTCGTCAACGTTAATATTGTTAGCATTTGTTGCTAAATCAGCACTACTAATGTTACCAGTAATTTGACCTACTACTGTCATTGTATCATTTACATAAACTGTACCGCTACCATTTGCAAGTATATTTAAATTTGTATTTGTTGTAATACTTCTAATATCATCTGCTTCTATACCAGTTGAAGTAACTCTTGCTTCTACGCTTCCGCCAGTTACAAAAGTAATAGTATCTTCACCACCTGATCCAAATCCAGTGTTAGTACCTAGTCCAATACCTGTTCCGCTGGAACCTAGTTCGTTAGCTGCTTCTATGAAAGAAGTATATAGCCATCTTGCTTTAAGTGCTGATGTTTCTTCTGTTGTTCCTGCTCCGCCTACTGTGCCGTATGGCGAGTTTCTATGAAATACACTTTCTGTGTATGCAGTTATGTCACCAACTCTTATAACGCCGCCTGTATTAATTGTAGGCTTTGAAGCACCGTTAGCACTAAGTATTGTGCCGCCTTCTGGTGTACTAAATGTAAGTGTGTTTGAACTTTCAGATAATACAACATTAGTTGCTGTACCACCAACAATAAATGATGTTGCTTGTAAACTACCATCATTTCTACGTTTAGCAATACTTGTGTTTTCATTGTCGTAAGCAACTTCACTTGTACTATATGCACCACTACCAGTTTTAACTAACACTTGTCCTGGGTCACCTACGATAGATCCACTTGAGAAGTAAGGTAGTATTGCACCAAAGTCTCCGTCTGCAACACCTAAACCTTTGTCAACAACATTTGCGTATGTATCGATTTGTGGGCTACCACTACTATTTGTAGTTCTGCCAAACACTTGATATTGTGTTAACAATGGTAAGTCTGCTAAATCAATTTCATTTGCTTTTATAGTTACCCAACCATCTGTTACAGTAAAGTCATCTGCATCAAATGCTGATAGTCCTAAGTCTGCTTGTGCAATACCTGTAGCGTTTGCTCTAGTACTTGCGACTGTCATGTTTAGTTTGCTTTGGTCTATTGCCGCCGCATTGTTGACATCTGCATTTATAATTGCTTGTGCTTCAATTTGTAAATCAAACTCAGTTGCTGTAACGCCTCTTGTAACAGTTAAGTTAATGTCACTTGCTGTGCTTTCAACTGCATTTACAATTTCATCAATTGGCGCTTCAAGTATACCACTTGACACACTAGGACTTGTTTGCTGTACTGAGCCACCACTTCCAAAGTCTGTTGCACCTGGAGTATATGTAAGTATAACAACGTTAGCATTTCTAACTTGATCAAAACGTGCTTCTCTAGCAATTAATGTTCCTGTTGCGCCGCCAGCTCCTGTAATAGCTTTGTTTGCACTAGCTGGATCAAACAATGTACTTGATTCTGGTGAAACAACAATTTTTCTTACGCCTGACGGTGTAACTAATTGTTTTGTTAATTTATTAGCAGCTACTGCATGATTTGTATAGTTACGTAAATCTGTAATTTCGTCATAAGCTGCAACAGCCTGATCAACAAAGTCCTTTGTTGTCGCATCATTAGCATCAGTTGGATCTAATAGATTAGTAATTTTATTACTACCCATATCCATTGCTGATTCCATACCAGTGGAACCATTAAGTGCCATAAAGCCTGGAGCAAGTCTATTAGAACCAGTTAGCTGTGATGCTCCGTTATGACCTAAACGTCTACTTACATAGTTTGCAATAGCCTTTTCAGTTGGAACTGCTGTGTCTGATAAATCTGTAAATAGTTCATCATTCGAAAACTCATCAATTGTAACACCTTCTTTAAATCCTAAAGATGCAGCTCTTGATATACCAACTTCACCAGCAAACGTAATTGAACCTGTTGATTGGTCAACAACAAAATACTTACCAACTCTAAAGAAACCATCATTATCACTACTGATAAAGAATACTCTACCTTTTCTACGTTCCCATACTTGTGAACTTGTAGCATTGTCAGCCTCTGTATAAGCACCTGCTTTTGCTTCAGCACCGCCTACTGCACTACCAAGTAATACGTTTGGATAGTTACTAGTGTTAAAACCACCTGTACCAATCTCTGTAAAGTCGTGTCCTGTTGCACGTAGCAACGATATAGCAACAGTAATTTCTGCTGTTGTTCCGTTAATTAATCCTGCATATACAAAACGTTCAGTATTATTAATAGTACCAATATCATTATTACTACCGCCTAATACATCGTTGGATGTTAGAGCCTGTACTTTAATAAAGTATACACTATCGTCTTTAACCCATCTACCACTTGGACTAATATGCGCCCCCATTGCAGTACCGTTTGTTGCCGTTGACAGTGCTACATCATCAAATAATTGGAATGTATTAGCTGTTTTATTACCAACAAATTTTGTTAACCCGTTAAGCTCTGTAGTACCTTGAATACTATCAAACACTACACCTTCGCCATTGTTCAATCCATGTGTGTTAGATGTAACAACAATAGTTGCCCCTACTACCATACTTTGTATATTGCCTTTAGTAACAGCATCATACTCTATAACTTGTAGCATTCTAGAACCATATGTAAATACCATGCCGCCTACATAGCCACCATCACCTGGATTTTTAATTGTTTGTCCTGAAGCATCTGTAGAGTCTTGTACAACTCTAGTTGCATGTGCTGTAGTTAACGCTTTGACAGATAGATAAACGTCTGTTGTGCCGGCACCCATTTGTCCAGATCCGCCTACTAAACTAGCTTGCGTACTTCTTCCTGCTGTATCTAGTTCTATTGGAACATAATCATAATTAGTATCAAACACTGCTTTAATTTGATTAGATGCAAGTGCAACACCTTGATCATCAGTTGTAGTAAATGCTGTACTACGATATGTTTTTAAATCGCTTTCATCAAAGTTTACCGCAGTACTTGGACGTTCTGTAATTGCTTGACTTGCTACTCCACTAAAGATAATTGATTCGCCGTGTCTGTATTCAATTAAGTCATCGTGTCCGAGTGCTTCTTGTAGATCGGGGAAGAAGTCTGTATTCGAACCTGCTTCCTGTAATGTCATTCTATATATGTGGTTACTAAATGTACCAGCAGTTGTTTGCCAAACTGCATTAACCTTAACAGTCAAGTCATTTGTACTGTCTACGCCGCCAATCCCTGCACCACTAAGTGTAATCTCATCATTAATACTATAACCTGTACCACTGTTACCTATTGTAATAGTTGGTGTGCCGCTGGACATTGTTACATTAAATTTAAATCCAGTACCAGTACCAGTTGTGCTTTTCTGCACTACTTGTGCAAATATTGCTGAACCAGCTGGTGGAGTACCTGTAAAGCCATTGCCGCCGCCGAAAGTAGTATCAAGTGTATTAACACCTGTAGCAAGTGGTGCACCATCACGACCAAAGTCTTGATCATTGTTAGGATCTGATAAGTTTTGTATATTCGTAATTTTATAATTCAATCCGCCAGCAGTAGGGTGCAAGAGATAAACTGTTGCATTCCTTAAAGGTGGTTGTCTAAAATCGTATGCTATAAGACTAGTATCGGTTAATGCGTTTGTAAAAGTGCCAAAAGTAAATGCTTTAACTGTCTGCACTTGATCTCGTGCAGTTGTAACTTGATCCGGTATCTCGTTTGGATCAGCACCTTCAGCAACTAAACCAAAGTTACCATAACCGTTTGAACCGTTTAGTGATCTAATCTCTGAACCATTAGCTGCATAGTATGCCGCATGTGTGTAGTATGTAAACATACTAACCATTTCAGAAAACGCACCGTTATTAGTTACAAGCCCATATGCTAAATCGTTAATTTGTGTAAAATCGTTTCCTAGTATACTTCTATTACCAGCTGTTTGTAAGAATAAATCTTGTACAATATCAGTTGCATCGTGTCCGCCTACACCTGGTAAAGTAGCACCTGTTTTATTATATCCGTTACTAGTATTTGATCCTGGATCTAAGTAAAGTATAGCCTTACCTGTGCCACTATCATAGTTTGAAATAGCATTAACTTGATAACGTATTCCTTCAAAGTAGAATGGTGCCGGTAGTTGTGGCAATCTTAATTTTAATCCTTGAGACTCGCCGCCTACATCTAAACTTTCGACAGCAAGCGAAAATGCGTTTAGTGTCACTGCACCGCCGCTGATACCTACTGCTGTTGAGCTACCACTGTTTGCAAGAATACGCATTGGAATATTACCAGCGTATGCGTCAACATACATTCCGCCTCGGAATGCTTTTTTATTTTCACTTTTACTAAAGCTAGAAGCAGTTTGAATATATGGCGACTTAGTAAGTACCTGACCGTCTGGATCAAGCACACACATAAAGCCTCCGTGTCCTTGTACTGTTACGTTACGAACAATAGTTGCATCATCTAACAAAAACACATCCATTTGGTCATTGCGTAATGGTGGATTATAAGTTCCTGCATTTTCTAATGGATACTGTACAATATCAATCAGCTGTCCAACTAAAGTAACACCTGAAGTAACTTCTACCCATCTGTCAGTAGTAAGTATAGTATTTCCTGTATCTGGATCAACAACTTCGTCACCGGCTGTTGATGTATGTTTTATTAATGATCTAAAGTATTTGGCTCCACCGCCTGTGCCACGAACAACAAAATCACCTTGTTTGTAATTATTTGCAGCAGCCCATGTTGGCTGAATTGTTCCTAAAGTTATATCAGGATCAAAGTTAGTACCTGTATTTTTTGTTGGTGCTGTACCTATAAGTAATTGAGCTGCTAGTGTACTAATGTGCCCAATAGCCGCGGCTGTTTCAGTTTCTTGGCCAGCGAACCCGCCGCCAACGTATCCAGCATAATATTCGCCTTGATTTTCTAAAGCAAACTCTTTGCCGCCATTCCTTAAATCTTTAATTAATCCATCAATAATATATCCAGTATCACGTCTACATTTTTCTTCATTGTATGTGTAGCCCGGAGAAGGATAAGTTGTATCAACAAAATATATTACTTCGTCTTGGATAAATTCTTTGTTACTTTTTAATATATTGGCAGCTTGTGTGTACTGTCCTAAGTTTGATACAGCGCCTCCAACTTGTATTGGTTTTGTATTATCTGTAAGATAATGATTACCAAAAAATCCTACTTCAGCACCTTCTTGGTTAAAGAATGGTGTACCAGTAGTATGGAGTGTGATACCATCAAATTGTTTATCTCTATAAAAATATGTTTTTGCCCATTTACTTTGTGACACACGTTGCTTAGGTCTAATTATAACACGTCTAAACTCATCACCTTTTAGTGATACGTTGTTTGGAAGCCTAATTGGATAGTCTTCTTCGTAAATGCCTGTTTCAAGTCTAATTGTAACTTGCTTGGCTTTAACAAAGTTACCCATTTCAAGTTCTTCACCTGGAGCAAGTGTTGCATTGCCTTGTGTTGCATCAAATTCTTTAGGCTCAAGTAATTGCATAAAGAAAGTAGTTTCGTTAGTTGTCTGTGCAAACGTAATTATTCTACCAATAGCACCTGAACGCTTACCTTTAAGTACTTTACCAGGTAATGCATCTGTGTTAGCAGGATTAGATTGATCAATAAATCCGCTTGAGTTATTATCAACTGTTAAGAAGTATCTACTTCCGAACACAACATCAGCACCGCTATCAATACCGTTTTCAATAATATTATTAATTAAGTTAACATTGTTTGATACAGAACTTACTGCATTTGGTTCAGCACCTCCGCCGACTCCGTCACTAACTTGTGTACCTGTTGTATTTTGTTCAAATTTGGTTTGATATCTTAAACCAATACTACCTGCTGACGCATAGTTACCAAATGCTTGGTTATCATAAGGAGCTGTAAGTGCTTCGTTGGCATATAGTTCTGCAGTAGTAGTGTTTATTACTCTAACATATGCAAATGTATTATTAATTTGTGTCTGCCCTGAAACATTAAAGAATTGCACAATATTACCATTTGCTAAACCGTGTGCAGTTTGTGTTTGAATTTGTGCAGGATTTGTTCCATCGTATTTTGTTAATCCATTGTTGTTAGCTAGTAGTGCCTTTTCTTGATACTTCTTGTTCTGTAAAATAGACGAAGTAATTAACGAGCTTAGGAAAGTAAATGTTGCTTTTGTTTGTTTTAACTGTGTTGTAATAGCAATACGACCACTTACACTAGAATAGTATCTTTCTCCAGCTATACGAGTTAAACTGTTTGCTGTATCGCCTCGGTTAGCATCTAATCTTAGTGAATCAATTATTAGACCTAAATCTCTTTCGCATGTTGCAACATTATATGTATAGTTAGGAAAGGTGAATTGTATATAATTTGAAACTTCTGAAATTATGTATTGCTTGTTTAATTTTAAAGTTGTACTTGTAATTGGGTTGGCAGCATTTTCAACACCTTGTGTATCAACGACACAATCAGTTGTTGTTCCACTTGTAGTATGTGCAAGTGTTTGAAAGTATGGGCCGGGTTCTTCCGGAGCAGTTTTAATTAATTCTTCTGCTCTACGTGCGGCCGCATTAATTGTTCTAAATGCATATGTGTCTGACGTTCCTTCTTTGCCGTTAGGAACACCTTGCATAGTATCATCGCCGATTGTACTAACATGTAATACTTCAGGTGAGCTATATGCTGTATTATCTACATAATATTTTGTAGCGGCTTGTAAATCTTCTTCACCGTTTGGAGTACCGTCACCTTTAAGATCACCTGGATGATCGCTTAGTGTAAGTATTCCGGCCATTGTATCGCCTTGGCGTCTTACAATACTGTCACGTGGCATACCTACGTCTTTAAGAAAGTTTCCTTGTAGGTTAATGTCAAAGCCGGCATCTACAATAGTATGTGCATCTGCAGCATCAATAGTTCCGCTTACGTTTATTTTATTTGCAGCAGCTTCAGTTTGTGATTCTGTGCTTGCGTTATCTGCTGTAGCAAATAATGATAATTGATCAGCAGTAACATACCTAATAAAATAAGTTGTTCCACTCACTAAATTTGTAGGATCAGTATCTTCAGCGTTGAATATAAAAGCAGTACCATTTGCACCACTATCATAACCATGTCCTGCAATAAACAAGTTTCCTGATACATAGCTTGTAATAGCAAGTGTGTACTGTGTATTTGTTGCAGGTTCAGCTGCAATTCTAACAGGTAACCCACTAGTAATGTAACGTCTATCAGCATATCCTCTTGTAATTACAAGATCGTCAATAGTATACGAAGTTGATTTTCCTGGTTGTGAGTTAAGTGCTGTAGCTGCTGATTCTGTTATTGCAACACCAGCAATGGCTTTATTTGCTGCATCTAAGTCTGCACCTAATGTAGGAGCAACATTGTCATCAACAATAGCACTAAACGTAGTTGAAAGTATAATTTTGCCTGGAACAGTTGTTGTATCTACTGTAATACTATCAGCTGACGCTGCATTAAGATCAGAATCACTTCCTATTGTGCTATAAATTATTGATGTACCCGCAGCGTTAGTAGTAATAAGTTTATTACCTTCTAATGTATTTGGCGTATCACCTAATGTTGTAAATCCTATTTGGCCGCCTTGCCCAAATACTGCGTATAGTTCTTGGAAGTTTTCGTTAACTTTACGGAACGATTCTCTAATACTATCGCCGGTGCCGTCATTTCCTTCTACACCAATGTTTACATCTTGTTTTGCCATTCTTTCACTCCAGTTTTAGTGTTACTAACATATTTATCGTTTACTTTTGTAATCTTAATGTAAATACAGTATGTTCATAAAAGAATACACAAAAAAGACTACACATGTACGCAAGAGCAAACTAGGGGCTGAACATACATATAACAGAACGCAAACTGTTGCAGTATTTAAGTGCGATAACTGTGATACTCCGTTTATCCGGCTAAGAGGATCGATGGATCCTAAGCGATTAAGTAATAACTACTTTCACGTATGTAACGATTGTGATGCAAAGGTGTTTGCACAACGCAAGGGTGTTGAAAAGAAAAAGATGTGGGATATGAATGCCAGTTCTGATATACCTATTAGCAAACTTTAAACTGCTGGCATTGCTAGTTTATCCATATCAAAGTTTACACTAATTCCGCAACCGCAACTACTATGTGCATTAGGGTTAGATATATCAAACATTGATCCTATGATGTCTTTTTTATAGTCTACAACAGTGCCCATCATAAACATAATACTAGCAGTCCCAATAATAAATTTATTACCTTCAGGTGTTGCTATAACTTCGTCGCCTTTTTCAATATCAGAAGCATCGCTCATTGTGCCCCAGTCGTATTCAAAACCAGCACACCCACCGCCTTTCATATTTAATGTAACTGCAATAGCATTGTTTTCGTTGCAGATAATATCAATTTGTCTTTTAGCATTATCAGTAAGTGTACAAATACTCATTAATCTTTCTTCCATATAGTCCAGGCGCCGTATGCAATAGCAATCCCTGCAGCAATTTTAGCCAACGGTGCTAAAAATAGTACCATAAGTCCTAATATAATTAGAGCTGCACCGTCCCACGAAGTGCGTTCTTTTATTCTTGAATCAATCCATTTCTTAAGCATACTTGTCTCCTTTAGCATTTACTGACCCAGTAGTTTTCATTGATTTAACTTGTTTTTGAACCAATGGCGATTGCTTTACTGTTAATTGTGTTCTTTGATTGCGCCCTGGCCCTGTTTGGTCAACTCGAGGGCTTGTTATTTTATCTATTTTTAAATCTTTACCACTATCTATATACATCATCTACTCCTTACAAAAGCTTCTAAGCTCTCTACTGTTTTTGTTTGTCTAGAGAGTTTTCTTTCAAGTACAGTGATAGCTGCACGTTGAGCTTTAAGTTGATCTTCTAAACTCTGTACATAGCGTTGTGTAGGAATCTGTTGTTCCATGCCATTCTCAGCAATCATAGTATAATGATCAACACCCTGTCCTTTAAGTCCACCTGTTACCCTATTAGGATTTTT
>Ga0307488_10004612_pt1 | contig 11487 bp, 16 predicted proteins | sample SB02metaG_FD_202248 | JGI IMG/M metagenome (GOLD analysis project Ga0307488, IMG submission 202248) | Sea-ice brine microbial communities from Beaufort Sea near Barrow, Alaska, United States - SB 0.2 | ecosystem: Environmental > Aquatic > Marine > Coastal | place: USA: Alaska | collected...
GATGCCGTCAAAGACTGCATAAACGCCATGCGCCCCATTTTTAGCTGGTCGATGCTAAAATTAGCAGAGCCAATCTTTCGATCTAAGTCAGCAACGTGGTTCACCATTACCTTCTGGGTGTCATTTAATTGGTCTTCAGTGTAAGATTTATCGTTGATCGTAATGGTGTTTGTTTTTTTCTCAGCCATTGTGATCTCCTTTCGGGGTTGGGGTTAAAATTATTCAGCAGCCCACGGCATACCTGTTGAGTTAGCATTGTTAGCTATCTTAGTGTTAATTGATTTTGTTATTAAGGCTTCTGTTCTAGCACCTTCTCCATCAGCCTTACACCAAGCTAATACGTCTGCTTCAGTTAAGTCTGCGTATGGTGTGAATCCTGATGCAGTGTGGGCAGGAGTGGCCTGTGCAACTTTTTTATACGCAGGACTTAAAACTCTTGTCACTGTCTCCGTAACATAGTTGCCATCAACATCTTCTCCAGTAATAATGTCTCGAATTTCTGTAACCTCTGCCACATCAACTTCACCTGTGTGCAAGTATGACCCTGACCGACTGTGGATTACCTCAGTGTCTTCATCAACGCCACTGCAAGACCAATCTACACGATAAACTGCACCTGTTGCAGCTACTCTGTGCATGTCCTTGACGGACCATGTGAATGTAATTGCCATGTCTTATCCTTCCAATACTGCTATACGAGCCAAGGCTGCGTCTAATGCTGTTGATAGTTCCTGAACCGCCTTGACTAGTGGTATGACAAACATCTCACGGGATACTTGCTGCACCCCAAACTGATCTTCTTTCCATCCAGCAAACTCTGATACACCAGCCGTGTTTAATGCAGCTTTAACTTCTTGAGCAATAAAGTTGTGCATTAATACGTCTGTGTTCATATCATTAATAATATTACCGTCTTCATCTTCTCTGCGTAGGTGTGCAAGCTGTGCATCGTTAGCATCTAACTCATCAGATGGTTTCCAATTGTATTTAACAGTCCTGAGATCATTAATAAAATCTAAACCTAATGTTTGATTTGTAATGTTTTTCTTTAACCGTTCGTCCGATGACCGTGACCAGTTAGCATCTGCATCAAAGTCATTTGTTACAACATTACTAGCTTTACCAAATGAAAAGTCATTAGCTGATACAGTTACAGTGTCACCTATTCCGATAGCGTTATCGGTTGTTGATGGACCACTGGTCTTATATCCTATTAAAATATTTTTGTTACCTGTCGTAAGGTTTTGGACACTTGAGCCAACATCATATCCAACACATACATTATAATCGCCCTCTGTAATTAAATCTCCCGCTAGAGAACCAAATAATTGGTTACCAACGCCAGTTGAGACTGATGTACCTGCTAACGCTCCTACTGCTGTATTATAAGAATTACTGTTAGTATTAATATTTTGAACTTTTAAAGCACCTCTACCGATTGCAGTATTTCTTGAGGCTTGTTGTTCTCCACTTAATGCCTCGAATCCAAGAGCTACATTGTCACCACCATTTGTTGCAAGTGCATCACCCGCGAAACCACCGATTAGGGTGTTCTGTATCCCAGTTGAGAGTGTAAGACCTGCGGCGTAGCCCACCGCAACGTTGTAATTGAGAGCGTCATTATTTTGAACCTTTAAAGCCCTATGCCCAATAGCGACAGAACCAGAACCCGTATCTTCTGTTTCTAGTGCCTCATGCCCCATAGCTACGTTGAAATCTCCCGTAGTTATTTTTGATCCTGCTTGGTAGCCAAAAATATTGTTTTCAACTCCGCTTGTCAGAGCATATAGAGTTTCCATACCAACGGCTGTGTTGTGGGTTCCTGTAGTAACACCACTTCCACCAGATACACTCCCAATAAAGGTATTAAACTTGCCTGTGGTCGATCCCTTACCAGCCTCAAATCCGACTGCCGTATTGTGCATATCCGCATCAGTGCCAGTTTGTGAACCTAAAGCATTTCGACCTATGGCTACTGAATTATTACCGTCAACGTCTACATCTAATGCACTGGTTCCTATGGCTACGTTGTCTTGTCCAGTTGTTAAATTAGTGCCAGAATATCCGCCCACCAAAACATTGGCATTTCCGCTGGTCAAATCGTAGCCTGCAATATAGCCAACTACGGTGTTTGTGTTTCCAGTAATTACACCAAGACCCCCTGCTTGACCCCCAACATAAGTTGAAAACAAGGAGGTAGCTGCATTAAGTCCAGCATTATAACCTACTGCAACATTATAAGCGTCAGCAGCAGCATCCTGATCTTCTAATGCGTATGCACCAACAGCAACATTAGTGCCGTGTCCGTTTTCTGATTTTAAAGCCTTGTATCCAACAGCAACATTTCCAATACCTGCGGCTACCGCCGTTCCAGCTTCATCGCCCAATAAGACGTTGAAATCGCCTGTGGATATTGAGATACCTGCGTTTTTACCTGCACGGAAGTTGTTAGTACCGTCTGTGTCCGTTTGAAATGTACCGTCTGTATTTGCTAGTACAAGGTCACCAGTGTTCCTAATCCTCATAGTTTCTCTGGATTCTACTGCACCATTAGCGGTGTTTTCAAAAAGCATGTATGTTTCGCTATTGCTGTCTGTAAAATTACCATTTGCAACAATACCTATTCGCCCAACTTTAGCTTCTCCACCATCTTCTCCTGCGAACCATAAAACTGATCCGATAGAATTGTTAACCGAAACACTTGTATCCTGCCGTTCAAGAGTTAAATCAGCGGAACTCGATCCTGAATCTTCTGTTATGTGAAGCAGTGTTAAAGGTGCAGTCGTGCCAATTCCAACAAAGCCAGTGCTGGATATCGTCATCTGACTTGTTGGGCCAGTGCCTTGGTTAACACCATCAGCTTTAGTATAGAACTGTATGTTTGTGCCAGCATCTCCAGCAGCCATATTTTCATTTGCAAAAGCAGTGATTTTAGCGTCTGCGGTTGAAAGATTGCCACTGGAATCAGCTCCAGACCAACCAAAGCTTCCTAAACTTTCATCTGCGGAAGGAAAAGAACCGTCTTCTCTAAAGAGATGTACACCACCATTGCCGCTGCCAGTAAGAATACCAATACCAGCGCCTTGATTTTCTGGAAGTGCGTTGAATCCAATAGCTGTGTTATTCAATCCACCATTAATAAAGAACATATGGTCAAAATCGTTAGTCTCTACTCTAAAATCAGGGGCGGCTTCTCCAGTTTGATTAAATATTGAGCCCCCGTTAACAGTCAGAGCGTCATCAACCAACAAGTCCACAACGGACAGTGCGGCGAAGGCGTCAGTTATAACCGCGCCAGAACCCCCGCCGTTTGAGTAGACCACTTTAACATGGCCGTTGGGTATCGTAACCGTTGTATCACCGTTTCCTTGAGCTATTATAATGCTGAAAGGACCGCTGCTATCTCCGCTGTTGTCTGTGGTCGCGTTGTGAATAAACCACATCTTGCTAACCGTGTTTGGGCCAAGCGTAATAGTACAGGCGCTGTCAAGCGCCCCCCCGTATTTTAAAAACATTGCGCGACCGGGATCACTGGCACCGTCCGCAATCGTGGTTGGATGTGTGTTGGCGTTGGTCGTAATTGTCTCCGTGCCAAAAGCAAACGCTTCCGCAATTAATTCTAAGTTAGTGTTGGTGGTATCGCCCCAAGAGCCCGACTGTTCTCCGGAACCAATTTCCTCTAACCGTAAGTCATTTGTATATACACTTGCCATGTTTTTATCCTATACTACTGTGCCTTGCTCAATTTGAACCCAAGACGGGTCTTGAAAGGCCGTTATGTTTACAAAATTGGGCGTCTGGTCTGGAATAATCTTACCCCATGTTGACCCTAACACCCCCATTACGCCTGTGGCGCTTACCCCTGTCACGTCAACGTTGGCATGACCAACAATAGTAGTGGTGCCAATAGCCGAAGTCATTTGAACTACGGTGTTTGTCGTAAAGAAACTGCCTAGAACCGCGGTTCCCGCAACTCCAGTAACCGAAACATTTGCAGCACCGACTATCGTAACCGCGCCGACGGCCCCTGTTCCAACTACCGCGCCAACATTCCCAACCGCGTCACCCGCAATGTTGACCGCAGCACTGTTTACTTGGGCGGTCGCAGTTAACGGAAAGGCAACATTGGTATTCCAAGTTCCCGTGTCCCACCCTTGGATGGAACTGTTCCACCCTTGAAAGGCTGCAACCGGATCGGCCATTAGGCTATCCGGATAATCGCGTTAGAAGCATCCGCCGTTGGGAAAACAATAGTAAAATCGCCGGAACTAGCCGCCTTATCCGCGCCAAAGTCTAACACACAAACAGTTGGGTCCCCCGAAGCCGCCTCGTTATAAATCAAAGCGCCCCTAACAGCAGAAATAGTAACCGTCGAAAACACCTCGTCAGCGAAATCCGTGAAAGCGGTCGTACTGCTGCTCGTAGGCGTTACACTGGTCAAGAAGTTACCTCCAGCCGTGTAGTTCGTTCCGCTAATCTCATTGGTTGCAGTATAAGCAGTAGTTGCCGCAGTGAAGGTTGCGCTGTTGTCATAAAGAGCAAGTTTAAAAACGTTGCTCGCTGCCGTGAAATTATGCACTGCCTTCATCAATTCTACTTTGAACGAAGTACATAGAAAGTTGCCGTTAAAAGCCATCTACATTTTCCTTATATACTCGGCCAGCGTCGGCTGGCCCGCATCTTTAATTGCATTATATACCGTAGTTCGGTCGCTTTGAATAGCCTGTTTCATATAGACGGCTATGACCTTCTCAACCTCATTTCGGTACGCAAGAGCCTGATCCCGTATTTCGGGGGGCGCGGTTTCGGAAACATTTATGATTTTGCTCACACAACGTTTCGCCGTTTCTTCAGGGGTAAAACCGCGGTTGTCCGTAGTCTCAACCCCCACCTTAAAATCATTAGACATTGATACGCCAAAAGACATGTTATTCATTGTTTCTGCCTCACCACTGGTCCTGTTCTATACTCATCCGTTACTTGCTTGCTCTCGCCAAGGAGTTTGAGCCCCATAATGGCTTCTACAAAACGTTTTTCGTACAAAACCTGCATGTCTTGCTCGCCTTTCATAAAGATAGAGGCCTCCATCAAACTTCCGTACAAAAGCGCTAAATCCCCGTTTTTTGCTATCCACGTTACCGTGGAATCCGCGCCAATAGAGGCAAGAGTCGCTGTAGCCCCCGTAACGTCTCCCGTAAGGGTTTCCCCAACTACGAAATCGCCACTTGGAATAACTACATCAATTGTGGTCGAGGTCGGAACATCCGTTACGTCGCCGGATTGGCCGCTGGTGGACCCCGTAACCGTATCCGCCGAAGTAAAAGTACCCGTAACCCCGCTTAACGTCAGAGTAAAAGTACTTTGAGTTAAGCTCGCGGGGCGATAAAAGTAGTGCATTTCAGCCGCATAACCCGCATCGGGGGTCGGACCCAGAATAAGGTTTTCTAGGTCGTATTGAGCATAATAAAGAGGGGGTCCCGTAACGGTGTGGTCAGGATTGAAAGACTGCACAAAGTCTGAGTCTTTGAAGTCCATAAATACAACGTCGCCAGAACTGCTCGTGTACGACAAGGCAAAAGGCGCTAAGAAATCAGGGGGGACGCCTAAGTATTTATTGTTTTCAGACATATTACCCGCATCGTTCTTTTGGAACAAGTTAAGCTGAACGTTCTTTAAAATACGCTCCTCAGTGTTTCTTATAAACAAAGGCAGGTTTCTTATAAACGTAGTGTCGTCGTTATCAGTGTAATCCTGTATAGCCTGCTTTAGCGTGGTGTAAGTATAGCTCATGTTGTAACCACCGTAATAACTCCTACAAGGCCATAGCCCACTATGGGAAGCGGGTATGGTTCTTCAACTAAAGCAATCCCAACATAAACGTCTAAAGTTTCTGCTACATCTGGGCGGGCGTTCTTTAAAGCCTCGGGATCAGTTGTTTTTCGAAAAGGCCCCAGTTGAGGTTGCTTGGGTTCAAACTCGTCGCGGCCAACCAGCAAGCCGTTCCACTCTTTGCGCATGTCTCTATAACGATACCGGAACCCGGATCGGTCAGAGATTGCATAAGAGTTCTTGCCCGACGCAAACTTGCTCATCATCCCATCCTATAATAGTCGTACTGAGGTACAACGTTAAACGACGCACGATCACGGTCCTCAGTCATGGCCCGCTCAAACTCTTCCTCGTACATGGCTTTCAAAAGTTGAACACGTTGAGGAGCCCGCTTTACCGCAATATAATAGGCCAAACCCGCAGCCAAGCAAGGATAAAACCGGAAGGGCATATCCATGTTGTTTATATAAGTATCCGCATCATCCATGCGAGTGAGCGCGTTGTAATAAACAACGTCTGTGCTGTTGTCAGGAACGGGCCAAAGTTTAAGGCTCGGTGTAACCTGCCTGTCTAAAAAGAACTGGTTCGGGCGACCGTCCGTAGTTTTGTTTGGGATTGTAATATAGTCGTCTCGACTTAACCTAGCCAAAGAATAATCTGTTCCATCCCGACGAACTACCAAAGATAAAATATCAATAACATCCGCACCCAAAGCGTATTCGCCCGTGCCTTCCACCATTGCAACGGTGCGTTGTGCAATAGTCCACTGGTTTAAACCCCGGTTGGCCCATTCGGCCAGCATTAGATTCAAAGAACGCTTGGCTGATTTTAGGTCGTAACCCGTCCGAACCTCTAAGCCACAACGCTCAAAGGCTTCTTCAATATATTCAGCCACGTCTAGCTCAAAATTTACGCTGTTAGAAACCGCCATATCATTCCTCGCTGTAAATATTGTCGAATATCTGGTTTACATCTAGTGTATAGTCTAAATCAGATTTAGAATAATGTACATGCTGGGAAGGCTTGAAGTCTGGAGCGCCTTTGCCTGTCTCAAACCAAGCAGGATGAGTTACCCGCACACGGTTGTTAGGCAACGCAACAATATTGCCCGTCCATTCGCCAGCATCCAAAAGCTGCATAACATGAGCCTGTTTGTGTTGAGCAGGGTCATCCGCAACGTCGGTGTCGGTATAATCAACCGTAAACATATACTTTGCTGGAAAGAATTTGCCATCTATCTTTGCCATCCAAGGGCACGGTGTAGCTCTTTCTAAGGTATATACCGCATGAGTATGGGACGGACAGTCCCAAGGTTGCGCATTGTGTACCGCCATTGGAGCGGGCCAATCTTCTAAAGGCTCATCAGCAACCAAGGCAGTTATAGGCATGCGAGCCCACATTGCGCCGCCGTGAACGTTTTCGTCACCGTCCTCATCAGCCTCACAACCCGTAAATATTACTTGAAAGCTCAAGCAACGGTTGGGCATTGTAGTTACAGCAATCACCATGGCGTGTAGAAATTCGCCGTGATAACGCTCATGGTTGACCGTATACTCACGACGAACCCAACACTTAAAGTGTGGTATATTGCTTTGCAAAAAAGGCATTTAATTACTTTTTCTTAGCCGCGCCGCCGCGTTTCATTTTAGTAACGCCGCCTTTTGCATAACCTTTTTTCTTCATCATAGCGCCACCCATGTTTCTTTTAACCGCGCCGCCAGTTTTCATCTTTTTAGTCGCGCCGCCTTTTGCATAACCTTTTTTCTTCATCATAGTCTTTGCTCCCGCAATAGGGCCACCTGAACTTGCTTTAATAACAGGACTAGCCGTTTTAGCCGCATCTTTAAAAGCCGCCGCCGTTGGCGCTCCTTTAGAACCCGGTTTTCTCATTTTTTCGCCAGAACCCTTTGCAATTCTAGCTCGCTTATTTTGGATATTCGAATAAAGTCCTTGTTTAGCCATTAGGTACACTTCCATCTTTTACGAGCTTGGCGCAAACGACTGTTGGGGTCTTTTGCCGCTTTTGGAAAATCTTTCATTTGACCTGCCGAGCGAGCGCAGTAAGACTTACGCCGTTTTGCAGCCGCGCTACCTTTTTTAACTTTTCCCGTGACCGCCGTTTTCAACTTAGAACCGGGGTTCTTTTTTCGATAGGCTTTTACACCCGCTTCCGTCATTCCCGCCCCAGATTCAGTAGGGCGGAAATTCTTTTTGTTTCGCGCAGGCATTTTTTTCTTAGTGTCAGCCATACTTTTTACGCATATACAAAATAATTGTATAAGTATCCGCGCTCGTATGACCTACGGTTGTAAAAGCAAGGTCCCCGGTTTTGCCACTTCCCGCGTTGTTGGTTAAACCACCAAAAACGGTATAGTCGTGGGAGCCGCTCTGGTTTTCGCCAAGCTCAATGCAAAATGCGTTCGTAGTCGCATCCCAAAAAATTTGAACCTTCATACCAATGCACTGCCACCAAATACGTTCAATCACAACACCCGTACAGGCTTCACCGTCCACACTGGGTTCCAAAGCAGAAACATCAACCTTTGTGACGGCAGACTCTCCGGTCCCGTCGGAAACGTTAGTGAACTTCATAACGACATGTTTACCGCCGTCGATCAGAGTTTGTGAGGTTACAGCATCTGCCATATTAATCTCCTATGGTTATAGGTGGGAGCCGAAGCTCCCAACCAAAATGATTATTAGGCTGCAAAAGCAAACGTGCCTGTAGTACCCGCACCAAGATGTTGTAAATTATACGAAACATTCCACAGTCCCGCTGTTGTGCAAGTGAAGTAGATGTAAGAGCCAATGCTCATCAAGTTCGTTGTTGCGTTAGCAGGCGTAAACTTCAACAAAGTTTCCCCAGCAGTTGACGCATCAAACGTAACTGCGGAGCTAGTACGGCTCTCTATAATGCTGCCTGTTTCATAAGCATCGCTACCTGCACAATCAAAACTAAGGAAAGCAGTTCCCCCAGTAGTGTCTACCGACTGAGCGTGGATACACACAACGCCAACTGTCGCAGCCGGGAGAGTAGTAACCTGTTGTGCGCCGCCAGTAAAAGGATTGATGTTAATTCCAGCAACATAAGTAACAGTGCCAGATGTGGCTTTAGCAGTTACAGTAAGTCCACCTAAAGTAGGCATTCCACCAGAAAATACAGAGCCAGCTACCGTGAGGTTACCGCCGATAGAAGCGTCATTATTATATGTGGAATTTGTAGTTACAGCGCCCGTTGTGGCGTTGGTTGTAATATCTTCAAAACCGTTTTGCGAACGCACTGGTCCGCTAAAAGTAGAATTACCCATGAGAATCTCCTGTCGAGGGTTAAGTCAGCCGCACCATGCGGCTGTCAGGGATAGTAGAACGATAAAGGATTACCAAACAAAAAGAAAGGGGCGACTTTCGCCGCCCCTTATCCATAACATTTTCGTAGCTTTTACGCTGCGCCGGGAGTTCCAAAGACAGAACGCCAATCACTTACGCCGAAGGAATAACGCTCACGAGCCTTGAACCGCATGTTACCTGTGTCAAAGTCGCCTTCCATGGCGGTTTTGATTGGTGAACGGTTGAAGAGCTTGAAGCCGTTAGGGGCGTCAGTTTTGATGAAATAAGCGTCACTGTCTGTGAGGAAGTGATTAACTGTCGCTCCTTCAGGCAGCATGCCCATGTTCTTCATCGCGTTGGCATCGTTGTCCGCTGTTCCGGGACGTAGGTTAGAGTTAAGAACCCGCTCTGCAATAAATTGCAGTTCTTTAGGGATAATCAACTTCATGCCACGAACCGCAATCTTCAGACCACGCTCGTCAGTCAAACCTGCAACGTCGATCAGCATCTGCTCAAGAGAAGTCTCGTTGAGGTCGGCCGCTACGGCTAGAAGGTTTGTCTGATTGCCCGACAACGAAGGGTGTGCCGCAGAGCAAAGTGCTGCGCCGTCACCAATTGCAGAAGCACCTGCGCTGAACGCATTGTTCAGAATAGCTGCCGCTTTGATCTGCTTTGTCTGCGCCATAGAGCGAGCCAGAGCTTTGGTGTAACGAGACGCCAAACGATCATACAAGTTGTCTTCAATAGCTTCCTCTGTGATAGAGAACGCTAGTGCGATAGTTTCGTGAGTGTAACGCGCTGTGTAGGTCTCTTGAGCGTCGTCAAAAGTGATGGCAGAACCTTCACCCTTAACAGGGGCTGTTGAGAAACCTCCGAGCATAACCTCCTCCTCAAAAGCTCGGTCAGAGCTTTCTTCGTCAAAGATATCAGCATGCTCGTTTTCATAACGGTCATATTCCAAGCCAAACAGTGCGTTAAGGCCCGGTTCTAGCTCTTTAGCTAGTTGTGCGCGAGAAATAGCCATTGTCTATACCCTTCCTTATACGCCAGTTGTAGAAACAGTGCCAGCAGCAATGGAACCAGTAGGCGCATTGAAGTGGTTGTTTATACGAACAATTAATGGGATACCCGCAGCCGTGAAGTCGGAATTAGCCGCATCGTCTTGAATGCCCATAATCCTCAGTGCCAAAGTGTTGGTAGCTGCGATAGTGTTCAAATCTGCGGTTGCAGATGAGAGACCCGTCGCGGTGGAGCCAGAGTTGCCTGTTGCAAACGCAATGTTTGCGAACACAGCCGCACGAATTTCCGCTTCAGTGTTTGCCGCAGCGACTACGTTAGATGTAGCAATTTGGAACAACTGGTTTGGATCGTCGTACAGAAACGCTTTGACAGGAAAGTCGCTGTCTGCGCCAGAGCCCGGCCAATAGTTAGAAAACACAGGTTTTCCTGTCGTAGATGAAACGTATTCACATCCGCCAAACACACCCGCGATAGAAACGTTACCACCAGCCGCAGCTTGTAGATCGTCAATAACGCCCCCAGCCAACGGAATAACCGCCATGCCGTGGAAAATTGGGTTAGTGTTGTCAGATGCAATACGATATTCGGTCATACCCCCAGACGAGACAGTGCTGCCTTGCCGGGAAATAGGTCGAAGGCCATAAGATGAATCTGTATTAGCCATTTATCTTTCTCCTTAGTGGGAAGCAGCCCTAATAATTTTACTTCCTTGGGCCGCCAAAAGTTACACGAGATTGACGATCAGCTTTACTAATCGTCATGGTTGAATGTGCATTCTCGCGCATCATGTCGGAATCTACAGCTTCTAATTGGTCCGCGTTTCGTTTTGCGAAATAATCAGTACGCTCTTTAATGGTTTCGACAGGAATGCGAGCAAGCATTAAACCACCCACCCCAAAGACACCTTCATATTTACCTGTTTCGACTACCGGGCTTTCAAAATCGGGATATTCATCCTGACGGACAAGCTCCCAACCTTCGCGCATTTTAGCGCTGATGTTTTTACGATCATCATATCCGCGCGTCTCGGCACGAATCCAACGATGCTTAAAACCATCCGGTGCAGGCGGTGCATCTAGCATAGACGGTGGAGCCCACGGCTTACGCGCGGCCGTTTTCTCTCTAGTCTGGTTAGCGCGAGAAGTGCGGTCGATACCTTTATCATTTGAATCAGTCATCTTCTTACTCCTTCACGTATTTCGCGTATTCTTCTAGCGGCACACCCAGTTTTTTCGCTATTGCGACTTGGCTCGGGGTGAGTCGAACCTTTCTCCCACTACTGCGCCCAGAACTTGATCTTGAAACCCCAGC
>Ga0307488_10004613_pt1 | contig 11485 bp, 11 predicted proteins | sample SB02metaG_FD_202248 | JGI IMG/M metagenome (GOLD analysis project Ga0307488, IMG submission 202248) | Sea-ice brine microbial communities from Beaufort Sea near Barrow, Alaska, United States - SB 0.2 | ecosystem: Environmental > Aquatic > Marine > Coastal | place: USA: Alaska | collected...
TTTGTTCTTCGCGAATCTCCGATTCATCGACCATCAGCACTTCAAGCATGGTGATATCATCGTCTGGCGCACTATTTTTGATATGCTCGTTGACATCATCGTTGATTTTATCAAACAGTAGATCATGATCTTCCGTGTGATCAAACAACGCCTCAAGGCGCTCCTCACCGTACATTTCATCGAGGTCATTACGCGCCTCATGAATGCCATCTGACCAGAGATAAAAACGATCACCGGGCTCCATACTGTATTGATAACAGTTGTCATCAAACGCGCGATGGCCGACGACTCCGACAGGCAGGTGATTTGACGCCAGCTGAATTCTTTCGCCGTTTTGGCGCAACAAATAGCAATTCGGCAAACCACCTAGCCACACAGAGATGGTGCGCTTCCAAAAGCTGATATCCACCATGCCGGCACAGCAGAATACCCCGACGGGCAAGATACTCTTCAACTTCATATTGATTTCGCGGAGGATATCGGTCATGCCGAAGCCCTTGACCGTCATCCCATAAAATATCTCTGCTAGCGGCATGGCGCCGATCGCAGCAGGCAGGCCGTGACCCGTAAAGTCTCCCAATAAAATATGCATGCCGCCTGAAGGCTTATGAGCCGCCAGCAACACGTCACCATTAAACACTGCCAGCGGCGATAAAAGATGCTTGATAATGGGCGAGTCTAGACACCCACTGTGGGCAACGTTATCAAATACAGCCTTCGCCACACGCTGCTCCTGCAGCATATAGGTATTGTTCTCAGCAATCTGGTCGCGCTGCTTTTGCAGAGTTTCGTGCATCTGCCGCATACGCTGAAGGGCGTTGATCTTAGCTTCGAGGATAACGCGATTATAGGGCTTGCTGAGGAAGTCATCGCCCCCCGCATCTAGGCACTTGGCCAAGCTCGCCGCATCTTTCAGGGAGGTGAGGAAGATGATGGGAATATAGTCTTCGCCAGCCAGACGCTTAATCAGTCGCGCCGCCTCAAACCCGTCCATCACAGGCATCAGTGCATCGAGCAGCACCAAATGCGGTTTCTCTGCTTCAAATTGATCAACCGCCTCTTGTCCATTGGCCGCCTGTACGACCAGATGCCCCTGCTTGCGCAGAATCGTCGACAGTATCAGCCTATCTGAAGCATTATCGTCGGCGACAAGCACCTTGATCTGGCTCATATCTATCGCCTCGGAGTCAGACTGAAACCCAGTTTATTGAATAGTAAATAGCTGCTCGAAATTAGAGATTGTCAAAATTTTTCGGACATCAGTATTGCAATTGACGATCTTAATCTTGGCCGAATCGCCACCCGCGTGATCTCGTAACAGCAACAACATGCCTAAGGCGGAGCTATCCAGATAGCTTGTCTGTTTCATATCGACACAGTACTCGTCTGGTTCAGCGTCTGTTTTTTCGTAGGACTCGCGAAAGTCCTGGTGCGCGCTAAAATCGAATCTTCCTTCGATATTAATTGTCAAAGAACGACCGTCTTGTGATGCAGAAGCCCAAATCGACATCTTAATTCCTCATCCATTAGTGACTAATATTCGACCTGTTTAGCTGCCGATCTTAATAGCATAGTCGAAAATTGAGTTAAACCAAATTTCTCTGACCATCACTGGCTATCGCCGGCGATATTGCTTCGGCTGGCACGTAAATTGACAAGTAGATTGATGTTTTGATGAATATCTATATTGCTAGTTTATGGTGAGGAATCAGCGCCGAACTGCTTTACGGCGACGGCCAGCCTTAGGTGCCTCCAGCAATCTAGCAGCGATCTTTGACAAGGGCAGCACTTCATCGACAGCACCTAGTTTAACTGCAGCACCAGGCATACCCCAGACCACGGAGGTGTCTTCATCCTGAACAATGGTGTAGCAACCGTGTTGATGTAGTCGAAGCATACCCTGCGCGCCATCGGCGCCCATGCCTGTCAGCAACACACCGATCGTGCTTTTATGAGCATGTTCTATCACTGAATCGAACAGCACATCAACCGCAGGTCGATGGCGATTGACCAGCTCACCACCACTCAGCTTACAAAAGAACTTGCCATTGGTCTTCACAACCTGCAGGTGCTGATCACCGGGCGCAATGTACGCATGACCCGAAAGGATAGGACTGTTATGACACGCCTCAGACACTTTCATCGCACAGGTATCATCAAGCCGACGGGCATAGGACGCACTAAACTGCGCGGGTATATGCTGAGTTATTAAAATCGGCGGACAATCTGCCGGTAGGTCCATCAACAACGCCTTAATGGCCTCGGTACCGCCTGTTGACGCGCCTATGGCAATCATGCGCCCAAATACGGATGAACCTTGCGTCGTTGAAGAACTCGCCGGCCTCGCAACCGCTATCCTCTTCTCCAACGGTCGCACCCGTGCGCTAGCCGCAGCACGCACTTTTTCCTGAACCTCGTGGGCAAACTCAGCAATATTTCCCGCCAACGTGCCATTGGGCTTGGCGATAAAATCGACGGCGCCCAACTCCAGCGCTTTAAGGGCCGTGTCACTGCCTTTGCTGGTCAGGGTTGAGACCATAACGACAGGCATAGGGCGCAGACGCATTAAGTTACTCAGAAACCTGATACCATCCATTTTTGGCATTTCTACATCCAGGGTCAGTACATCAGGACACAACTTCTTGATTTTATCTCTCGCCATATAGGGGTCTGTTGCCGTCGCTACAACCTCAATGTCGTCGGTCATGCTCAACGCCGTGGTCAGTATTTTTAAAACTAACGCGGAGTCATCGACGATGAGCACTTTTATCTTTTTCATCTAGGCCTGCCTAACTTTGCGATTGCCTGCATTGACTACTGCCTGTCCGGTATTTCAAGCACTATTTAGGCGATTATTTAGAATAGTTCTATGCTACCGTCTGTATTCGTCGTTGTCACTTCCTTCGCGTAAGCCTTCTCACGCGAGTATATAGTGTCGTTGGTCACCTGGTTCAGGCGTCTGATACGACAATTACCCGTATCAGAAAAATACAAAACCTTACGTGGCCTCACGCCACCCAGGTCTTCAGCCGTGATCGGTATTTCTTCGCGCGCAAGGTACTCCCTAACAAAGGCAACATTGCGACCACCAACGTCTGTCATGTTTTCCAAAATCTGACCGCCACCAAAGAGCTTGACCTCAAGGTCACGCTTCTTGCCACCCATCTTCAGAATCTCGTTAATCAAATATTCCATCGCCCAGTTACCATAGCGAGTTTCCAGCTGGTCGGCCCAGTGATTAGACGAGCTATTCGCCTCGGGCAACATGAAATGATTCATGCCACCAATACCCCTGACACGGTCGCGAATGCAAGCGGCAACACACGACCCTAATACGGTCACCACCATTTCTCCTTGACTGCTGACGTAGAGTTCGCCGGGCAATATTTTAGCCGCCCAGGCACCCACCGAGCGGTCCCAGTAGCGATTGATTTTTTCCATGCCGAAAGTCACCGGCGGCTGTCTTGGCGCTTGCTCTACCATACTCAATTAGCTCCTTGCCCGAAACTTCATGAATCCAATCTCTGGTAGATAGTACGACCTAGGGGCTTAAATTTATCTGCTGCACCGAGCAAACTTTCAGAATGTCCAATAAACAAGTGCGAGTCAGTGTCCATCAGTTTATGTACCTTTACAAACAGCTGGCCCTGCGTATACTTATCAAAGTATATAATCACGTTGCGACAGAACACCACATCAAACGGCCCTTTCATAGGCCAGTCATGTAACAGATTCAGCTGTTTGAAAGTCAACATATCCTGCAGCGACCCGTCCACCTTAACATGGGCAGAGTCGACCTGCGAAAACCAGCGTTTCTTACGCTCTTTGCTGATCGCCTCCACCCGGTCCTTGTGATAAATCCCCGCCTGAGCCGTTGCCAGAACATTGGAGTCTAGGTCGGTTGCCAAAATCTTGATATCCCAGTTGCTTTCCGGAAAACCTTCCTTGAAGACCATAGCAATAGAGTACGGCTCTTCACCGGTTGACGCCGCGTTACACCAGACACGAATGCGCCGGTCACGCATGTGTAACTTGCGCAACATTGGGACGACCCTATCCGCCAGATATTCAAAATGATGATTTTCACGGAAGTAGTGCGTGAGGTTAGTCGTAATGGCGTTCAGGAAATTAGTTTCCTCAGCAATCCAGTCGGAATCAAGATACGCCATGTACTCATCGAATTTACGAAAATTCAACTCACGTAAGCGTCGAGCGAGACGACTGTAGACCATCTCCGCTTTGATATCAGCAAGAACAATACCACTATATTTGTAGGCAAGCGCAGAGATCGCCTGATAATTATTAGCCGACATTGGAAATTCACGTTGCAAAAATCTATCGTTACCAAGAACATCTCTAGGATCGAAAGCCTGCTTCCTGTTAGCCATTAGTTCTGATCCCATTAAACAGCTTTAACCAGTTCATCTTTCTTAATCGCGTCTCTAACTTCCGCGAAATCAGCCAGATCTTCTCGACCTAACAAATTATCAATATCGAGCAGAATAACCATATGCTCTTTAATGGTAACCAGGCCACGAATGAAACTCGTATTCAATTGATCGCTCATCTGTGGTGCAGGCTTAATATCAGCAGAGTCAAGGGAGTAAACATCCGAGACCGCGTCAACCACAATGCCTACCTCACGGGAATCGTTACCCGAGGTTGTCACCTGCAACACGAGAACAACCGTCAGTGGCCCATACTCGATGGCGGCCATGCCAAAACACTGTCGCAGGTCGATGATAGGAATAATCGTCCCGCGCAGATTGATCACACCACGCACATGAGGCGGCGCACGTGGAATTGGTGTAGCTGAATCCCAGTTACGAATTTCTTTCACCGCTAATATGTCAACGCCGTATTCTTCGTTATCCATGATGAAAGTCAGGTATTGATCCACTGCATCAATAGAGCCGACCATAGAGCCTTTAGAATCTGTAGAATCTGTATCCGCTTGCATAGTACTCATTGCTATCTCCGTACGCTCATATTAGTTGGTAATTCTTACCGTCGTCTCAGGCTGCTTTAATCTGCATGTGCGTCGTGTTTTGCCCAATAGTGACAATGCCACCAATATCCAGAATCAGAGACACGGTGCCATCACCTAGGATGGTAGCGCCTGAAATACCTTCCACTGACTGGTAGTTCGTCTCTAGGCTCTTAATCACCACCTGCTGCTGGGCTTGTAGTTCGTCGACCACAAGACCCACCTTGGTATTCTCGCTCTCCACCACCACAATCAACGATTTCTCGAGATTGCGACTGTCGGGCTCGATGCCAAAAGCGTCATGCAGCGGAATGATTGGAATGTACTCTTCGCGCAGACGCAACAGATCACAGGCACCGGCCACCGTGCTGACCTGCTTCTTGTCGACTGACAATGATTCAACAATGGATACCAGCGGGAAGATATACACCTGATTACCGACCCGAACCAATTGTCCATCGAGAATGGCCAGCGTCAGCGGCAGGCTGATACTAAAGGTTGAACCAACACCTTCCGCACTCTTAACCGAGACATGACCACCGAGTTCCTGAACATTTCGTCGCACTACGTCCATACCAACGCCACGACCAGAGACATCACTGACCACTTCAGCCGTGGAGAATCCTGGTTGGAAAATCAAATCGTTGATCTGTTCATCCGACAGCACTACATCCGGACCGATGATGCCGTTCTTGCGCGCCTTAGCGAGAATTTTCTCTTTTGGCAGCCCGGCACCATCATCATTGATTTGGATAATAATGTTGCCGCCTTGATGAAACGCATTGAGACTAATAACACCCGTCTCGGGCTTGCCGGCCTTAACACGCTCCGCCGGGGTTTCAATGCCATGATCGAGGCAGTTACGCAGCAAATGCACTAACGGATCGCCAATTTTCTCCATAACAGTCTTATCAAGCTCGGTCTGCTCGCCCTTCACGACCAAGTCTATCTTCTTATTCAGCTGTCGACTCAGGTCACGCACCATGCGCGGGAACCGATTAAAGGTGAAGCTGATCGGCAACATCCGTACCTGCATGACACTCTCGTGCAGCACTTGAACATTACGCTCTAAATCTTGCAGGCCTTCCTGCAATTTACTGACGTTATCGGAGGATAAATCAGCACCAATCTGACCAAGCATAGACTGGGTAATAACTAGCTCACCGACCATATTGATGAGTGTATCGATCTTATCAATATCGACTCGGATAGAGCCCGGCTCTGCTTTCTTTTGGGTCTGGGGCGCTGCTAAACCAATTGAGTCAGCATCTGGCACATCTTCTTCAACCGCCTCTGTGGCTTCTGGCGCCTCCACCTGCTCCGCGGCAACAGGCACCGACTCATCCATAATCGGTTCGATAGTTATTTCACACTCATCGACAACCCATTCGAACACCTCATCGACATCGGCTCGCTTGACGTTATCCGCCATCAAGGTCAACTGCCATGACAGATAACAGCTCTCTAGCGTCAGCGCGTTAAACGCGGGTAGCCGACTAAAGTCGGTGGTAATCGTCAACTCACCCAATTCACCGAGTTGAGTGAACATACGGATAGGCTCGTTGCCCGTGCGCAGTATATCTTCGCCTCCGACCAATTTGATCTGCCAACCAATAGCAACGGGCTCTACCTCGACTGTTTCACTGACGACAGCGTCCGCCGGTATATCAAGAATCGCTTCGAACTTCTGCCGCAACCCGTCTGCGCGCGCACCGTCCACCGGCACCTCAGCCTGCAAACCCTCCAGTAACTCACGCAGGCAATCCACGGACTGTAAGAAGAGATCAACCATGTCGGTGCTCATACCACGCGTCTCAGCTCTGACTTCATCGAGTAGCGTTTCAAGTACGTGGGTAAACTCCGCCACAGAGGCAAAGCCAAATGTCGCACTACCCCCCTTGATAGAGTGAGCCGCACGAAAAATGGAGTTGATCATCTCATTATCCACATTGGCCGGATCAAGAGACATCAGGCCAGACTCCATGACGTCTAGTCCCTCAAAACTCTCTTCAAAAAAGACTTGGAAAAACTGTGATAGTTCAATCGACATGTTGTTTCTCGCTCCATTAGCCCAGCGTTTTCAGACCTGCATCATCCTTGCATTAGCCCAGTACTTTCTTGATCGTGTTTAACAGTTGGTCTGGCTTAAAGGGTTTTACAATCCAACCCGTAGCCCCTGCATTTTTACCTTCTGTTTTCTTGCCAAGGCCCGACTCTGTCGTCAGCATCAAAATAGGTGTGTACTTGTAATCAGGTAGCGTGCGCAGTTCCCGCGTCATGGCGATACCGTCCATATTCGGCATATTGACATCCGACAGCACCAAGTCACATTTGTGTTGTCGTGCTTGGCTCACTCCCTCGACCCCATCGCAGGCTTCCACCACATCAAAGCCAGCGCTTTTCAGCGTAAAAGTAATCATTTGCCGCATTGAAGCGGAATCATCTACAGCCAGTATCTTGGTCATTAAACCGCTCCTAATACTAATTCGTCTAACCCAACATGTTCACTAAGCTGCAATGATTCACATACCTGGATGATAACTGAAGAAGGCTCTTCCCATGACACATCGAGATGTGTCGCCTTCGCTTCCTTAAAAAAGGCCAGCAGTATCTGCACACCCGTCGTATCCAACCGGGTGACAGCCGCTGCTTGCAACACCACTGCCTTACCCTGCGACATCGCATCTTCGAGTTGCTGATGTACGGCTTCAGCAGCACTGATATCGAACCTATCTGGCAGGGCTATTTGGATTTCTTCTGACATAACCACCTCTGGGGCTGATACCCGGACTTTCTCTACCGGGTCCTTATGATCAAGTTTATGTACTTCATAACCTGCTATTCACAGGTACTGGATGTATAAGCGTAGCTGGCATATTGAATATCGCGAGTAAGGCGACCCAGTACGGTACTAAAATTGTGGACGGTCGCGACGACTCAACTCATCTATCTCAACTTGTTCCATCTTGTCGCGTCGCGCTTCATGTTCTGCATCACGCTTGGCAGACAATGTTTCGATAGACTTACGCTTGACCCTTGATGCCAGCCAATGTGACTCCTCATTACCCAGACGACTCAATGTCCGCGCCACCTCAGCTTCCTGGCTGTCAATGGCGACACTGAGCTGGGAGAGAAAATTACGCGTGGACTGAAACTGCTGGGGGCGATAGCTAACCGTTTCTGCTTCCTGATGGTATTCCGCTCGGAAGGCTCTGAGCTCATCGAGTTTTGACTGATTGAATTCCCAGACTTCCTTCGCCTGAATATACACCTGGGCAGCGTCGGTCTCTTTCACCTCCGCAATCTTCAAGATGCCTTGAAATCTGTTTTCCATACTGCGACTACCTGAATGTTGTCAAACACCTAACAGGGTAACTAGAAGAGTTTTTCTAGTTTCTTAACGCACCCATTTAATAGTAGCTTCTCATTCATACCTTGCTTGAGAAATTCACGCATTTGAGGAAATTTTTCTACCGCATAATCCAATTCCTGGTCTTTACCCGCGGTATAGGCTCCCACGGTGATCAGATCAGCGTTGCGGCTGTAGGTCGCATACACCTGCCGGAAGCGCTGCGCCGCCCGGTAATGCTCGGGTTTGACAATATTTGGCATGGTTCGACTGACCGACGCCTCGATATCCACAGCGGGATACTGGCCCGCTTCAGCCAGCCGCCTTGAGAGCACCACATGACCGTCAAGGATGGCACGGGCGGAGTCTGCAACGGGGTCTTGCTGGTCGTCACCTTCCGTCAACACCGTATAGAACGCTGTCACAGAGCCGCCAGCCTCACGACCGTTACCTGCTCGCTCGACCAAATCTGGGATTTTTGCAAATACCGAGGGTGGATAACCTTTGGTTGACGGCGGCTCACCCACCGCTAGGGCGATCTGGCGTTGGGCCTGAGCAAAACGGGTCAGTGAATCCATGAGTAACAGCACATGCTTGTTCTGATCGCGGAAGTACTCGGCCATACGTGTCGTTAGCGTCGCTGCGCGAATTTTCATGGTCGGTGAGTCATCTGCCGGGGAGGCGATCACCACAGACCTGGCCAAACCCTCAGCATCTAAGATATTTTCAATGAATTCTTTGACCTCTCGACCCCGCTCACCCACCAGACCAACAATGATCACGTCCGCCTCGGTAAACCGAGTCATCATACCTAGCAACACACTCTTGCCGACACCACTACCGGCGAACAGCCCGAGGCGCTGACCACGACCCACTGTCATCAAGGAGTTGATGGAGACAATCCCCACATCCAGAATGTCTTTGATAGGCTGGCGGTGTAAGGGATTGATTATTTCTGGTTGCAGCGAGACATGAGTATCGGCATGAATCTCGCCCTTACCATCCAAAGGCAGGCCATTGGCATCGATCACCCGGCCCAAATAGGCATTGCCAACACCAATCAGCTTGTCGGGTAACGGAATCACCTCGGCGCCGGCACGCAGGCGCCCCATGGGCCCGATTGGCATCATAAAGATGCGCTCACCTTCAAATCCGACGACCTCTGCCTCGGTGAACTGGCCATCGGTATTGATCCGACAAATACCACCAAGATTGGTCTTGCATCCGGCGGCCTCCAGCATCATGCCAGTCACCCGCACTAGGCGACCTCGAGCCAGTGGTGCGGGATCGTAATCGGCCAGGTTTACCTGAAAACCCTTGAGCTTATCAAGCATCAAACAAGGTCTCGCTGGCGCGCTGCAAATCAGGCTCGGAGATTTCATCGATCACGGCATCTGCACCAGGCTCTTCCTTAAAGGCCTGACTCAGGCAACGCCGCAAATTACGCGACAGGCTGTTATCTATATTGGTCTGGGCCGAATGAATGCGACAACTTCCTACTGCCAATTTGGCATCCTCAAGCAACTCAACAGACTGGTCTTCCAGCGCCAGCCGATCGCGGACAAACTCAACAACATCGGGATGCACACTGACCTGCAGACGGCTCGAGCCATGCGGCATGGCTTGTAGACCCGCAGAGACAATGCCACGCACCTGTTCTGGGTATTGTTTGAGCTCACCGAGAATAACAGCCTCGCTAATCTGCGTAACCAGGGGTACCAGCATTTGTTCCATCTGCGCTCGCAACTCAGCCAGTGGCGCGTCAAAACCCGTCAACAGGGCTTTGATGACTTCTCGCTGACTGCTAATCTCTGTCTCAAACGCGGCACGCGCTGCCGCCTCACCGGCGACTTCTCCCGCTTGCTGTCCAGCTTCAAAGCCTGCTTGTTGCCCCTCACTGAAGCCGTCTTTTTTACCCTGTTCAACACCCGCTAGATAGCCCAAGTTAGCCGCCGCTGCAGGCTCATGATCAACACTCGGCGCCACCTCAGGCTGAGCCGGCGGCGTAACGGGCACGGAATTCGCATCCGCCGTTAATGAGTCGCTCGGGGGTTGATCATCTACATCTGGCGTTACGGGGTCTGCGCCCAACGCCTTAGCTGGGCGTGGCTGTTTTGCACGCGCGATAGCATCAGCGGAGATAACCTGTTGCCTCCTATCGCGAGGCGATACACCAGCGTCGTCTGCGGCGGTAGGGCCAAAGACCGCAGCAGGTATACGCTTGTGAGTGCCTCCCGATGCCAACTTGAACACCTTGTCAGAGGTGACTGTCGGTAGCTGCCAGGCCGTCGCCTCCCCTGCCTGGGCAGCGGGAATACGGCCCCCACGTATCGTTCCGTCGTACTTGGCCATACTTCCCTCCATCGACCCAACCATACGGATCTGTGATTAAACCATCGCCTCGCCAGAACCACCCAACTGTATATCACCGGCTTCAGCCATCTTTCTCGCCGCATTAAGAATCTCTCGCTGGGCGGCTTCAACATCACTGAGACGCACAGGCCCCTTAGATTCCAGGTCGTCTCGTAGCAATTCTGCTGCACGCTTGGACATGTTGGCGAAAATTTTCTCCTGCATACCCACATCTGCCCCCTTCAACGCAACAATTAATACCTCAGAGGTGACTTCACGTAACAGCGCTTGTATGCCCCTGTCTTCAACATCAATCAGATTATCAAAGACAAACATCAGGTCCTGAATTTCATTTGCCAGCTCTTCGTCCGTCTCGGTGATTCCACCCATAATCTCACTTTCGATACTCGATTCAATATTGTTCATAATCTCGGCTGCGACCTTCAGCCCACCCATCGCCGATGACTGGACCGACGATGAGCCAGCAAACTGAGTCTCGAGGATATCATTGAGTTCCTGCAACGCCGCTGGCTGCACCGTATCTAGGGCGGCAACTCGCATGATTAAATCTTGCCGAACCCTTGGATCGGGGAAATGACCCAGCACTTGGGCTGACTGGTCAGGATCAAGGTAGGCAATCACAATCGCCTGAATCTGCGGATGCTCGTAGCGAATAATGTCAGACACGGAACGCGGATCCATCCACTTGAGCGTATCAAGGCCGGTGGTATTGCCGCCGAACATGATCCGATCGATCAGCCCACCGGCCTTGTCGACACCCAGTGCCTTGACCAACG
>Ga0307488_10004615_pt1 | contig 11484 bp, 12 predicted proteins | sample SB02metaG_FD_202248 | JGI IMG/M metagenome (GOLD analysis project Ga0307488, IMG submission 202248) | Sea-ice brine microbial communities from Beaufort Sea near Barrow, Alaska, United States - SB 0.2 | ecosystem: Environmental > Aquatic > Marine > Coastal | place: USA: Alaska | collected...
AATAATTCTTTATTCTGTATTGTAACCGTCTCATATTATAGATACGATTAATAATATAATTATAATAATTCATCATAATCCGTAAATTATTATTATATGCCTCTGTTAATTCCGTCGCATTCATTTTATGTATATAACTAATATAAAAAATACATAAAAATACATAAAAAAATTATCTTTTTAAGACCAACTAGATAAACTTTGCGTGTAAGGATTATTTTTAAACGCATTCAATATTTCAGGTGCAATCCGATCCGTATTCACAGATTGATCGTAATTTTGGCTTGGTTTTACTCGACTAAAATTCTCTTGAAGAGAAGGCGCAGTTATACCTGCAGAATTTCCTGAACTAGGAACCCACCAACGATTATTATCACGATCAGAATCTTTTTTATGAATAGTAATATTATCGACTTGATTAAACATTTGAGTTCCACCTTGATTTGGTCTATTTTTATATGTTTTATTTACGTTATTATGTTGCCTATACTCAGCTTCATATGATTTTGGTGAAGTATATCCATTGGGTCCAGCAACTCCAGTATGCGATGCGTTTGTGGTATCTCTTTGCACGTTGGCCGACTGCTGTTTAGAAACCAAATAGGCATTTCCTGATTGATTTTCTACGTTCAAATGGTTACAATCTAAATCAGCTTCTGTCATTTCGCGAATAGTTGTTTTAGTTCGGTCGGATGGGTTATAGATTTGTCCGTTGGGCACAGGAGCCGTTGCGTTTCCACTTGAACGCATATTATAGACGACATCTTCTTTTCTCGATGGACGCAAGAAATCCATAATAGGAGAAACAATTGCTTTTACAAGACCATTTGCAGGACCCATATTAAGATCGTGTTTGGTTGTTGAACGGTTATTATTTAAATTGCTATAACTTTGAATACCATGATCGCCTGTTGTTGGATTATTCGTTCCAGTTGATGATGGAGTTGCGAAATCAGTAGCAGGCAATACTTGACGTTTTGCATTTTGATATTCTCTTGGTGCATATGTTCCTTCTGATTGATTTGTGCGTGTTCCGTAGTATTCTGCAGTTGTATTTACTCGATTCACATCATGCAATAACTCAATACCACGTGCGGTTTGAGCTTTTTCAATACCAGTCGTTGTCATCCAGCGTTCAGGGCCAGATGCATAATATTTATCTGGTAAATGTTTTTCAACTTTTCCTTGCGTACTTGTTGTAGGTGCATTTTTAATATAATGAATGCTTGGTCCTTCATGCCCTTTCAATTCAAAAGATACCTTAGGATTTGTATCCACTCTTAATTGATCAACCGTTTTATCTTGCCATAAATCTCTGGCTTCCATTCCAGAATTATAACCAGCACTTCCACTATGACCGTAACCTTGGTTTAATCCTGGCGCAACTCTTTCTTCTTCCCACGGTTTTACATTCGCCATTTTTAAACTGGGATTAACACGTGATTGCAAGAAATCACTCATATTTGGCGCACCATTTGCAAATTGATAACCTTCTTGTGGTTTAAACATAGGAGCTTGTTCTTTTTTACTAAAATGTTGAGATCCTTGTCCTTGCATATTATCTAAAACACTTTCGGTAATATTATGGTCTGCAGTTGCTCCGCGTATTTTTGCACCAAAATATGGTGTCATGTTTTTATGTTTAAATTTTGTTTTATCAATTGGCTCTCCAGTTAAAGAATATGATTGTTGAACACTTCCGCCTACACTATAATTTGAAGAATTTGTTTGTTCAACATTAGAATAATTGTTTGGATTAAAATACTTATCGGTGTGTTGGTTTGGGTTTCTATAACTATTTATATTTGGTTTCTCAACAGACGATGATATGGGGTAATTTTTACTGATGGGTTGTGGATTGACATTAGGTAAATAATTATTATTTTTAATATTTGTATAACCTTCTGTTTTATCTTTTTTTTGTTTTGATGCAATATACATTCCGCCTAATGCTAATAAAGGAACTGCTATTTCTGCCATTATTATTATATATATATTAAATACAATATTTAATATTTATGAATTGTATTAGTATTAATTATCTGATAAAATAGGCATTTTTGGAATAAATCTGTCTCTTTCAAGTATTCTAGTATTTAAATTATTTTGGAAAGTTAAACATGTATTTTCTTGAGGATTTAAGGGCAAAATATTCCAATTCACTTGTTCTAAATCACGAAAAGTCCAAGCAGGATGTGTTGCGCGTGATTGGTCAGTTGTAGTATTTGAGGACGTATATTGAACCGATTTACTATTTACAGCATGTTTCTCGAAATTGTTTTGGGTAACATCATCTCTATTTGTATTTCTAGATAATCCCATTAAATCACTTTCAACATTTATTGTATTGGTCATTAAATTCCCACCCCATTTTTGCATGCGTATAGACGGATCTTCCATATAAATTGGTTTATCTCCATTACCAGGAACATTCAACATATAGCGTCCTACTCCAGTAGATTCCTGTAATTGTTTATTTATTCGACAAGGATCATCGTGAAATCTTGTAAATGCCATTATTATATTATAATATATATTATAATATATTATAATAAGTTAATATTTTTCATTCATTTTTGATAATTTATATAGGGTAAGGTCTTTGTTTATCTTCTACAACAAGGGGTTTTGGCATAATTATTGGAATTCGGTTAAAAAAGTTTGATGTTGGTAATTTTTTAAAATCTGGTTTAATTGGTTTTTGTGGGTTTACCAAATTAGTTGAATTAATACCAAGTAAGGCAGATTCAATATCAACTGAATTATGAGAAAATGAATCTCTTGGCATATGGTCGGGCATCATTCCTAGGCTTGGAATAGAATCATAATATGCTTTTCCGCATTGAGAATATTTATATCCATAATATTTTTTACCTAAATCATAATAATTTTTTTCTAAACCATAATCTCCGCGTGTATTAATATTTCGAGTTGAAGCCATTCTATGTATATATTATAAAGTATATATTATAAAGTATTCAATAAATTATTTAAATGAACTGAATCAATGTCATTGTTTATTAATTGGTCGCATATGCAACGATGTAACAAATAGAAATGATCAAATTTAAACAGTAAAGTAAATGTTAAAATATCAATATCATTCGAATTGGTTATTATATCTGTTCCTAATAATACTAGATCAATTAATTGATTAATATCAGAATTCTGTTTGGCTTTTATAAGTATTTCTTGTATACTGTTTGAATTGGAAATTTTATTAAATAAGAGAGATATCATATTATTTATAATTACATCATCCCATATTCGAATATTGAATGCTTGTAACAGTTGAATACGATATAATTGATCCTTATCGTTATCATCATCCATTAAATGATAAGTGCAAACAAAATCAGTTTGATAATTATTCGCTTCTTCCATAAATAATTATAAATGTAACTATTTATGTGTTTATATGTTTATAATCATGTATTAACTATTATAAAATAAGACTATTATAAATGAAACGTGACTTTTCTAGATTATATAATTCAGATATTTCGGTTTGTTGCGCTCTTATGATTCTATATGCTAAATAAATAATAAAATCATTTGTTGACGTTTTTAATATACGTTTACTCATATCAACTGCCACTTGATGATGTGGTATCATATGTTTAATATATGATTCATCTGTCATATGATGCAAATGTTTTGTTACCGTAAAAAAACTAGGATCACAAAATGTATCACTTATTTCAATTTTATTTGGGGTTGTATAATCCCCTTGAGTTTCATGATAAAGTTTATTCATTTTTATATTATTATCGCTCATATCATCCGTATAATCATTGTTTATCATTGAATCTTTCATCATATTTATTTCATATTTTTGGATTCTTAATATGTTTCTTAATATTTTAAACATTATTGGATTGCGTGTATTATGTAAATGTTTTTCACTCATGTAAACGGCGACTTCATGGTGAGGTATCATATGTTTTATATATTCAGCGTCGGTTAGTTGGTTATTACATGGGTTCATTGTTTTTTTTAAAACAAATTTATTATTAATAGAAATAATAACAATAACACTAACAAATAAAAAAATAATTATAAATAATATTTTTGTAAATACCATATACTAATAATGCATATTTATATATATATTTATAATGCATATTTATAATTATATTTATAATGCATATTTATAATTATATTAATAATATATATACACTATGATAATGGATTTGATAAAAGAAAAAATAATTAATGAAAAATATCTCCATCATGGAGACATGATAGCAATACCTTTTTTTTTATTAGCTTTTATTTATTTTTATAGAATAAAAAATAAAAAAATAATAGAAATTGTATTAATGTATTTCAATTTTTTTGCATTTATTATTGATATTATATTTACCATTGTTTATTTCTAAAATTATCATTACCAATACACATAAAATATTTATTTAATTTGTATATTCTTTATCACGGGCAAGCTCTCTAGAAGGCAATCCTCCGCGAATCCATCCATCAGCCGCAATATTTTCGATTAAATTCGCTGGATTATTAATAGTCGCTTGTAACGTAGGTATCATGGGAGTTTGCGAGTATTGCATATAACTAACTTCACTGCTAGGGTTAATACTTTTTTTATTGTTTGCAAAATCTCCTTGCTGAATCTGTGCTTCTAATACAGGGTCTGATTTTCCACGACCTAAGTAAGGAACCGTAGAAAACATTCGCTGGTTCAACGAAATACGGCATTTGGGTTTAGACATATTATTTAATAAAAGTTTGGAACTTTCATCTATATTTGAACCACCAACGCTTAATTGATGACTTCCCGTAAAATTAACGTTAGGTTGGCTCAACGCAAAATCCATAGGAGTAGATAAAGGGCAAGACGGTCTAAAGGTATCAAGTAAATAATTAGCATATTCCGAATTTTGCAATGTTCTTTGACTAGCGTCTGTTTTGTCATCTCCTAATCTGGTTGTTTGTTGAAATTTATAATTGAATACAGAAGCCATTATAATATATATTATGATTAAATATTATAATTTTAAATACTAAAATTTTAGATATTAATAATTTGTCCACCGAGGAGGCATATTTCGTGTGCATCCTAATTCGTTATCAGTTACATCACGGCAAGAAACCATATCGCCATAACAAAATTCTCCAAATGATTTTTGGTCGTTTGGTATAGTAGTATTTGGCATCGGATGCCATGCTCTCATAGATTGATCAAATGAAAAATTATCTCCTAAATCTTTGAACAATCTCTCATCTATTGTTGTTGTATCGTCAAAATTATTAACAATAAATTCTTTTGTTTTATTATTCATTTCATTTTCAACTAAAGGATTAAATGCTGGAGCAGCTTTATTTCTAGATGGGTCGTCTTGAATTTCAGGTAATAATACATTCATGCTAGGGTTACTTGTAGTTGGTTGAGTAAATTCGCCTTTTACAATGTTATAAATATCCATATTTTTAAAATTTTCTTTTTTACTCTCTTTCTTTTTATTTGTAATGAATAAAAGGACAATTGCACCTAAAGTCACTATTCCTGAAATAAGTATTTTAATGTTTTTTGATATTAAAAATCCTAATACAGTAAAAAGTATTACAATACGAGTGATTGCATTTAATTTTGATTCAAATGACATATCAGCTGATGGCCAAATTTTGTTTATCTCGTCTGTATTAAATAAAATAGATGGATTATCTAACCAAAATGGCGTAGTCATTTATATATATAGTCACAAATATTTTATAACAATAATTATTACTTTGATAACTAATTTTTCTTATTTTTCTTCTTCTTTTTCTTAGCGTTATTACTTTTATTCGATTGATGTTCTCCTTCCTCTGATTGAGGAGGTTGTCCTTGCGTTTGTCTTTTACTTCTTTCTACATTCTCACCTTTGCTAAAAACTAAATTTTCAAATTCAGAACTTGATTGAGAGGAAGTATTATTATTATTATTATTATTATTATTATCATGATACGCTGCAACAGCTTCAGCAGCAGCCGCAGTAGCAGCCGCAGCTTTTTTTTCGGATAATTTTTGCAGCAATCTTTCTTTATTTTTTGCATTTTTTAAATTGCGTTCAATATTCGCTTGCATTGCACTAACATTCATCTTACCTCCACCTTTCCCACCCATACCAGATGCCATACCGGGATTCATTCCCATTTTGCTAAGCATGCTTTGAATGTTCCCCATCCCAGGCATATCTTTCATTTTTTTCATCATTTCGCTTGCTTCCTGTAATAATTCACTTTCTTTCATATCACCTTCTTTAATTTTCGTATCCAATTTTGAACCAACGCTTTTTACTAAACCCATTAATTTTGTTGGGTTTTGAATAAGGCGTTTAAATACATCATTTATAGAACCAGAGTTTTCACTATCAAGATTTAAATCAGATGCGGTCTCTTCGGCAATTTCTCTTGCCAATTTACCTAATTTTCCATTCATCATACTAGTAACGTGTTCGTGGATATCACTTGGATTTGGCAAATCTTCTAAATTAATACCTTCACTTTCTTTTTTTGAAGCATTACTCGTTGTGGGCTTAGTCTTATGCTTATCACTCTCGTCATCGCTATCATCATCACTATCGTTATTTACTTCACCATCTTTACCTCTTTGATTATTTTGGCTTTCATCTTGAGTTTTTTCTGAATCATCATTAAACAAAGATTGCATATTCAAAATCGTTTCTTCAATTTTACTTTTAAATTCATCCTCATTTATTGCTTCAAACAATTTTGCAGTATCTCCAAATGTATTGCCATCTGAAATATTTGTTACAACTGTAAATAATACCAATTGTAAATATTTCCATAGTGTTTCTCGTGTTTTATCAGTTATATTTTCACTCCACAATAGTTTAAAATTTATACCAGGTAAAAATTCAATATCATCCTTCTTAAATATATCTTCGTTTTGATAGAGAATATCGAAAAAATTAACAGGATATTTTGTTTTACAAAAAATAAATAAATACTTTAATGCATGTTCAATCGCATTTGTGTCATCTTGTTCAAAAACCAATGTTTTTAAATATTGATTTAATGTAGTTTCTTGCTCAGGAAAAGAGACTAAAATATCCTTGGTCATATCAACAATAATTTTTTTAAATTCATCTGGAACTTGAATTGGTTGAGTTGAACTATTGTTCGTCTTTGTTGAATCCATAATATTATATATTTGATTTTAATACTTTATATTTAAATCAAACTTAAGCAATATATTAATTATGATTAATTACTCTTTTTTAAATTTATATATAACTCACCAATTTTTTTAAGATTTTGCAAATATTGTATTACCTTATTCTTCTCACTTTCATTCATACTTTTAATTGGAAGTCTTATACAATCTATTCTTTCAAAAAATACGATTGCATCCTTATTTTTAATTAATTTTATATTTGTTTTATAGTCGCTATTAATAAAAAAATCCAAGTTCCCTTCTTCTATTTGACTCCCATAAATATCAGTAAAATATTCATTAAATGATTTAATAACCATTTTACTATTAAAAACAAGTCCTTTTGTGATTGATTTACGTGCAGTTGAAATCTCTTTGTCAGTTGGAACTACTAATTCAATATCATTCATAAACTCAATAAAATGGGTATTAAACGTCTCGATAACTTGGGTTTTATTCATATAATTAATATAAATTAAAGTATATTTTTTAAGTTATATTCAAACATATATAAATTCGTCTTTAAAAATCTCTAAATAAGTAGTAATTAATTGTTTTTATATATAGTTCATTTACCTGCGTGGATTCATATCTGAATTACGTTGTTGATTTAATTGTTCCAAAGATACTTGACCTATTTTATCGGGTTCATATGTATCAGGCGGTGTGTCAATATCGCTCGTCTCTTCTAAACTTGCGTAATGATGCTGTTGGCGCATTCCACCGTCACCTTTTGCCGAAAGAGATGCTGAGTCTTGGTCTAAAAAACTATAATTGTCTGAGGCAACACCAAAACCACAATTATTTATTGAAAATGCTAAAGGTTCTCCGTTATTTTTAACTACAGAATTTGTATGTTTCACATTTGTTGATTCTAAATAATTATTTATATCATTGCCAAATAATACTTGATGCCCTTTATTTAAAAGTAAAAGTGCGGGAACTTTAGTTATGGTAGGAGGTAGTAATATATCTTGCCCATTTTCTAAAATAACATATGTCGCTCCATTACTTTTTTTAACTCTTTTATCAATATTTATAAAATGCATATCTTTTTGTGTATTTAATTTTGATATGGTTTGTAATAATCTTTTACTATTATCACAATAATTGCTATAGTATATAATAGAACTCATTATATAAAAATAATTATTTATAAAAATTATATTAAACTTATTTTTTAATTAATTCAAAATATCATTAATTCAAAATATCATTAATTAAAAATATCATTAATTAAAAAATCGATTTAATATAATATCTTTAAAGTATAGTATAGTAATCAAAATGAATCCAGTCATTAGTGAAATTACCGAAAATAAGTCTAACCTGAATTTTACACTAAGTGGTGTAAATACTAGTGTTGCAAATAGCTTACGTCGTATTTCGAGTGAAATTAAAAGTGTCGTTTTTATAACTACACCTCATGAAAAAAACAATGCTACGTTTCTTAAAAATACATCACGAATGAACAATGAAATATTAAAGCAACGGTTGAGTTGCATTCCAATTATGACTGATACAGATTTTCCAATTAATGAATATATACTGGTTGTAGATAAACAAAATCAATCGAATACAATTGAATACGTGACAACCAATGATTTCAAGGTAGTAAATATAGAAACATTACAAGAAAATACAGAATTAACTAAAAAATTATTTCCAGCAAATAAAATTACAGGTGATTATATAGAATTAGTTCGATTACTCCCTCGAATTTCTGAAAATATCGAAGGCGAACAATTATCGTTTAAATGTAAATTTGCAATTGCGTCTGCAAAACAAGATAGCGCATTTAATATTGTTTCTACATTTGCATATGGAAACACTCTAGATAAAACACGTATTCAGTCAGCTTTAACTGAAAAAAAAACTGAATTTTCGAAATTATATTCTTCAAAAGAAGAAATTGAGTTTGCTGTAAGAGATTGGCAACTATTAGAAGCAAAACGTTTATTTGTTCCAGATTCATTCGATTATACAGTAGAGACAATAGGACAGTATACAAATATGAATGTTGTATTTCAATGCTGCGAATTAATGATAGCTAAGTTAAAGAAATTGCAAGATACTATTCAAAGCGAACAAAATGTAATTAATGCTTCAAATACAACTATTCCAAATAGTTTTGATATGTTTTTGAAAAATGAAGATTATACACTAGGAAAAGTTGTTGAATATGTATTGTATACATCGCATTATAATAAGACATTGAATTATTGTGGTTTTCAAAAACCGCATCCACATATCGACGAATCATTAATACGTATTGGATTTAAAAACCCCACTGAAAAAATTACAGTTATTTCCTATATTGTAAATGCAGCGAATGATGCAATTGGTATATATGAAAAGATTAGTAAATCATTCGAAATTATTTAATTTAATCCTAAGCCTAGTTCTGGGTTTGTATATTTATATCATATTTTTTAATTTAATATTTTATAAATAGTTTTATTTGTTTAATAGTTATTTGTTTAATAGTTATTTGTTTAATAGTTATTTATAAAAATTTCTACTATAAATATAAGATACTATGTCTAACAAAGTTAAATTGCAATTAGGAGATATTATTGAAATAAATGCACCAAATGATTCTAGTATCCATGATAAAATATTCCATATAGACTATATTGATAAAGATAAAATACGTTTAGAAGAAGAAAATGGTATTGAAACTATATTAACATTTACTGACGGAAATATAGATAATGAGTCAATCGTTAGTATTAAACTTAAAAGTAGGTCTGAAGAAGATGGATATGCTAGACAAAATAATTTATTAATAGGTATATGGATCGATATTTATTTTGGTGGTGATTTACCATTAACATTAACTGGAAAAATTACCAATTTAGACGAAGATAAAATCGAAATTACAACATACCCAAACAATGATGTTATTTTTATTGATTTTGAATACAAGGGTATTCCTGATGATTTACCAATAGAGAAAATACAAATACGCCGCACACCAGATGTTAAGTTGAGTAATATATCAAAAGACAGTCTAACCAACGATGATGTGAATGACGATACTACGCTTATTGATGATGGTGTGAATGATGATGCTGCGCTTATGGATGATGGTGTGAATGATGATGCTACGATTATTGATGATGGTGTGAATGATGATGCTGCGCTTATGGATGATGGTGTGAATGATGATGCCAAACAAAAAAAGATAATAGAAGAAAATAAAACATTTATATTTAATGCAGATCAAATTAAATTTGGCGATGATTTGGATTCTATCACACAATATGTCGATGTCGATGAATCAGAGCAAAGGTTCGAACTAGATAAACAGATTGACGATTTATTAGATGATATGCTTTCAACTATACCAACCTCTCGTCGCACAGATTTGGTAAAAAATAATATTCATAAAATGATCCAACGCTATAAAGAACTTCGTAATATGTTTTCTGTATTTGATGATAAAGGTCATGCCATAATACCAAAAACCCAAGGTTCGCAGCATAAACCAGTTCTGGATGAACTAGAAAAAATGAAAAAACAATTATATTGGGCGTTGCCTGTTGTTAAAAATATTAAAAAAATATATTATAATGAGAACAAAGAAGAAGAAACAAACGAACTTCTTGAAATAGATTCAGACGATATTACAACTATACCTTTTTATCAAGATAAAACTGATGAATTAGACATTGTAGAAAATTATGGACAAAATACCACATCGTCTGATAATAATAATAAATATAGTATGTTGCAAAAAGATTTAAATCGGTTTTATACGCCATTCAATTCAACTGATAATACAACAACTAATGATATTATAATAAGTGGAAAAGTAAATACAAATATTACAGCTATTGTCGATAATTTAGAAAACTTTTATTCTTCCGTCAAAGGAACTAAATATGTCAATGAAAAAAACAAAAATCCTATATTTAAAAAACGATTCACACTACAACGTTATAATACAGGAACAACTGGTTTAGAAGTAACAAAAATTCGGGGGGAAGACCCGATTATTAATAGAAAAAATTTAACACAAAATGATATGATCCAAATAAAATCATTAATTACTCTACCGGAACCTACTGTTCGATTCTCAAAAGTAAATTTACCCAATGCAACTATCTTGGAAAAGGCAAATTTAAATAAACATTTTTTAAATTATTGGAAATTATTAAAAGACAATACTAAATTTTCAACTACAACTATTAGTAATATAAATAAACAACACAATTACGAAGCAGATAGTTTTTTAAAAAAAATTAGAAATTTTAAATTAGTTGAAGACGCATTTACTCCGGAAGAAAAAACGTCGGGAGATAAAT
>Ga0307488_10004616_pt1 | contig 11484 bp, 7 predicted proteins | sample SB02metaG_FD_202248 | JGI IMG/M metagenome (GOLD analysis project Ga0307488, IMG submission 202248) | Sea-ice brine microbial communities from Beaufort Sea near Barrow, Alaska, United States - SB 0.2 | ecosystem: Environmental > Aquatic > Marine > Coastal | place: USA: Alaska | collected 2017-05-06
TGTCCAAAAAAAAGCCCGCCTGCAGCAGCAAACGGGCATTGTATAGACTCCTGCGGCCCATAAGCCAGCCAGCAGTCCGGGACCGGTCAACGTCGACTGCAGGTCACTCCTGAAAGCGGCCCCTTAGATCTCGCTGCGCGGTCCTGTAAAACTCATGTCGAATTACAACGCCTCGAGAATTTTCTCGGCGGAGCTGAGCTCAAACTTCGGCCCGGTTTCGACGTTCAGGGTGGTGATAACACCGTCCTCAGCAATCAATGCATAACGCTGTGAGCGCTTGCCCAGACCAAAGCCCGAGCCATCCATGACCAGACCCATAGCCTCAGTAAAATCACCATTACCGTCACCCACCATAATGAGTTCTTCGGCATTTTTGTCTTTTGACCAGGCGCCCATCACAAATGCATCATTCACCGACAGGCAAACAATAGAATCAACGCCCTTGGCTTTGATCTTGTCCGCATTAACCACAAAACCAGGTAAGTGAGCAGCGCTGCAGGTAGGGGTAAATGCACCAGGCACAGCAAACAGGACAACTTTTTTGCCGCTGAACAGGTCCTTGGTAGAGATATCCTGCGGGCCTTTCTCACCCATCATCTTCATGGTTACGTCTGGAATCTTATCGCCTACCTTTACTGTCATGCTGTTTTCCTCAAAAAATAAATGGGTCAAATACCGCTTAATAACACTCTTGTAACACTTTTAACTGCGCCAGTCTCGCCTGAAGCTGGGCCGAGTTCAACCATATAATTTGTCCGGAATTGACCCGCCCAGGGTGGCAAGAGCCCTACGCCAAAGCCAGTATTCGCAGCAGAAACAGGCCTAGGCTGGCGGTCAACAGCGACACCAGCGTGGTGGTCATGATGAGATTGGCCGCCAGCGCCTCATTGCCACCCATGGACTTGACCATAATAAAACTGGCGGTCGCCGTCGGGCTCATGAATAACAAAAACAATACCCCCAGGTTCATGTCACGGTAGCCCAGCAGCCACGCCAGCCAGGTCACCAGGGTCGGCAGCAACAGGGTTTTCAACAACAGGCACAGCGCAGTCACTGATGAAGAGTGGCGCAGAGCTTTCAGGTTCATGCTGGCGCCGGTACCAAGCAAAGCCAGCGGCAGGGCCAGGCTACCCAGATAAGCACCCGTACTCTTCAGCACCACGGGTATGGGCAACTGCACAAAGTTCACCAGCAATGCCAGAACAATGGCCACAATCAGGGGGTTTTTCAGAATATCCAACAACACCCCACGCCAGGATATAGACCTGGCAGCATTGTAGTAGGACAACACCACCACGCTGAGAATATTGTAAATCACCGTCATGGCCGCCATCAGCAATGACGCCAGGGCCAGACCTTCTTTGCCATAGGCATTAGCACACAGGGCCAGGCCAACTACACCGAGGTTACTGCGAAAGCTGGCTTGCACAAATACGCCCCGATCAACCCGGGGCTGCACCAGCAAAACTGCCACCAGCCAACTCAGGGCAAAGGTCAAGACCGCCCCGGCGACACTGAAACTGAGCACATCTACCGCCAGCGTCGTGGCCATATCGATGCCGGTAATGGTGGTAAACAACAACACCGGCAGGCACAGGGAGAACACCAGGCGGGACGAGGCGGCGACAAAAATGTCGTCAATAAAACCAGAGCGTTTCAGCACCAGGCCAAGCAACACCAGGATAAAAATCGGACCTGTCACCGCAAAGGTGTCAGCAAGTATATTCAGGTACAACAAAAGGCAGGCTTCCAGAATGTTCGGCGCAAGGCGCAAAGGTAGCACCTTGGCTGCAATTTCTCACCCCGGCAGTGTTTGCCTGCCGCGCAGAACTGGCTATGCTAGCCGCTGCAACTAATAATAAAAGGCTCTCCAACAATGACCTACGAACCACTACCTGACGCCATGCGCCAGGCGAAGCCGGCCACAGCGACCACCAGCCAACTCAACCGTGAGGTCTATGACACCCTCGACTTCAACGATCAGCAGAGCTTTCGGGACGCAGAACGGGGTTTTATCGCTACCCTGACGCCTTTGACTATTGCCCACGACCGCGGCCGCAAGCCGGTCTACGACCTGGCGAAGAGCGACTTCCTGCACGATACCGCGCCTGATACTGCCAATCCCTCACTGTGGCGCATGGCGCAACTGAATGCCCATCACCACGGCTTGTATGAAGTGACCGATGGCATCTACCAGATTCGCTCTTTTGATATTGCCAATATGACCCTGATCCGCGGCGACAGCGGCTGGATCATCATCGACCCCCTGACGGCCTCAGAAACATCCAGGGCTGGCCTGGCGCTGGCCAACAAACACCTCGGCGAGCGCCCGGTGGTGGCCGTTATCCACACCCACAGCCATGCCGACCATTTTGCCGGTGTGCTTGGTGTCGTCAGCCAGGAGGATGTGGAATCCGGCAAGGTGCAGGTCATTGCGCCGCTGGACTATGTCAAAGAATGTCTCGCAGAAAATGTACTGGCCGGCAATGCCATGAGCCGTCGCGCCTCCTATATGTATGGCACCCTGTTGAAACCTGCGCCTGATGGCTTTATCACCACCGGCCTGGGCGCATCCATTTCCATGGGCACCACCGGCTTTGTGATTCCCAACGACATCATCAGCAAGACCGGAGAAACTCGCACCGTGGACGGCATCGAGATTGTCTTCCAGATGACCATGGGGACCGAGGCACCGGCAGAAATGGTGTTCTATTTCCCCCAGTTCAAGGCCCTGTGCATGTCGGAGATCACCTCCCATCACCTGCACAATGTCTACACCCCACGGGGCGCACAAGTCCGTGATGCGCTGGCCTGGGCAGCCCAGATCAATGAATCCATCGATCTGTTTGGCGACCAGTTGGAAGTCCAGTTTGCCAGCCATCACTGGCCCACCTGGGGCCGTGAGGCTGCGGTGGACTATATGAGGAAGCAGCGTGACCTGTATAAATACATCCACGACCAGACCCTGCGCCTGGCTAACCACGGCTATACCAAAGAAGAAATTGCCGAGCAGGTCAAGCTGCCGGACGCCCTCGGCAAAGAGTTTTACAATCGCGGTTATTACGGCACAGTGCACCACAACACCCGTGCCGTTTACGTCAAGTATCTGGGCTTTTTTGATGGCAATCCGGCTCACCTTTACCCCCTGCCACCCGTTGCCGCAGCCCGCCACTACCTGGACTTTATGGGTGGCGCTGATGCCGTGGTCACCAAGGCCCGCAGCTGTTTTTCTGCGGGTGACTACCGCTGGGTTGCGGAGGTGTTGAACCACGTGGTGATGGCAGAACCTGATCATCTGCAAGGTCGCGGCCTGCTGGCCGACACCCTGGAGCAACTGGGCTATCAGTCCGAGTCCGGGCCCTGGCGGAATTTTTTCCTTTGTGGCGCCCTCGAACTGCGGGAAGGTTTGCCAACGGGTGCGCGCTTTGAGGCCACTGAAAGCATGGCCCAGGCCATGCCCCTGGAAAACCTGTTTCAGACCCTGGCGGTGCGGCTCAACAGTGACAAGGTGGACGGTCTGGTGTTGCACCTCAACCTGGCGTTCAAAGACAGTCCTGCAACGTTACTGAGTATTGAGAATTCGGTGCTGCATGCTTTTGTCGGCAAACAACACTCAGCACCTCATGCCACCCTGAACATCAGCAGCCTGGACTTCAAGCGCCTGATGTTGCGCCTCGCCGACGGCCCCCAACTGTTTGCCTCGGGGGCACTGAGTATAGAGGGAGACGCCAACGCGCTGGCCCAGCTGGCCGGCCTGTTTGACCAGTTTGAACGCCGCTTTCCTATTGTCACACCCCGAACGCCCTGGTAAGGGTTGCTCCGCACCGCAGGCCTATTTTTGGCCTGCGGCAGCCAGCATGTCGGCAATACGGGTGAACTTGACTCTGGGGCGTTGCCGGGGTTCTCCACTGGCAATTTCGACGGCATCAATTTGCTGCCATTGCGCGTAACTCACCACACTGGGCTGGCGAGTTGCGATGAACCGCTCGATGGCATCCACAGCCGGCGCAACCGGTGTGAATATTTTACCGGCAGCCAGATCCTCGACCATACAGGCCACCGTCTCCTGGGCGCAGGTCTTGTTGGTGCCTATCACCCCTGATGGCCCGCGCTTGATCCAGCCCGCCGCATACAAACCTGTCTGCGGCACACCTGTGTCATCCACCACCCGACCGCTAACATTGCGAATTGTGCCGCTTTTTACATCAAAAGGAATGTCATTCAACGGCACGCCCTGATAACCCACCGAACGAAACACGACACCCACATCAAGGATTTCTTCGACACCTGTTGCTCGCGGCCTGATATTACCGTCAGCGTCGGCAAATATAGCATTTTTGGCTAACTTGACAGCTTTCACCTGGCCGCCCTCACCAATAAGTTCCGTGGGTGAAACTAAAAACCGCAAGGTCAGGCATTTACGCCCACCACCCACCAGCGGCCGCTGGCTGTAATCGGTGATAAAACCAATATTCTTATCGACATTTTTGTCCGGATGGGCCTCCAGATAAGCCTGGCTGATGGGATCAATCCGGGCTTCGTCTGCGGGCACTGTGACATCAGCATCCTCCAGCTCACCCATTTCCTTGATCTCCGGCGGGGTAAATGCCGCCTGGGCAGGGCCGCGCCGACCCAGCATGTAGACGCGTTTAACCTTGCTTAGCTGCAGGGCCTCAAGGGCATGATCGGCTATATCTGTTATAGCCAGCTCAGCGGGGGATTTGCAAAGAATTCGCGCCACATCCATGGCCACATTACCAACGCCAACAATGGCCACGCTCTCCTGGGTCAAATCAAAGTGGCGATCCGCAAAATCGGGATGACCGTTGTACCAGGCAACAAAATCGGTGGCGGAATAGCTGCCCTGCAGATCCTCGCCAGGAATACCCAGGTCACGATCGGTGGATGCACCATTGGTGAAAATCACCTGATGGTAGTGGGCCTTAAGGTCATCAAGATGAATATGGGTGCCGTACTCAACGTTACCAAAAAAACGCACATTCGGCTGCTCAGCGCTCTTGGCATAAGCCCGGGTGACTGACTTGTCCTTCTGGTGATCCGGCGCAACACCGGCTCTGACGAGGCCAAATGGTGTGGGCAAACGATCATAAAGATCGAGTTCAACACTTAATTCTTTATGCTTGAGAAAGTTGCTGATGGTGTAAAAACCGGCAGGTCCAGCACCAATGATGGCAACACGAAGGGGGTTAGCCAAACTACCAATTGCAGAACCAATTTCGGGCATCGGAGAATCCTCGTTAGTTTCTCGAAGAGACTAGCAGATTATCTACCCACAACGGAACCACCGAAGGCACAGGGAACCACAAGGTCCGCAAGCCTGATCAATATTTCAGCATAATCAGAGCTTCCCTAGTTGTTCCTCGCTCAGACAAGGAGAATGACGCATAATGGCGAATTCAGGCTGAATTCACTTGCCTGCGATCCGCGCCTTTACCGTTAAACATAGGTCAGGTGACGGTTTAATGCGCTGAAGGTCTGCAATGTTAAAGGTCATTGAAGTTGATTGAAGAGACGGCGAGCAAGAGATGGTTGTCGGTCCTGGGTATCAGGCCTGAAGAATCACCCTTGGTGGCGCTGCTGTTCGGCAATATGTTCATGTCCGGCATTGCCATCGGCCTGATCCGGGTCTGCGCATTCACTCTTTTCCTAGCCAACTACAGTTCTGACCAACTGGCATTGGTAGCCATTCTGCTGGCGATTACGGGCACGGTGGTAACCCTGATAATTGACCGGGTCACCCATCGTTTTTCTGTCGGCACCTACCTGTATGCCATTCTTGGCACCATCCTGGTGGGCTTGCTGGCGTTCAATCTTGCCCTCAGCAGCGACAGCACCCAACTGATTTTCTTCCTGCCGCTGTTCTTCGAAATTGTCTATATGCTCTTCAGCCTGCAGTTTATCGCCCTGCTAACCCGCCTGCTGAACGTTCGTCAAACCAAGCGCCTGTCTGGCATCGCCCGCTCAGGGGAATTTCTGGCGGAGATTGTTGGCGGCCTGTCCGTCGCCTTCCTGTTAAATTTCATGCCGGTCAAGGACCTGCTGCTGGTGGCTGCGGCGGCGGTCCTGGCGCTGTTCCTGGTGGTGCAACTGACCCTGTTGCGATTTCGTGACCAGCTGACCCTGACCTCCACCGACCTGATCCATGACGAACATGACAGTCACTTGTTGAGTCTGCTGAAACTGCCCTACGTGCGGCTGATCGGCTTGTGTTACGCCACCTATATTTTTGCCTACTTTTTCCTCGACGTGGCTTTTTACCACTATGCTACCCAGCAATTTCCCGACGAGCGCCAACTGGCGGAATTTATCGGTCAGTTTTTTGCGGTTATCGGCCTGATCACTCTGCTGACCATGGTGTTTTTGTTTGCACCAATTTTGCGCAGGTTTGGCATCCTGGCAGGGGTCATAGCCTTCCCCATCCTGGTGGGCTTTGGCTCCGCCGCAGTGGGCACTCTGGAACTGAGCGGCGCTACCATGACGGTAATTTTTGCCATCATGGTGGTCACCAACGGCATGCGTTTTATTCTCCAGTCAGCCATCTGGCGACCCAGTGTTGCCATACTCTTTCAGGTTTTGCCGGACAAGCAGCGAACCCAGGGCACCGCTCTGGTGGAAGGCATCATTGACCCCTTCTCCGGCGGCCTCGCCGGTGTCTGCCTGTACTTTCTTTCTACCTACCTGCAATGGCCACCCAAGTATTTCCTGTTGCTGTTGGCAGCCCTGATGGTGTTCTGGATTGCGGCAGGCTTTCTCATTCGGCGTATGTATCTGTCGAACCTGGTGGTCAGTATCCAGAAGCGCAAGCTCGGCGAACTATCCCTGCAGGAACTCGACAAGACCAGCCTCGACCTTATTAAACAGGGCGTCCGCAGTGAGTACCCTTCGGAGGTATTTTATTGCCTGAACCTGCTGGAGGAAATTGAACACCCGGAACTCACCGAACTGCTGAAAGAGGTGCTGCACCACCAGCACCACCAGATTCGTATGAATGTGCTACAACGTATCGCCCGACTGGATCTGACCCCCTTGCGCCAGCACGTTCTGGACCGCATCGACAACGAAACCGAACCACTGGTCCGCGGTCAGGCACTCAAGACTTATGCCGCACTGGCCGCCGAAGATACCCTGGAACGCCTGGCCCCCTTCCTCGAAGCGTTTCACCGGGAACTGCGCCGTGGTGCCCTGGTGGGCATACTGCGATTTCGACCCAAAAACGATCAGTCCCTGGACTACCTGCTGAATCTAGTGCGCAGCCACGACATTCATGATCGCAGCCTCGCGGCAGAGGTGATGGGTGATATCGGCAGCGCGGCGTTTTCTGGTTTTCTGGTGGAACTCCTCGACGATACCGAAGAAAGCGTTGTCGAAAAGGCCATTCAGGCGGCGGGCTTGATGCAAGATCCCCGCCTGATTAATCTGCTGGTGGCAAAAATCCCCCTGCCCAACCTGAGTGGCCCCACCAGTCACGCCCTGCAGCAATTTGGTAGCAAGGCCTTGTATGACCTGGACATTGGCGTTTCATCTCCCACCGCCAGCCGCCAGGATCGCCTGCACATGCTTGATATCATTGCGGAGATTGGCGGCGCCGAAGCCATCGACGTCCTCCTGCGCCACCTGCAGGGCAAAGACTCGGCCCAGCAGCACCAGATTTACCTTGGCCTCGCACGCCTGCATTACCAGGCCAGCAGTGACGACAAATACTCGTTTGTAAACCTGCTGAACGACGAAGTAAGGCAGATCACCCTGCTGCTGGCGGCAATGGAAGATCTTTATAAGGACCAGGAGTTTCAGCTGGTACATGCTGCCCTGGCCGGCGAACTGGATGTCCGGCGCGACAATATGCTGCTGCTTATCTCCTTCATGTTTCCGTCTATCGTCATGCTCGACACCCGCGCTAACATCGACTCCAAGGTTTCCGACCTGCGCGTGTTTGCGCTGGAGGTGCTGGACAACCTGCTGTCGGCCGAAATCAAACAGGTGGTCCTGCCCCTGCTTGATGACATCAGCGTCAAGGAGCGCCTGCAGGCGCTCAGCCCGCGCTTTCCACAAGAGACCATGAGTCCCGAAGAGCGCTTTAATCATCTGATGGAGGAGCATTTCGACAACGCCTTTTACTGGACCAAATCGACCCTGCTCTACCAGATTGGTAAACAGCAGAACAAAGCCCATATCGACTGCCTGTACCGTTCACTGCGGGATGCTGAAATTATCATCCGTGAGACAGCCATCTGGAGCATCTACCAGCTGTACCCGGCAGATTTGCGGCGCACGCTGACAGCATTGGCGGACGATGCCAGCAACAGCGTCAAAGACGTGGTCAAGTCACTGCTGACCGACCTGGCTACCGCAGAGGCCAGACAGCTGTCTGAAACCCGGATTATTGATCCGCAGCCTGCATCACCGACAAATCCGCCAGCGCCAGGAGGTTAATCTGCCAAACCTACAGATATGCAGCATCCAACCGCCACAGTCTGGCATAATGGCTGCCAACCACATCTTCGAGCGGCACTATGCTCCTCACCATTGAGAAGGTTCTGATCCTCAAGTCTGTAAAGATATTTTCCTCTGTGCCCGAGGCCCAGCTGGTTGATATGGCGACAGTGGTGGAAACCGTTGAGTATGGCGCGGGCGAGGTGATCATTCGCCAGGGCGAACTGGGTACCTCCATGTATATTGTTGCCCGTGGCAAGGTGCGCTTTTTTGATGGCGACAAGGAACTGGGCGTTGTCGGCGGACGTACAGTGTTTGGCGAACTGGCGGCGCTGGACCCGGAGCCCCGCTCGGTTTCGGTGGCGGCCGTGGAAGACTGCACCCTGCTGCGCCTGAAAGGTGAATCCCTGTATGAACTCATGGCAGGCAACAAGGATGTCACCCGCGGGATTGTCCAGGTGCTCTGTGAATATGCACGCAGCAACCTGGCCCTGGCCACCCAGAACCAACGTTAGGACAGGCTCCCGCCAACCATCACAACAACCATAGCTATAGGTCTAAAAGACATCACATGAAAAAAGTTATTGGCGTACTGATTCTGCTCCCATTTCTGTTCTTTGCCCTGTTGCTGGTAGTGCTGGATAATCCAGACTTCTACCGCGACCAACTGGCCAGCACCGTTAAGGCTGAGACGGGTTTTGAGCTACAGATTAATGGCGACATCAGCTGGCGTTACTGGCCGCCTATTGCCATCCACGCCAGCGCCATCGAACTGCGACCTGCCGGCGCCGACCAGGCGTTATTGTCTTTTACCAGTGCTGCGGTTGATCTGCAATTGCTGCCCCTGATATTTGGCGGCGAACTTGCCATTGAAGGTCTGTCCATCGACGGTCTGACACTGCACGCCATCGTCGCCGCCGATGGCAAGGGCAACTGGGAAGTGCCGGGCGCTGCCACTGAGGCCGCCGCAGCCGAGGCAGAAACCCAGGGCAGCGCTATTATGCTGGATATCGCCAGCATCAAGGTCACCAATGCCAACATCACCTATGTTGATGTCACCAATGGCGCCGACTATGGGCTGGCCATCAAATCTTTCAGTACCGGCGCCCTGCGCTACGACACACCCACCACCCTGGCTTTTGAGCTGACCCTTGAAGACAAAATCGCCAAGTTATCTGCAGCGGTGAATGGCGGTGGCAAGCTGACATTCAATTCGAGCTTCGAACGCTATCAGCTGCAAAACCTGCTGATTAATACCCTGGCCACCGTGCCCGACCTTGGCGAGATCAGCACCAGCCTTGACCTCACCGGCCAGGCGGACCTGCAAGCCGGTACCGCCAGTCTCAACGGCAGTCGCTTTCAACTAGCCGACCTGCGCGGCAGCATGGATATGGAAATAACCGACCTGATGGGCGCCCAGACCTTAAAAGGCAAATTCCAGATAGAGCCTGTGGCCCTGAAAACCCTGCTCGCCAGTCTGCACCAGCCTGCCATTGAGACCAGCCGGGCCGATGCCCTGAGCAGCTTCAGTGCCAGCGCCGATATCACCGGCACCATGCCCAGTCTGAATTTGACCAACCTCAAGGCCAAGCTCGACAACAGCACCCTGTCTGGCAGTCTGGGGGTTAACCTCGGAGCCAAACCAGGCGACAAACTCAGTGCAACCTTTGACCTGGTCATGGACCAGATGAATATCAGCGACTACCTGCCAGCCGTTGCAGACGTCACACAACCTGCCGCCAACGCACCGCTGCCGGTGGACAGCGAGGTGCTGCCCGTAGACCTGCTGAATCAATATAACCTCGATGGCAAATTTGCCCTCGGCCAGATGAGCTATGACACTTACCAATTCACCAAACTGGTGCTCGCCATCAAAAACGCCAACCAACAGTTGGCGGTGGATCTCAGCACCCAGGGTTACGACGGCCAGATCACAATGAATTTTGCCGCCCAGATGCCAAGCGGAGCGACGCCAACCGCTACCAGCAAGCTTAACGTCACTGGTCTGGATATCACCAAGCTCACCCAGTTTGAGTGGATTACCGGTGCTGTTGACCTGCAATCAGAGACCCGCTTCAGCGGCCAGATGCTCAGCGCCGTACTGGATAGCATCAGCGGTAATAACGTTTTCACCATTCGTGACGGCACCCTGGATGTGACCCCCGTGAAAACGGTGGCGGCTACCGTGGACAGCCTGCGCGGTAAAGCATCCGGTGTCGCCGAGTGGCCAGACAAGATGCCGTTTAAAGCATTAAACGGCAATCTGCGCCTCACTGATGGCATAGAAGCCAACCAGCAGCTGAACGTTCAGCTTGAGACCATGAACATTGCCGGCGGCGGTGGCATTGACTACTGGCAGAATAAGCTGGTCTACGACATCGGTATTACCTTGCAGGAAAATGCCGACAGTCAGTTCAGCGTCCAGCCGCCACTCGCTGGCCTGCGCTGGCCACTGCATTGCGCCGGCGCCATGGATGCCTCACCGGTAAAATTGTGCCTGCCTGACACCAAAGGTGTAACCCGCATGGTGACAGACTTGCTGAAGCAGGAAGTGAAACGCCAGGGCACCGAAAAGCTCAAAGAGAAGCTTGGCGAACAGATACCCGCTGATGTTCAGGAGAAGGCCAAGTCGCTGCTGAAGGGCCTGTTTGGTAAATGATTGATGACTTCGGCACCCGCCTGCTCGCCTGGTTTGACATCCATGGCCGCAAGCACCTGCCCTGGCAACGCAACCCCAGCCCCTACCGGGTCTGGGTCTCCGAAATCATGTTGCAGCAAACCCAGGTTGGCACCGTTATCGGCTATTTTGAGCGATTTATGGCGCGCTTCCCGACGGTCAATATGCTGGCCGCGGCCAGTGAAGATGAGGTGCTGCATCTCTGGACCGGGCTCGGCTATTACGCCCGAGCGCGCAATCTGCACAAAACCGCACAGCGCCTGACCAGGGAATACAACGCTGAATTCCCCCAGACTGTGGAACAGCTAATTGACCTGCCGGGCATTGGCAGATCCACCGCCGGCGCCATAGTCGCC
>Ga0307488_10004617_pt1 | contig 11483 bp, 25 predicted proteins | sample SB02metaG_FD_202248 | JGI IMG/M metagenome (GOLD analysis project Ga0307488, IMG submission 202248) | Sea-ice brine microbial communities from Beaufort Sea near Barrow, Alaska, United States - SB 0.2 | ecosystem: Environmental > Aquatic > Marine > Coastal | place: USA: Alaska | collected...
AAAGTCTTTACCTACCAACTGCATGGCATTCAACTGGTCGTTGATCGTGTCAACAACGCTGGGAATGTTAATGTCTGGCAGAATGTCGAAGTGCTTGTACACCTCAACAGCTTCTCTGGTGAACTCCGCTTCCATGCCTTCTACATGCACAACCACTTCCAGTCCACTTGGCTCGTCGCTTTTCTCTTCAGTCAGCAGAGCAAACTGAGGACACTGGTTCTCATCTTTGTACGCCGTGTAGACATACTTCATGCCTTCGAACCACGACGTAACGGTAAAGGAGTCGGCTATCGCAAATGGAGACTTTGAACCTAATCCTAAAGCTCCTGTGTACTCGTTAGAGTCTGCACGAGTGCTGTAGAAATACGTGGTGTACGTCTTCATAGCAGCTTCTTTGGACAAACCCGTACCGAAGTCACGTACTCCGTACCAAGCTTCAATTGTAGTCGGAAGATGGACCTTGAAGGGGACATCCTGATTCCCCACCTCTGTGTGAATATCCATCGCGTTGGTGGATAGCTCACGAATCACCGCTTTGACTGCGTTCACGTAGATGTTCTTTGACAGAACTGCAAATGCTTTCGCCCCTGCTTCAATACTGAAGCTAGTGGACTCGAAGTCGCCTGAAACTGTCACATCACGCTTTGCTTCATTCAAAATCATCTTGACTCTCCTATGGGGTTGGTTGCTCGTTGTGATGAGCAAAGTATACCACAGTTATCGTCTTAGTCAACCCGTTTCTTGAATCTTTCTGCCTTTTAATTCTCCATGCACAAGAACATGGATGGGTGTACAGCATGTACTCCGATAGAGTTTAGATCGTCTAAAACGGCGTGGTCATCATCGACTACTAGCACGTCTTTAGTATTGATCTTACGTTTATGGAGCACATTTCTAAGCATTTCGTGCTTGTATCTCTTGTTGCCAATGAAGTACTGGTTTTCTACAGGGATGAAGGGGCAGTGCCTAGCGAGCCACTCCCTCTTTTCATCACAGCATGTGGAATCGGGAATAGCTGACAGGATGAAGAATTTGGGTTTTATGTAGTCATAGGCTCCACCCTTTGGTCCAAAATTCTTAGCGTGTCTAATCATTTGGGGAACTGGCTTGGCGTGTCTGAAGTATTCGCCATCCACAAAATTAATACCACCCTCTACGCTCTTAGGTAAGAACTGGTAAGCAGCCAAGGTTCCGTCCATATCAAAGAACACGTGCTTGTGCGTGTAGTAACTCTCTGTGATCACGTGATCTACTTGCTCAGTGAGCACCTCAAGGCATCTCTGTAGGCGTACTGCCTTGCTGATGATCTCGTCTACAGGAACGTGTCTCTCCCTTGCCTCATTCCTTTCCAAGCAGATAGCGAGGGGTGTGTCAACATGAACAAGTACAACTGGCCATCCCGACTCCTTAGCCGTCTGAACCATCCTTGCAGTGTAATTGTTGTTGATGCCGCCTCCGTCAAAGCAAAAATCGTCGTTGCTTGTTGCAATTCTTTCGTCAAATTGTCTCTCAGCTTGTAGCACAGATCGCTCATGCACTCTCTGAGGACTGCCTTTGTCATAGTCATCGTATGACTCCTTGATCTCGTCAGCACTAATGTACGGAAGGCCGCTCTCTTTGATCCAGCTGCTTTTCCCCGAAGCTGGCAAGCCGAACATCATGTATAGTCGTTTCACTGAACATCTCCTTCATCCACATTTTCAATTGAACCGGGTTGCGTTGCCAGTGCCCAATATACAACAGGCTCGTGAGAATTGCAACAGTACAAAGGAACCTTATGAGAAAATCAAGCGTTCCGTAAGATCGTTTCCTACGGAACACCTGATCTGTAGTGAATCTGTAGCTCATAGGCTTGAGGTAACGAGACTCCGAATTTCTTCAAGAGACGTTTCCTTCACCAGCTTACTGTCTTCAAATACAGTCTCTAAAGCTCCCCCTGATTCTCTCTCCCAATCCACGTCCTGCTCTAACGTGTAGTCACCATTAGTTCCATTGACTCTCAATAGACCAGTAGCTGATTTCTTAACGCCATTGGTGTCAGTCGCAGGGTCTTTGAACAGAGAGTAGCCCTGCTCATTGTTCTCTGCGTATGTGCCCTTGATCGCCCAACCGTATGTATCTCGGGTAACTAGCTGGAAGCCCATGCTCCCCAGACCAAGTACCACGTTGGTAGAAGCAAACCCCTTGGCTCTGAGCCGTGAGAAGATTTCTTCCTGTCGATCCTTGGTAATTGCCTCTCCGTAGATCAACCCAACGTGTGAGTCCAGTTCCTTAAAGCCCTTTGCGTTCAGTGTTCCACCGAACAAGTCCCATAGCACTTCGATTGCTCCTTTGCGGACCAGCTCGTCATCAGCGTCTGGGTCACCACAGATGATGAGCACCGGATTGCCACTGTCTGGACGCAGCACGACTTTACCGTCTCGTGCCATGATCTTCTCTTTGAGACGTGGCAGGAAGTCTCTCATCACTTCCCATAGGTCGTAGGTATCAGCAACCAGAGACACAATACCTGTAGGGTGAATCTCTGAAATCAGCTCGTCGAAGTATGCGTACTCACCACGAATGGCTGTGTACAAGCAGGCTAGGGCGTGTTCAGTAGCTGGTACTGAGCATCCAACCAGAGTCTTGAGGTCTGCGTTGTAATAGTTACGCAGAGCAGGTAGGGCGGGCACGCTGTCCGTTCCCTTGAATGCACAGAGGAATGCCATACCCGACATCATTGCTGACTCTGGCGAAGTCTGCCCACGGAATGAGAAGTCATGCCCTTGGAAGTCAACAAACGCCTCGTCGCCAGTTAGCTTGGCGTACTTGTCGAAGGTCTGCCGGTATTGGTAGGCGGTGGTGAGGCTCGTTGCTGGGAACCACGTTAGAGCACTGATCAGTGTCTCGAAGTAGTTGGTTGCCCAGAAAAAATCCGGGTGAGTGTTTACAACGGTCATCGTCGGGACTCGGATGGGTACTTTGCTGCCCTCCGGGAGCGACTTGATCCTAATCGGCAATCGGCCATAATCATGAAGATCAGCAAAATGACTGACATCAAAATCTGGACCCATGTAGCTTCCAATAACTGCGTTCATTTCATCCATCACCACAGCTTTGGGCTGTTCGAAGAAGTCCCGGTTGAACCTCTTGATCAGGTATTCCTTCATTCCATATTGCAGGCCGAACCACATTGTGTAGTCGTACCCTTCACGAGAGGCACGTGGCGTTAGGTTTGAGTACGTTAGAGTGGTTCCTTGTGGAGTCTCCACCCTGTGACCCAGCTTGTATCCATCGGTGAGGACTGCTGGGATGATAGTGTCTAGGAATGGGTTCATGCTTGGTTCCTTTCAAACTCCGTAGGTTGTTACGTGATCGTGTTGTTCTTGCGTTCTGTAGGAATCAGTGGTGTAGATGTGGTCGATTCCTCTCAGGTCATATCCATAGCTGAATATACCATGACATACGGCTAAGTCAACTGTCTCCGCTCCCCTTTCTCGAAGTTTCTCAGCCAGCCCCATGAAGGTTCGACCTCCGTCACACAGGTCATCTACAATAACACAGTGCTTCTTAACCTCTTGAGGAACGACGAAGTGGCTCAATGCCCCTGTCTCCATGTCTCTCTTCTTAGAGCATTCCACCTTACGTTTGTCAACGAAGGCTGTCTTCATGAAGTAGTTGAACCACCTCTTGCCAGCTCCTTGGTCAGGCAGGATCATATCGAAATCACCTCGCCCCACCTTCTTGTGAACCCAATGGTAGAAATTTTTCTCACTCTGCTTGCTGTCCACGTAGTTGTTGAGTAGGAAGCTCGCGGCGTCTGAGTGAGGACAGAAGATTGCCACAGTACTGTTGGGGAAGTACGTGTTGATAGCCTTGCATACAACCTTCAGAGTGGCTGGCTGTGTGTCGCTCATACGTCGCTCCATGCGGTCTGCCATCATATACTTGATAGTCAGATGTGAAGTGACTCTGGCGTTGTCCAGTATCTCTGAGATCATCATCAGGTTCATTAGGTCTTCTGGATTCCTGATGGCGAAGCTAATGTCTACGTGACTACCGTCCACGACTTCTTGATCCAATTCAATGTGAGGCTGTCCATCTGTAAAGATTTTGGTTCGTAGCCCATCACCCTTGTTTGATAAGAATGTCATTCGTTTCTCCTAAAAGAGTTCTTTAGCATTTGCTCTAGTGGTCTTACTGAATGTCCCTTTAGGACACTATCCACCATGAGATGTGACCACCTAATACTAGATGCTGTTTGATCTACGTAAGATGAGTGCAGCCTTGACTCTATCTCACTGATCATTCTTCCTGTCCCTGTTTTAATCGGTAACAGCTGCATTGTCAACCTATTTCTTGCTGGCTGTGTAACATTCATTCCAGTATGCCTCTTTGGGATTGTCTTTCAACGGTTCCCAATCAGGCTCTGGTGCGTGCTTACTTAGCGATCCATGTTTGACAATCTTCTCTGACTCCCCGCATCGGCAGCACGTTCTGACTCCGGGGATTCTCGCATAGGACGTAAAGCAAATGGGATGTCCAGTGCTGTAGCTCTGCTGTGGTCCTGTTGCCTTAATCGTCCACTTGTGTCCAAAATTGCACCAGAAAGACATTTAACACCCCGCATACATAAAGAGGGTTCCAATAGTAAGTCCAAGCAGTGTTAATAAAACTTCGCTAGCGTTCTTCATTGTGTGCCCCCTCTATAGAAAATTGATGTTGTAAACTTTTCCCGCAGGAATCAAGCTTTGCTATTGTAGCATTTCTTTTGAATTGTGAGAGACTAATCTCTCTTTCATCGTTGTTGATCATCGCATGAAGCAATTGAAGGGGGTGGCGTGCCCACCCCCTCGTCATGATGCGTTTAAGCGAGTACGCCTGCATCGGTTGCATTGAACACCAGAGCCTTGTTGCGAGTCTGTCCCGTTGACTCTAGACCTTCCAGCTGCTTGCGGAAGAACACGCTGAGGTTTGCTGGTTGATGCCCATACGCCTTCAGTCGGTCTGAAAGCTGCGTGTAAGGAAGTGTCCAAGGACCGTCTTTGTCCCTGTTCTCTTCTTTGAACTCGTCGATGATGCTCTTAAACGTCTCGTCTTTCTCTTCGTTGCTGACACGTGTTCGACTGACCGGCTCGTTGTTTAAACCGAGAGTGTCGCTCAGTGCGTTAACAGCCGCCACCAGCTCGTCGCTGGGAGTGTAGCTCCCCAAAGCTTCAATTGAGGCGTTGATGTCGCGGAGTGAGGTGATCGCCTTGTCCTCCTGTTCAGCCAGAAGTTCGCTTCGCTTATTTTCCAGTGCAAGAATTTCATCAAGTAGGTCAGACATGTTTGGTCTCCTGTGGGTTAATGGTTAATGAGTGCCTATTCTACATGCTCTATCGGCTATGTCAATGGGCGATCTGTAGTTTTTCTGAGTTTAGCAGCAATAAACGTCCCGATAAACACCCCGAATCCTGCCACAAAAAATGCGGGGTCTGATTTGTCAGCCACAACCATGCGTTGCGTCCACACAGCCACTCCAAAGAAGATGGTGTCAATGATAGACGTTCTCCAAGCCTCACCTTTCAAGTAGTGCTCAAAGGAACGGTATCCAAAGACGACCATCATAACTTTGGAAGTGAAGATGAGTAATAGGTTCACTCAGCTGTCACCAGCTTTGGCTGTGGGTTGAAATAGCTAGCAGCGGCTAGCTTAGCTCGCAGACAAACATCCTCAACGGCGTCTTGACGAGAGACCAGTGCTCCATCAATGAATACTCGCCCTTTCATGTTATCCATCACACGCTCAGTCCCGGCGATGCTGGTAAGTGCTCGTGCTTCTGCGATCTGCCTGCCCCTCGCCTTGTTGAAGGTGTCGTTCTTCGCACAAACAGACACTCCGAAGTTGTTCTCGTCGATGAACACCACACAAGCGTGTGGCATCTTCCGACCATCTACTGGATTGTCCTTGTAAGCGTATCGTACAATCATCTTGGTCCCCTTAGTTGAATGTGGGGATGTGCCTCAAAATTTCAATAGCACATCTTCCGAAACAGTATAGAACCCCAATCTCCAATGAGATCAGGAATAGAAATCTAGGTGCCTGCTGGCATAGGTAAGCCAAGGTCTTTGGTAAGTTGTGCCAGCTGAGCCATCTTTTCAGCTCTGTCACGAATTTCCTGCTCTGCTTCATAAGCTTTCAGGTCTTTCTCGTACTGATCAAGTTGCGGCTTGAACGCTGTCATCTTCAGTTCATAGCTAGCGAGGTTCTCTATGTAACTTTCTTTGTCGTCTTCCCATTTAAGCAACTGACTGTTGTACCAATTGTTTTTCAATCTTATGGTACGATACAGTTCAATGTGAACGTATCCATACCCCTCAATTGTCACGAAGTCAGCCCCACTGTTCTGCAAAGCTTTGCACATTTCCATGATGGAGATGCTCTCACGATTTGGAAACCTCTCATCTGTCATCTCCACCTCTTCCCGACCTTCAGTCCATTGTGAAGGCTCAGTTGGCTCAGTTGGCTTGCTCGGCTTGCGTGGTTTCTTTGGACGTTCCATTGTTTTCTCCAGTGTTGGTTGCTGTTACGTCATCCATCATAGCACGGAATAGTTAATCGTCAAGACCTATTCCAAAACTTTACTCAATCCCCTGAACCGTTTGCAAATACAGCTTCGCCAGCTCGTACTTCTGTTTACGCTGCCTGTTACGCGGAGCATCGCCAAGGTCAGAGAGATTATCATCCAAGTCCGCGAGCTTAACCAATGTTGCAATGAAGTTCTCGCCCACTCGCTGAATATACTCGGCGTATGTCTCGCCAGCTCTATGCGTGAGAGCTTCCAGCTGCTCTGAGACGTGGCTTCCCAGCTCTTGCTCTATGTCATCCAGAGTGACAGAGGTGTCTTCAACCACATCATGTAGCCATGCCACAGCCTGTATGGTTGGCCCGTGATGACTAAGGGAATGGGCCACACGTGCAGGATGCGTGATGTAAGGCTCACCGCCCCACCTCGTCTGCTTACTGTGTGCCTCATGAGCTATTTGTTTAGCCCTGAATACTAATTGTTTCCTGTTCATAACCCGCTTCTACCTTCCTGCGTATTTCCATTGACTGTGCAAATTCTTTACCACCTCCTTTTGGAATAAAGTATCTTGTCCCATTTTCTGTTCCCTCTATTCCAAAAGTCTGCCCCTTGGTTGTTTGAAATGTGAAGAGAGGCATAAATCTCATTCCTGCATCCCATATAAGACTCTTCTTAATCACTTTGTGTTCCTTTGTAGGTGTCGTCTAGCATTCTCGTCGCTCTTTGAAGTTGAGTGGCTAGAGTAATCACGGGTACTATACCACCATTGATCCTGCGGAAGTGTCTTCTTACTACGTGAGACTTTCCCTCAAACAGACGGCCTAACAGTCTCTTATTCATCCGTCCTCGTTTCATAATACTGCCCCATTAGTGGCTGGAACTGTAGACGTAGTTCAGGTGGGGTCGCCCCAATCTTTGACGTGGCTTCCCCCATAGTAAACTTATCCATTCTTAAATCACGCATTCTTGTGCCACGATCATTAAACAATGTCTTTAGTCGTTTAAGAATGTTCCTATCCATCGTACACACTCCTTAATAACCACTCAGTACCATAGTATTTGCGAGCATTGCTAGGTGAAATTCCGGACTTGTGAACAGCATTAAGCACTTCCAATTATGTTTTGTGCTTAGCGTCTATCCTTGCCCATGTTAACCATATAACAGCCGACTCGTCTGCCATTAATACTATTTCCATGTGCTTATTTTCTCCACAACTTCACCTTGTTCAAGAATTTCTTACGAGCATCGCATTTACAACTCTCAAGGTTGAACCAGTCTTTGAATCTCTCTTCAGTGATCCCAAACCTGTTGAGCGTGCTCTCTACAACATCCCCCAAGCCCTCTCTCTCTTCTGTCTGCTCGTTGACATCCTGCTTACGCAACTCAGCGAATATCGTGTCCATCTCGGCTATTCTCTGTAGTTCTTCTTTCTTCATTATTATACCTCTGTATTAGGAGTGTAGTAGACATACGTAGCTGTAGTTCCAGCCTATCCCATACATTAATATACACTTCTGGCAGGCATTGGTGGATAATGGGGAACGCATCCCGCAGCGGATCGTAATTGAGTGTCATCACCAAGACTCTATTTGTGGTAGACGAGGATCTTCGCACAAAATGTTTTGCAGGGACATGTCTTTAAGTTTCATTCCCAATCTAATAGGGTCTGACACCAAACGCTTTCTGATATCACTACAACCAGAAAGAAATTTACTGTCTAAACTGTCAATGTTCAATGCACGTCTTAGTTCACGTGAATCCTTACCTTTTTTCATGCTTGATCCCTAACCGATCTTTTGCTAACACCAGCCCCTTCCATCCAATCTTCGTTGCCCATAACTTCTGAAATGATCAGAATGTTGATGTTGTGTTGGATTACAGGAAGTGAGTTGGTCTGTACACACCCAATGAGGGCGGTCAGAAGCTTTTGTTCGTTAGTATTCATCAACCACCTCAATTAGTAAGTCTTCAAAGGTATCGTATTGAACCTCAGCTCTATCCCAATCTTGATAGCGATATAGCCTAATTCCAATGTCGGTCAATATGTCCTGCGTTCTGTCTCTACAATCAACCAGTGCTCTATGCAGTACTGGACCTGTTATCTCGGTCATCACGTGCTCCACATCTACAGCAGTATTTTGTATCGACTGTGCCCACCTTACGCTTCATTCTTCCATCGACTTCGTACCACATGCGGAACGGCATCTTGAACTTGTGCCCAAATAAGAAGCACAATGGGTTCATAAACGCGGCCAACGCTTGGTGGATCAGTCCTGTCATTTCTACACTCATAGTATCGGCTTCCTGTGTCTAAGTCAAGAGTTTTTCTGGGGCGTTGAACGATTCTTCCAAAGAATTCATTATCCATCTTCCAACCTTAGCTTCGCCCCCAACATGATTTGAAACGCTCTATATCGCATAGACTCACCGCTTGAAGCAGACACCACTCCCATTAGATCATCCAATGACTCAGAATACCATCTCACACTGTGGCTCTTGTCCCACAAAGAAATGTTGATCGCCCTTATACATGTTGACATCCTGTCATTATTTGACACTGTACATACCCCTCAAAAGGTTTCTCATTTTTTCTCTTTGCTCCGCGTTTTTCATTCTGCAAATCCCCCCTATACGTAAATACACCCCAGATTTTCTCTGGAGCGGCTGTTCTAAAAGGAGATTACGGAGAATTCTCTTCGTCTGCCTCGTAGTCTGCTCTTTTCTGTGCTATCATGTCTTGGATGCTCTTTCTGAGCTGCTGAGCTGTGTTCTTACACCATTCGAGGTTGAATTTGGAGTAGAGTGCCAGCACCGTTGGATCAGTCGTGTGGAGGACATACAGAGCGTCCTGCTGAGCCTCGGTGAAGTGCTCATCTAGGAGGTCGTCGGTCATTTTGAGTAACGAATTATAGTGGTCGACCTTAGTTTCCAAGAGGTGAGTCTCTGCGTCGTCTAACAGAGAGCCAATCATCTCGTGAACTCCCTCCACTGGAGGTACTATGGCTAGTGTTTGTTCCCTGATTATGTCTAGAGTTTTACCTAAGTCCCTAGTGAACGTACTAGAGGGAAGGAAGGCTTTGGCTAGTTGGTCGTTTTTCATGGTAAGGTCGTGCTCCCTTGCATTATGTTACATAAACGGACACAGTGTCCGGTTTTGCGACACATTTGAGTGTTTTTAGGCGTTTGAGTCGCTAAAAGTGGTCTTTAGGGTCCAATCTAGGTCATGAAACTGTTGTATTTCCCATAGTTGTGGCTGGAATAGGTTGTAGTTCATCTGTTCGTGGAGAGTATTGTCCACTTTACACTCTATTCTCTTGATTGTAACACCAAGCCAGCGTATATCAAGTGGTTTTCGCTCATTTTTCAAGGAATTCCCTCTTTTCATTGTATGCTTTTCCTAACATGTTATCCGTAGGCTGGAACAAGTTCCCAAGATCAGCCCATAGCCTGTAAAGCGGAAGGGGCAGCGGTGATTTTCCCCCATTAGTGTCATAGTTCTGGTTGGGATAGTACACGGCGGTGAATACCGTACCGATCTTAATGTCCTCACGCTGTCTTGATCTGTTCATATTGGAATCTCGTCAAAAAGGAAGGTCTTCCCCACACCGAGGTGTTATACCAGCTCATCGTCCAGTTGTCAAGCATCTCGCCAACGAAAATGGCTGGTTTCTCGAAAATAGCGGAAAATGCCCTAAGGAGCGACGGCTGAAACACGATTGTCCATATGTGTTCACCAGCCACATTTGTTCAGGTTTTTGAGTACATAAGGGGGCGATTTAGCTGTTCACATTTGTACGGGGTGATGGCCTAGAGACTACTATTTCTGTTCATTTCTTTCTTGCCAGTGCAAATAATCATGGCATGTGGGGCATAGTAGATCGCACTTGTCTGCTTCTACGAGTAATACTTGAATGGGGCAAAATCCAATCACAACGTCTTTGCATAGTCTGGGTATGGGACACACTTTCTTTTGAGCGTCCAAGTGATGAAAGTTAAGAACGCTGATTTCCTTGTTCCATCCGCAATGAACGCAAGCCCCACCTTTGGAGTGAGTGATCGATCTCCTAAGAACTCGTGCTTTCTTGTTGTCCTCTTTGGTGGTCATTATTTCTCCTTGGCGTACTCGTCGGACAGGGCATAGATGTACTCGTCGAATTCAACATTGTTAGCCGCTTTGGCGAGCCAGTGGAACTTAGATTCCTGATCTTCGAATATGAACAGGAGCATTTGGTCCAGCCGTTCTTCAATGTGAATTTTTCTCATAAGCGTCCCTAATTCCGTCTTGTGTGTTCCATGAGATGTCGTTGACTGGTGAATTCCACATAGAATCTGAGACTTCCATTGATTCCCTGTCCTGATCCTCACACAGCTGAGTAAGCAGTGTTATCATTATTTGGTCGAATGTCTTTTTACACAAGGGGTATCTCTGTCGCTGCCCATTTTCTTGAGGCGTCTCCCCCGTCGTATAGTGCTCGAATTGCATCGTTTGCCCCTCTTAGTTGCACCCACATGGTAGGCTGTGTTGTACCACATACAACTGCGAAATCGTCCTGTGGCTTATTTAGCATGATCAGGCATTGCCATACCCTCGCGTCAAAACTCAATGCCATTATTTCCCCCATTTTGGCTGGCTCTCCGTACAGGACCGAGATGAATAGTTTACATGATACCACACGGTCATGGCTTTGTCAAGCGGAATTCTCTTGTGAGCTGCCGTTCAGCACTGTACATAGCATTCCTGTTGCTTTGGGCATTAATGCGGTAGTACACCTCGTTGGGAATGTCCTCTGCCAATCCGAACAGTAGTGCGTCCATCGGCCCACTTACCCAATTCCACTGTGTCTTATTTTCCACGTGTACCCTTTTTGGCTGGCTCTACACATCAGCACGAGGTGTATGGATTAGGTGATCCATGTCCACTACTGATCCATGTCA
>Ga0307488_10004618_pt1 | contig 11482 bp, 8 predicted proteins | sample SB02metaG_FD_202248 | JGI IMG/M metagenome (GOLD analysis project Ga0307488, IMG submission 202248) | Sea-ice brine microbial communities from Beaufort Sea near Barrow, Alaska, United States - SB 0.2 | ecosystem: Environmental > Aquatic > Marine > Coastal | place: USA: Alaska | collected 2017-05-06
TAGTTTTACACAACAGACCCGCTTTCGTGGCACTGCACAACCAGCAGTTTTACAATAGTTCCCTTTAATTATACGGTGTATTGTATGGAGTGAGCCACAATGGTACGCAATAACCTGACTCACTCAGAGATACTGCTGCTACTATTAATCTCAAGCAAAGGCGTTTCAGCGTGAGCATGTCAAACACCGAAAGAGTTAACCTGGCAGTACACTTACGTTTATTCGACAAGCGGGAGATCAGTATGGATAAATCAGACAACCACGGCTCAACATCGAGAGTTGATTGCGATGTCGGCTGAACCCACCACCATAGCGGTGATCGGCGGCGGCCTGGCTGCGCTGATACTGGTGCAGCAGTTGCGCGAGCAATTGGCAGACAGCACGCATGCAGTTCAGTTATTGGTTATCGACCCGGCGGCACCCGATCAGTTTGGTCGCGGTCGGGCCTATGCCACTCCTTGGCAGCGCGAGCGACCAGAGCTGGTCGGCAGCCATGCCGAGCTACTCAATAGCCCGGCTAGTCGCATGAGCATAGCGGGCATCATTGGGCCCAAGGGCGATTTTGTCGGCTGGCTGCAGCGCCACCAGACGGATTGGCAGCAGCGCCTGGGGCTGGTGTCACTAGAGGGACAGCTGCATCAAGCCGCCGACCAGCAATGCCAGCTTTGGGAACAACGGGCGCTCACTCAATGGCTAAGGTTTAACCAACATGCGCTGGTTACTGGGCAATATGAGACGGTGTATTTTCCGCGTTGTGTTTATGGGGATTTTCTCGCTGAGCTGGCGGCCGATGCCTTGGCCGCTCCAGCCAATCAGTGGCTAACACTCTGTTATATTCAGGCCGATGTACAACGCCTCCAAGCGAGCAATGCGACAGCAGGCCAACATACGCTGACCCTCGTCGATAAAGGTCAGCACCCCGTTTCGCAGCAATGCGAGTACTTGGTATATGCCGGTGGAGACTTGCCGCCGCAACCGTTAGGCCAGGGGCTTCAGCAGGACGCAATGGTGCTGCATGACCTTTACGCTCAACCTCGCCACTGCCACCACCGGCAATTACTAGAAGTCCTTTCCCATGGCAGCCCACACCCGCTGCAGCTTTTAATAGTCGGGGGCAATGCCAGCGCACTCGATTGTTTGTGGGGGCTGGCAAACGAGCGTGAATTGCGCACCGCCATGCAGCGAGGAAGTTTACAGATCAAACAATTAGCTCCCACTGCCATGCCGCACTCTGGCGCAGTATTACAGCCTTTGCCGAGCGACCAGCCACCTGATTCGCTGCGCTGGATAACAGTGGAGGAGCAGCAGCTACTGCAAGGACTAATGGCGGAATTTCTCGACCCGGAAAAAGATTTTACCGCCGCCAGTTATTTTGCTGCTATATGCCTCGCACTTGAGCAATTAGAAACACGCGCTTCGCCTCACCTTTTTATGCTTTTTTTGCGTCACGTGGGTGCGGTAGAGCAACAGATCAGAGATCGGCTGCCCGACATTGAGCGCTTTGCCGCTGATTATCACGGGAGGCTGGAGGCGCGGCTGAAATTCACACCCTATGAATACTGGCACAGCGTGCGACTGCTTGATGAGAGTCCGTTCTCGCTCGCGCGCATTGACGATAAGGTGATTGAACTGCGCGAAGAGCAGGGGCGCTTCGCCGCGCAGCTCGAAGACGGCGGGGTGTTGCACTGCGATGCGGTGGTCAATTGTACCGGTGCGCGCAATCCATTTACGACCACCGGCACAACCTTGCTGGATCAATTGGTTGTTTCAGGGTTGGGAGTAAACAATGGCACCGGCGGTTTTTATCTGGCCAATGACGGTCGACTAAAACTAGTCGACGGCACATTTAGCACCAGTATTTACCTGATTACTCAGCGCAGTATTGGCTTGCATCAGAGCGAAGATGGAACCGCTTCCCGGTTCGTTAGCGCCAACCGCTTAAGCGCAGTTCGGGTGGCAGAATTGGCAGGCGATATTGCGCTATCATTAACCGCGCGGATTTCATCTCGTTGATGTTTTGATTCAACCTCCCTAAACGCGCTTTTGGACAGATCCATGGCAGCAGTCGTTAATCCGGAATTTTTTGGCACCACCGTTACCACATAGCGCAATGGGCCGCCCGCCTGCAGCGCATCGAAGAGGCGACAGGCGATAAGAAGCAGTACCTCCGTCGCTTATCAGTAGCCGGGGCCCTGTAGTAGATTGAGAAAAAGTCAGGAGGTAATAAGCCTTTTCATTTATATGACGCACCCTAGATCATCGCCAACCGGCCACGGTAGGAACAGATCAGGAAAACCAGTGTGTACCCCCATCAACTTCAGTTTTTGACCATTTGACGCCGACCAGTTGTCTGGTAGAATTCACATAAAACAACACCGGGTGGCGCCTCCAGTGACAACTATCTCAGCAGCACTGCAGCGAGGCATATGTTTAAGTCAAGGAGCTTCATGTTCATCGCCAGTATAGAAAAAGATAAAGAGGGCTACTACATCCACATTGATAAGGAGTTCACTGATATGGCTGGCGTGGCGGAATATCATCCAGATATGAAGTGGGAGCGCATGGAGCTAGCCAAGGGTATGGGGCTGTCTGAGAGCCACCAAGACTACCTCCTTGAGCTAGAACACAAGGTGCTCAGTAAACACCGACCCATCAGTAGCAGTGTAAGGGCAGCAACGTCCAGTGGCTGGATGGAAGCGCTTACGCATAGAACACCGTTACGATGTGGTGGCTTCCGTTCTAAATCATATGTAGTCAGCCCATCGTCGCACTACAACGGTTGGCCCTTGCTCTTAAACAAGCGTTTGGAAGTGTTGGAGCTACCCAATGGTCACCACCTGACGCGCACAGACTTGTTGGTGCTCAACATGTTTGTCCAAGGCTTACCACGTAAGGTTATCGCAGATGGCACACATTCATCGGTTAAGAGCGTGGAAAAACGCTTAGCAAAGATCAAAGACAAACTCACACCTGAAGGGCAGCGAGCTCACGGCTTAGCCCAGCTCCTAGTGCGGCATCGTCTAATGCCTTTTCTCATGGCGACCAATGATTGGTTTGCGTTCGAAACTGAATTCACACAGCACGTAGCACACACGACTTAAGGGGCATTTACCTCCTTTGAGGGGGCTCTTGCACCCTGTCACACCAAGCAGAACTGACCTTTTCTTTGCGCACTTTCGCAAAGTCACTCAGCAGTCTGCTATACATACATATCTACCTATCACGGATGATGTTCCCAATGACCCGAGCTACAACGGCTCGATAGCGTTGCCTATTCGGCTCTTTCGCACGCTTGCTCATTTCGATGATGCTGTCGGCTCAGGTATTGGCAGATACTGTCGCTGCACGCGGCCTGAAGTTTGCTCTCAATGCGCCTAGCTCGGGGAGGGCGACGATAATTGGGATTGGAAGTGCTTCTGGAGCCGCTATTAATATTCCCGCTACTGTTAGTAGTGATGCCACGACAGACTACGATGTCACGAGCATTGGGGAACTTGCTTTCTTCAACTACGCCGTCACCAGCCTGACTGTTTTAGACAGCGTTACGAGAATTGGGGATGGTGCTTTCTTCAACAACGACCTTACCAGCGTCGCCTTTTTGGGAAATTTCGGGGCGTTTAGCCTTGATATAGTTACAAGCAATTTAGACCTAGCGAGTGTTACCTATTGTCAGGGCGCTGCGGGCTGGCCGCAGACCTTTATGCGTGCGGAGAAGGATAGCCTCACAGCGGAAGAGGTGGACTGTGCGGCTCCAGTACCCGCAGTCACACCTTTAGCCACAGTGGGTTGGCCGGGGCGTGCGGCAGTAGGGGCCGATATGGTAGGGCTGCCTTGTTCCTTCTGTCGTAGATGAGCCAGGATGCTATCGATAACGTCCTGGTCATCAATACAGGCGATGACCTTTACCGATCTACCACATAATGCAGTGGTTCAATGCAACCGGACGCCAACATATATCTAGGCAGTGGCGGGAGGGTGAGGGGCAAATGCCCCGTTGCAATCCACATCAATTTTTGCTCTTATTAATGTTTGTTTGCAGCAGACAGTTCACACAATAACGCGGGGTATCCAGCTTATGAAATCTATTAATTCGCCTATCCAATATCGAGTCAGCTCTTTGAATCTCTGCTCATTGCTAGGAGGCGTTTCTATCAGAGGTGGCATTGCCGCCTTATTACTGGGGACACTGGTTACGAGCCTGCCCGCTCTAGCCCTTGATATGAAGGGGGCGTTGACGCTGGGTGGCAAGGCAGTTCCGGGCGCTAAAGTGACGCTTTGGAGAACTGCAGGGATGGATTCTCCACAGAATATTAGAGAAACTTCTAGCGATGCCGAGGGAAACTTTGAGCTACAGAACCTTACTCCCAACGAGGAGGGTAATATCTATTACATATCAACCGCTGGTGGTGTCCGCGAAGATGTCGCTCTGATGTCGGTGCTCGGCGCAACACCGCTGAGTTCGGTTGTGATCAACGAGCTGACCACCGTGGCCTCGGTGTTTACCAGTGCCCGGTTTATTGATGGCGTGAAAATTAGCGGCAACCCCCTGGGTGTCCGAATTGCAGCCGGCAACGCCTCGAATCTGGTCGATCCCGTTACAGGGACATGGGGTAAGGTGTTGCTTGACCCGTTAAATAGTACCCAGAATACGACGCTGGCTCGACTAAACACCCTCGGTTCGATGATTGTTGCTTTTGGTACTACTGCCGATGATGCATGGCGCGCAGCATTTCTTAATGCGACTTCAACGAATGATGTTCCGGTAAACACGCTGGAAGCGTTGTCGGGCATAGCAAGAGCCCCATGGGCGAACCCTGGGGAGTTGTTTAAACTTTTTGATGAGGCCTACCCGCAGCCAGAGGACGGCTCCAGACGAGAAGCACCTAACGTGCCGTATCTGGCTTATGCCCCGAAAGATTTTGCGATGATTCTATCGTTCGCGGGCGGCGGCATTTTTGCGCCGGGCAAACTACAGGTCGATGTCGAGGGGAATATTTGGAGCGGCGTGAACTGGATGCCTGGATCGCAGTCGGGTGTGTATCACGACATTGGGGGAGGCACGATAAAGCTGTCACCTGCCGGCACCGCGTTGTCGCCACCGATCACTGGTTTTACCGGAATGGGCGTGGATGGCATCGGATGGGGCACGGGCATGGCCAAGAACCGTGTTTGGGTTTCGAGCTTCAACGGTTCGATTGGAGTGATGGACCTAGAAGGGCGGCAAATTGGCAAGGAATCCGACTTTCCCATGGCCGGAAAAGTCGGGGACTTGATGGGCGTTGGTGTTGCCGATAATGGTGACGTCTGGATTGCTGATGCTACCAAGAATCAACTGCTCCATTTCCCCAGTGGCGAGATCAAGGACGGAGTAGTCGTGAATGTAAAGGGATTAAAATCGCCCTTCGGCATTGCGATTGATGCACAGAACCGCGTCTGGGTCAGTAGCTCGCAGTCGAACATCGTGACCCGATTCCCAGCCGACGACCCTTCTAAGGCCGAGTCGTTCGAGGTGGGGGTGATTGCCCGTGGAGTCGCTCTCGATTCGAAAGGTAACCTGTGGGTAGCTAGCAATATGTCGCCAGGATTCCCCGCGCCAACCTTGCCGGCTGGGACGCCGGTTATGAAGCAATTTCAACTGATGACAGAGCAGATGCTGCCAATAATGGCTAAAGGGACAATTTCGGCGGAGAATCCAACCGGGGTTCTTAACATGATCCGGCCCGACGGATCGCAGCCGGCTCCAAAGGGTTTCACCGGTGACAAGGGCGTGTTTATTCCATGGGGTGTATCAATCGACGGTAATGACGACGTGTGGTTTGGGAACTTTTGGGGTCGTGGCGTTGGTCTGATGGCGGGCGACGATACCCAAGGGCACCCGGAGGGTACCAAGATTGGTGACGTTATCCACGTCTTCCAAAGCGGCAGCATCCAGATGATCACAGACGTTGTGGTGGATCAGGCGGGCAACGCTTGGGCAGCGAATAATTGGAACGACATTGACGCGGTGGTTGACAACGTGGATCCGGCTCGCGCAAGCACCACCTGGGGAGGTGGCACAGGCATCTCCGTCATTTATGGTGTCGCAAGCCCTGTGAATGCCCCTGCCATTGGAGAGGCTCACAAACCGAAGTAGAAATATAAGAAATATAAATGGGTTGTCGAGGGTAACGGGTTGTCTAGAATATGGTCGCGGAGCGGTGCCACCCTCCCGAGCACTCCTTGGGCCATTACCTCTTAACGATGTTAGAGTCGGTCGCTATTGCTGCAATCTTGTTCCGTTTTGCAAGGTTTATGCATACTCGCTGCCGATCCATCAAATAATAAGGCATAGATGCAATGAAAAAAATACTACCAGGCGGCACGATCACACTTGCACTACTGAGTGCTAATCACGCGTTTGCTGGCGGATTGTGGCTGAATGAGTATGGGGACTTCTCTGGTGGCCGCGCGTCGGCCGGCGCCGCTGCAGGTACGGACGAGGCAGCAACTATTATCCACAACCCGGCCAGTGCAACGCGTATTAAAGGCGATAAATTATTTGCCTCAGCTAGCGCGCTTATTACCAGACTTAAGTTTGATGTGAAGGAGTCCACTTCGGTCGTCGGAGACGGGAATGGCGGGCAGGCTGGTCAGGTGACACCTGGGGCTAGCATGGCCTACGTGTTCGATAATGGTTGGAATAAGTGGAGCACCGGTATTTCTCTTGCAGGGCTAGCGGGTGCTGGTCTCAATTACGATGACGACTGGGTAGGTCGCTATCAGGCTACGGAGGTGAACCTACTGGTGATGGCCATGGGAGGCACGGTGGCGTATCAGGTCACAGATCGCTTGTCGATTGGCGTCACGCCACAAATTTTCTACTCCACGTTGACACAAAAACTGCGTTTACCCATTCCTGACAGAGAGGATGTCAGTGCCAAGCTGGATGGAGACGATACCGGTTTTGGGGGTATGGTCGGTGCTGTCTATGATTTTAATACCGGCACGCGCGTTGGAATAAGCTGGCAAAGTAGTTTCGATATTGAGTTTGATGGCAAGCTCAAAGTCAATGGCGATCGTGGTAACGGTATACAGGCCAATACCGATACACAGCTGACGATGGCACAGAACGTGCGATTGGCATTGCACCACGATGTCGATGACCGACTGGGGCTTGATTTTACCGTTGGCTGGGATGACTGGGACGAGCTGGACAACATCTTTGTTTCCGTTAAAGGCGGTGGCGGAGCTCCGATAGTCACCGACTGGAAGGACACTTATCATTACGCAGCAGGCTTCCAGTACAAACTGACTGACGACTGGGATATCACGGCTGGCATCGCTTATGACACTAACGTGGTAAGTGCGAATGAGCGGGTTCCAGAATTGCCTATTGACGAGCAGATTCGCTACAACGCTGGCGCGCGATATCATATGAGTCATACTCTGATTGTTGGTGGCTACGTTAATTACACCGACTTGGGCAGCTCAAAAATTGACGCGGACCTCTGGGGCGGCGAATACAGCACTAATGAAATGTTCCAGCTCTCGATTTATGCAAACTGGATGTTGTAACGTCTCTACATCAATGCATAATAAAGAGGCTGTTGAAAAGAATGCGACTCGCATGCTCTCGCTCTCATAACGGAAGAGGGTGCAAGGGGTTAGGAAAGAGGTTCGTCACGCCGACTTCGAGGAAGCATTTCCCAAGGCCGAAGGCTATCTCTCGCAGGCTGCCGGCTATATTCCCCATCGTTTTTTAAATGCATTAAGGGTTCTCGACAGCATGTTCTCCTCGTCGAGTGTTTCAACGTAGAAACGCATACCGAGGAATTCTGGGGAATCGGAGGTGTATCTATAGTACCGTTCACTTATAAAGCCGCAGTACCAATAGGTTGCTTCTCTGCAACCCTCTAAAGGGCGTAAACAACACACCGGAATAATTCATGGGGGCCTTCCCTTATTTACTTACCGGCACCGTAAGCAGCGGAGCTGCATCACTGGATGTGCTGTCAGCGATGCTAACCGACATTAGTGTCGTCACTAATCGAAAAAATAACTTGGTATTTTGATTGGTGTCATCAATGTAATACCAGGCGTTGCGATACTGAACTGCTGTAGATGCACCCTCAGGGGCAGCGCTGGCTCGCCGCACACGAAGTTTTTGGCCCACCAATCCTACTGGCGGATAGCTTAAAGCTCTGCCGCTTACTTGATCCTGTTCAGGAACATCTATGGCTGCTGACAAAATTTCGAGCAGGTTATAGATAGATCGGGTGGAAATGCTTACACCTCCCTCGACAGGATTGTCCGGACCAATTGAAACCGGTATTTCCATGCGCGATGAAAATTTTTCAGGTCTTGAAAGCCCCAACAATGTGTATATTTCATCTACGTCGGCCGAATATTTCGGCCAATAGTGATCAATCACGATGGAGTAGTGATCACTGTTCTGCGAATTGTGTGTCCAGTGTAATCGCTGAGCCTTATGAAGCTTCCAAAAGAGCTCAATTAAACGACTGAAGCGCGGATCGATCGGGTTCGAATCATAGAGAAACCCCGGATTATGAATATCGTTAATCCTCGAGACGAAGGTAAAATAGACACGTGCGGCATCGTTCAGGTTTGACGCATACAACATCAGCTCCCGTAACGACAGCGGTGACATCAATTGATCCGCATATTTTTCACCACCAACTGGCGAGTAGAAAATCGTCGGATTTTCCTCATAAACCACCCCCGCGCCAAAGGGCACCAGGTTGCCAAGGTAATCACTCGAGTCACCGAACCCAAGTTGGGTGCTGACCTTGGTAGTGACACTGACATTTGCTGTGACACTGTTTAACGCCAACAGGTTGCCGCGCTCTGCATAGCGGTTGCGTAAAACTAAAAGCAACAACTGTTGGTTATTTGTTTCGACAATGGATTCGTTGTAGGCAAGTCTGCCGCTATTCACAGTAGCAGGTCCAACCAATGTACAACTCGCCAACACTGCGCTGAGCAGGGCACAAAAAAATAGGCCAAATTTTCTGAGTAGCGATCGGTGTGATATTTTCACTGTAGTCTCCAGTTACTCTGAGAAAGCCAAAAAGCTAAAAAACGGGAATGCCGTCGTTACTGATTCCATAACCTTTGTTTAAGCCAAGCATTGTCAAGCCTAGTTTGGCCTGATTCACTGTGCATCCGCAATCTAGCACTCACTGACGGTGTCACGATAGATACGTTAGTTAATATGATACCAGTGAAGCCGTTGCTTTGCGCGCTGCCCAGGCCGAAAATGACGAATTTAGGTCGGGCCGTCAGCAAGCCGCAGTCCGCTGCGCTTAAGCAGATAAGTTTGGTGTCTGAAATCCTGAACCAAGGTGCGGACTAAATTGCAGTGTCTCACTGATTGTGTATTATTGAAGATGACCTCATTGCAGCGACGTGAAGCTTACAGCAGACTATGAGGCCTGTATTTGGAGATACATAAACTCTTGTCCTAAATTTTTGGAGTGTATATTCCGATCACAGGCCCGAAAGATACTGCGCTCAACTAGCGTGGTCATTATAGTGAGCAGCTACCACGATAATTCGTAACAATCCTTCGGGTCCACACGAAAACTGCGGCGCTATTCAGCCACGGCTGCGGCAGATTTTATGCGCATCAACATTAGGTGAAAGCTATGGTCAATCTCGGAAGTCACAGCATAATCGTAATGCCATTTTTGCTGCTGGCCGCCTGCAGCAATGGCAGTGGCAATCGTGAGCTAAGCAATGACGAAAAAGAAACAGCCACAGTCTTTGAAGAAAAAAATTCAATTCAGTGCGGACCGTCAGGGCTTAGCATTGAAGAGAGCGCTCAAAGGCTTGTCGACACTGGCATTGATGTGATTCAATCAGATTGTGCATACAACAATCTAATCACTGTCATCAGCCTGTGTGGCACCCGCACAAGCGAAATACTGGTTCATAAAATTCCAGTGCAAAATGTCGCTGATGCAGAAGGCGACGGCTTTACTAACACCAACGAAATAGATAATGATTATAGCGTCTATGAGTGTAGCTAAAATGGAATTTACCCGTAAACATGTATGAAACACTCGCAGTACTTGCTCTGTTTATAATGGTCTATAGTTCGGTGGCCGGAGCGGTAGAACGAAGATGGGTCAGCGGCCCTATTGTGTTTACCTGTTTTGGGCTGCTTATCGGGCCGGCGGGTTTTGCGCTGCTTGACTGGGAAACTGACCGAGAACTCATTCGCAATCTCGCCGAAGTGACCCTTGCCATGGTGCTGTTCACCGATGCAGCCGGCGCAGACGTCAGAGTGCTCAAGAATACCAGCGGAGTGCCCGCAAGGCTTCTATTAGTAGGGCTGCCGCTCACTATTGCGTTGGGTTTCGCGGTTGGCGCTGTGCTCATCGACTCTCCATCTCTATTCGCCATTGCAGTATTGGCAACGATACTGGCCCCTACCGATGCGGCTTTAGGTAAGGCCGTCATTACCAACGAAGCCGTGCCAAATGAAGTCCGCCAGAGCCTCAATGTAGAGAGCGGCCTTAATGACGGTATCTGTGTGCCGGTTTTACTCCTTTTTTTGGCGCTGGCGCTGGATACGGCGGGGGATATGGATCCCCTGCCATTGGCCGCCACATTGGTGTTTGAACAAATCGGCATCGGCCTCGCCGTCGGACTAGTGCTGACCTTTAATGCCGTCAGATTGTTGAAATACGCCAGCGACAGGCAATGGTTGACTAAAACCTGGACACAGATACCCATTTTCGCGCTCGCGTTGAGTTGCTTTTCAGTTGCGCAGTACCTGGGAGGCAGTGGCTTCATTGCGGCCTTCAGCGGCGGCCTCCTGATGGCCTTTATGCAAAAAGATCTTTCCAAGAAAGTGAAAGAGGAATATCTGCTCACCTCCGAGGGTGCCGGCGATACGCTTGCGCTAATCACTTGGGTGACTTTCGGCGCGGCTGTAGTGGGGCAAGCGATTGGCTATTTCAGCTGGACCATACTGCTTTACTCGTTTTTGAGCCTCACAGTGATTCGTATGCTGCCGGTCTTCCTATGCCTCACAGGCAGCGGCATCGATACCGAAGGAAAACTTTTTATTGGCTGGTTTGGACCTCGGGGCTTAGCCAGTATTGTGTTCGCTGTCATGGTGGTAAACAGTGAATTGCCGGATAGCGGCCCCCTTGCCATGACAGTTGTATGCACTATTGTGCTCAGCATTGTTGCTCACGGGGTCACAGCAAACCCCTGGGCTCAGGCTTACGGAAAGCGCCGGCTGGCAGCACGCCGCGAACCTTCCGCAAAAAATGCTTAGCGGCACCGGTGATGCCGCTGGGTTGCCCACTCGACCTGCCTGATCCAGGGCTGAAGCGGGCAGCCAAGGCTAACGGATTCTCACTGCACGCCGGGGTGAGCTGTGAAGGACATTAAAAGGACAAGCGTGAGCGATTGTGTCGGTACATTGCCAGTGTGTGGCGTCAGCCACCGTGGTACCAAATGACCTGATTCA
>Ga0307488_10004619_pt1 | contig 11480 bp, 12 predicted proteins | sample SB02metaG_FD_202248 | JGI IMG/M metagenome (GOLD analysis project Ga0307488, IMG submission 202248) | Sea-ice brine microbial communities from Beaufort Sea near Barrow, Alaska, United States - SB 0.2 | ecosystem: Environmental > Aquatic > Marine > Coastal | place: USA: Alaska | collected...
TCCGCGTGCGACGCGGTGGACGGGACGTGGCTAAGCACGTCAATCGCGTCACAGGAGTCGTTCTGCACATCCGCCAAGACGTGCGTTGGCGGTCGCACCGAAACCGGGTGGACGGGTGAACGCGACGCGACCCAGTGTTTGCTTTGCGGCGGGCGCATGGTGTCCGAAAGCAGCTGGATGGCGGGCACCTGGGTCGACCCCGCTATGGTCGCGAGCGGCAACCTCTGGCAAGCCAGGGCGTACGCCGCCGGCGTGAACGCCTGGTCAGGCCGAATCGACCGCTGGCGCGTACAAGATCTGCTTCAAAGCGTGGAGCAGTCCTTGAACGAAGAGGCGTACTCGGTGTTTGCGCGATGCCAGTACGGCCAGGTTGGCGAATCGCTTGAGCAGCTGGCGAGCGTGTGCAGCGGCCTCGACCTGACCAACAGGACCAAGGTGCTTGACAAGGCGTCGACGCTGTTGAACAACATGACCGCGTTTAACGGCACGGCGATGACCATCGGTAACCGGGAGGAAAGCAACTTGGAAACAAGCGCGAACTCCACGAACGGCGACGCGTCCTACACCGTGGATACCGCCATCGTCCGAGTCACCACGGACAACACCACGCTGGCCGCGATTTGCTTAGGAACGTTTGTTTCCGAAGACGAAGTCGTCACCACCAACTCCAGCTCTCGTCGCCGCAAGTTGCAAGCCGCGTCGCCGAAACTCTCGCAAGTCTCGGTTTCGCCGAAGCGACGAAAACTCACGCAAGCGGAAACCGACGACGCGTCGCTGCAAGACGTGGGGTGCTGGAGCAAGGTGAGGAACGCGGACGGGGTTCTCGTTGGGCAACTGCTCGGGGACTGCATGCAGGTCAGTTTAGGGGTGGGGCAGCAGCTTCTGGATGGCATACGCGCGTGCTTGAAAACCAAACCGGAACGGCCGTTTGGGGAGGGGTACACCACGGATGCGCTCGTGAAGCGCACCACCCTCGGCGGCGTTGATGTTTACACCCCCGTCGACATCGCCGTCGACCGCGTCGGGGCGCAAATCTGCGGCAAAATCACCGACGTCGGGTCTTTTTTCTGCCCCGCGCGAATCACCGCGAACTGGGCCACCGCCACAACCGACGTCGGCTCTACGGAGTGTCCCATCGTGGACGTCATCGCGGCGGCGCGGGAAGCCGCCGAGGCGCGCATCCGGGCGTCGCAACAAGCCGCCAACGACGACGGCGTCATCGAGGGTTTGGACGAAACAAGCGGCGGCGTCGTGCTGGGCGCCATCTGCCTTTTCATTTTAATGACCTGCTGCGGGTGCGCGAGGTGGTTCTTCATCCGAACAAGACGCAGACGCGCCCGGGAAGAGGCGCACGCGCAAGGCAAAGCCGCGCCCCAAACGCGAGACGGGCAGTGCTGCTAAGGGTTATACGTTGCGTAACGGTTAAAGACCTCCCTTTGTGTACCTCCCGACAACACCACCGCCGGGAGAACCAAACGCACGCACACAACTGACGTGTGGGTTCTTAAGCCGGTCATTCCGGTTCTTAAGCCTGATCCTCTACATAATACACACCAGCAACTCCGGCGCGCGACGCGAGGCTCTTCGACGCGCCGCGACCGGAGTTCGTTTCACCGCGCTTAATTTATAAATAAACGAGACAGGGCGGGCGAACCGCAGGCACTTCACCAGGGTCATCCCAGGTGCCCTGTCCCGAAAAACATAGAGTGTTGTAATCCACATCCATGTTACTCTTCAGTCTTCAAAAAGAAGGTCGGGAGAAAGCGAACCCGTGGGATGGTCCGCCGCCTCCCGCGTGTAGCTAGATGGTTTTGATCCATTTGGATTTTTCCATTAAAAAAGAACTGATTCGTCAGTTGTTAATTTCACGGCATCACTTTGGCAGTGCGCCCGCGATGGGTTTGAAAAAAGCGCGCTCGCCTCTCCCCCACGATGCCTCCCCCAACTCCCTGAAATCGAAACGGCAACGACACTCCATGGACCGGTACGTCTCCATGTGGGCCTCTTGTGTCGAGAAAAGCGTGTCGCCGTTGCCCGCGCCGGTGGTGGGAACGACGGAGAAGGAAAACAGGATCCGCGGGTTGCCGGACTTTTTGGAATCCGAGATGCAGGGCGAGCTTCCGCAGGCGGGGGTGTGTGGACCCTCAGCAGAAACAAAGCCACGACCCTGTTCCTCACCAAAATCCCAACCGAAACGAGTGCCCACGCCGCGAAAAGCAGCCAAAAAAGACACCCCCCCGGCGGTGCCCAAAACCACTACGGAAACGCCACACCCCGTAAACGCGTACGAACGCGAACGCGACGAGCGCATCGTGCGGAACAAGCTCATGATGGAATCGTTGCGAGTCACGTCCGCGGCGTCGGCGCTGGCCAAAGTGGCGGCGGCGAGCGCGGGTGATTCGAAGAAGGTAAAGGTATCACAGCAAAGCGCGAAACCCAAGGTAGTTCCACCACGAAGACCTCCTTCCACCCGGTCCACGCGTAACCAGGCGACGTGTTTAGACGAGGATCCAAAGTTTCAGTCGCTCGCGTTTGAAAACCCGCGCGAGTTCGGTTTCGGTTCACGAACGAAACAAAACGACGGTCTGTCCACGGAACACTCCATGAGCTGCGCGGAGTGGTGCGACAAACACAAGCTCCCGAAAGGCCCTGCCATGGACGGCATGTTCACTGGCTGGGTCAGTGAAAGCGCCGTCGCGAAACTGGGATTGGCGCCGACGAAAGAAGCGCACTGGGCCACGCACGCCGGCGCGCCCGTGAAACCGACCGGGAAGGTACGTGTGGGCAGGCTTTCCCAAATCCAGGCACCTACGTTTACAGCCCCTCTGTAACGTCCACTCATCCAAAGGAAGTGCACTACACACGGCACAAACGCACTGTGGAGGCCCGAGTACGCCCGACTGTTTACTCACGCGAGTCGCGGGAAGACTGACCCTTTTCGTGCACGCGCACAGGAAACCGCGAAAGCGTTTGCGCTGCGCATGATGACCGTCAACCCGAACGCGTACTTCTACCGGCACAACCTTCCCGGGGAAGACACAAGGCTGGGGGAGTGGGCACCGCATGAGATCGAGCACTTCGTGGCCGTCGCGAAAGAATTCGGAGCCGGGGATAAGTGGGGTTTGTTCGCGTCGCATGTCCCGCACCGGGTGGGGTACGCGTGTTCGCAGATTTACAGACACAAAATCATCCCGAACGGGTTACTTTTGGACGATACCTTCCGCGTAGACGAACGCGGCCGCGCGGTGTGGGTGGGGAAAAGCAGGAAGTAGGGATACGTAGGGATACGAGGAATAGCGACAAGTTGCGCGAGACGAAACGAAAGCAGAAAGCAGAAAAGTTGTGACGAGCGCGCGTTTGGATTTGTTTTGGCGATTGCCGTTTTTTATTTTTTTAAAGTGTTTACGGATCCGACGAAGTCGTGGTTCGTTCGGTTCTTGAATGCGCGTAGTACCGTAGTAGTACCGCGTAGTACTGCGTAGTAGTAGTACCGTAGTAGTACCGCGTAGTAGTAGTACCGTAGTAGTACCGCGACGGTAGTAGTACCTCCGGTAAAGCGCACTGGTCGCGAAGTCGCGCGGGCGGCGACGATTTCGACAAAAAAAGTTGAAACCGTCGCCGGCGCAAAGACGCTCGCGACGAAAATCTCGCCGCGTGTCGCCTTGCGCGACGCGCGGCGAGAAGTTTTCGTTAAATCTCCCTCCTCAAAGTTCGGCGCGCCGAACCGTGGCCGTCTCCTTTTTTGGCACAGCCGTCGCCGTGTCGTTCTTGTGTTTGTTGTGAAGAAAAAGCCGTCCCCGCGTTTTTCCACTCTCTTCTCCTTCCTGCGTCTCTCATCATCGTGTGTGTGTGTGCGTCCGGTGTGTTCGGGTCTAATCCCGCCACCCCCCACTGCTAAGTCGCGGCGACGCGCAAGTACCGGTACCGGTTACCAGCACTGGTATCTGTTACGGGTACTTTAAGTGCACTCAGTACTCAGTACTCACGTCCCGCCGCTTTGTGGTTCTAGAAATCACGGTCCTTTGTTTCCTTCTTCACCCCCGCCGCGCGAACGCGCCGGCTGAAAATAAAATGTTTCAGCGCGACCGGGTCCTTTGCCGTGGCGGGCCTGAAAGAAACAAATCCGCGCGTTGCGGGTGTTTCGCGCGGTTCGTACCTAGTCATAAAAAACGCCGCTCGTGTGTGGTCGCGGCGTCGCGTGTTCGCTTGTATTCCCTTCGCGCGAAAAAAAGCCTCGACTTTCCCTTCGCGCGCTTGTTTTTGTTTGTCTGTATCCTCCTCAAATCGTCTCGTCCTCCTCCTCTTTTCTCGTCTCGTATCCTCCGCCTCTCGTCGCCCGCTTCAGTCATGTACATTCGCGCTTCGCGTGTCGCCGGTCTGTGGTTAGGTGGAAAAAAACCGCCCCCGCGCGCGCACGCAAAACCCTTAATCGTTTAAAGTAACTTACTTAAAGTAACTACTTAAAAGTAACCCTCCCAAAACCCTTTACCGGCAGTACACGGCCGGGTCGATCGTGGCCGGGATCTGCTGGATCTCCGTGCCGAGTTCCTGTTCGATTCTGAACAGGTTGAACCGGTCGTCGTAGGTGATGAGGTTGACGCTGATGCCTAGGTGGCCGAACCGCCCCGATCGCCCCACCCTGTGAAGGTACGTCTCCGCGTTTTTGGGAAAGTCAAAGTTTATCACCACGTTTACGCTCTGAATGTCGATCCCGCGGGTGAACAAATCGGAGGACACCAAGTTGCGGCACTGCCCGTTGCGAAAGTCGTGGAACACCCGGTTCCTGTGCGACTGCATCATCTTGGCGTGGATGTAGAAGCAGGAGTACCCCAACTCGGTGATCTTCTTCGCGAGCAGCTCCACCCGGTTCACGCTGTTGCAGAAAATGATGCTCTGGTTGATTTGGAGTTTCGAGAAAAGCGTGTTCAAGCAGTGCACTTTTTGTTTCTCCTCCACGAAGGCGTAGTATTGTGTGATGCCTTTCAGGGTGAGTTCCTCCATAAGGTTGATGACGTAGGGTTTCCGTAAGTACTTGTCCTTGAAGTCCTTCACGGTTACCGGGAACGTGGCGCTGTACAGCAGGATCTGGCGGTTTTTGGGCAGAAAAGAAATCAGCTGCGAAATCACGGGCGTGAACTCGGGGGACAGGAGTTTGTCCGCCTCGTCCATCACCAGCATGGTGCACCCGCCGAGCTTCGCGACGGACTTTCCGGCCAGGTCAACCAAGCGGCCTGGCGTCGCCACGACGATGTGCACGGGCTGGTGCAAACGCATGATGTCATCTTTCAAAGAAGTCCCGCCAGTGGTGACCATGACTTGCACGCCCAGGTGTTTCCCGAGCTCTTTACAAACCTGGCTGGTTTGCAGCGCCAACTCGCGCGTCGGGACGAGCAAAACCGCCTGAATCACGTTCTTGGTGATGTCCACCTTTTCAAGCACGGGAATCGTGAAGGCGGCGGTTTTCCCGGTGCCGTTCTTCGCGCGCGCCAAAATATCACGCCCGGTCAGCGCGATTGGGATGGATTCCTCCTGAATCGGCGACGGGCGCTCGAAACCCTTTTCGAAAATACCCATAAGCAACTCGCGCTTCAGGAAGTAATCCTCGAACTCGTTGCCTTTCGTGGCGGTGACGTCCTGGTTGAGTTAACAGAAGGGGAGACGGAAGGGGTTTGAGAGTGAAGAGAAGGTCAGCGACGACGAACGAATGAATGCGTCGACACATCCCCACCGAAAAAAAAAGCAAACTCCAAAAAAGAAGAAGAGTCTCTTCGTTTCAGATCCGGAAAATTGCAACGACTCGGGTCGGGTCGCATCGGCATTTCGCCCGATCGGCGTCCCGAACGCGTGCCCCGATCGCGTCTCGCGACGGTCGGGGGTGTGTGTTTTCGGTGGTGATCGCTGGTGGTGCCAACCACGTTTTGACTCGAGTTAAAATTTGCCGAACCCGAGCCGTACGCGTGACCAGCGGAACGCAACGCCGAGCACAAGCCATGCGTGGAAACGATTGATCTGATCATTCTAGAAAAAAATTGTTTCGCCAGATTGCGCACCTCGGTTCGGTACCGCTCGTCCCTCGCGGGCAGCGCGAGCTGGTCTTTCCAGTTCCCCTGCTGCTGTTGCGCTGGGGGCTGATGCATTTGCTGCTGCTGCTGCGGGTACCCTTGAGGCGGGTACCCTTGCTGGGGGTAGCCCTGGGGAGGCATCCTACAGGGCGGGAGAGGAACGGAGAGAGGTCAGTGCCGGCATTCTTGCCGATCTGGGGGCGAGCTGACGCGCTCGAAACACTTTTTCCCGTCGTGTCCTCGTGCCGGAAACCGTCCGGTGTTTGGGGTACACTCACTGCTGTTGCTGCTGCGGGTACCCTTGCTGCTGCTGGTACATCTGCTGCTGCTGGTACATCTGCTGGCCGTTCATGGGGGGCGGCGCGCCGTAGCCCTGGGGCGGGTAGCCTTGCTGCATGCTTCCGGGCCCGTCTCAAGCCTCGGGAACAAGGAGAGGGACGCGTTCGCGTTCCGTCGCGTGACGGAGCGCGCGCGTTTGCGAACACGGAACGTGCGTCGCGTTTGTGTTTCGTGACTGGGCCTGCCGAGTCTCGTGTGTGTGTTTCGCGTTCGAGGGACCGAAGCGCGCGTAAAGAAGCTAGTGCACCACGGAGCCGAGCGAAGGCGTGCGGGTGATTGTGACAGAATCAGGGAAAAGGTTTTCGATATCGAAAACCGGGAATCAACTCGGCTTTGCATCTTTTCGGAGTGGGCATTAGAGTGGGAGTCACGGCGGTGGCAGTCCGTGCAAGCGGGGTTTGGGTTCGCGGGGATGAAACGCTCACTCGAGGACGACGAGACCGACGACGCCTGTGGCACTACCGGTGTTGACGTACCTGGAAACGAAGTCGCGGGGACGTCGTCTTCTGATTCACTGGAGGATGGTGCGATTGTGTCGGCCGTGCCGACGCAGGCGAAAACGATTTCGTCATCGTTCGATCACGTCGCCACCGTGTACGGCGACGCGGTCGCTTCTGTGACCCTAAAACCCGAGTTCGCGAAAACCCTCAAGGTCGGGGACGTGTCAGAGCTCGTGACCTGGGTTTTAACCCCGGACGGGGGTAACCCGGCTTGGGCGTTCGTGCGGCACAAACCAAAAATTTCGAGGATAGTCATGGTGTTGGCGCCCGGGCTTTGCGAAAACCGGTGCGCGAACGCGCGGGAGCTGATGCCCAACATCGCTAATTTCCTGGGAAAAGGCGTACCAACCAACACGGACAACGGAACCGCGAACGAGCTGAACGTGGCGCGGACGGTTTTGAACTCGGTGAGGGACGACGGGCCGAACAACGGCGTGGCGAAGAAAAGAAACGGGAGCGGCAATCAAAAGAAAAATGAAAAAACAGAAAAAGAAACCGAAACCGAAAGCACGGACGCGGCGTCTTTGTGCGTCCGGCCGTTCCCGTTCCCGCCCACGCACTACGTGCTGAGCGCGCAGCAGATGGTTGATATGGACTACCCCACGCCGGTTGTTGGTGGGGGCGATGATTCGTCCGGAGACAAAGACGAACCAACCTTGATTCTTCCCGACGGGTTCGTCGTGACCCAGCCGAGCGGCGCTGGAATAGCGCGGTCACCCGCGTTGTCCATGGTCGCGCTGGACTGCGAGATGTGTTACGTCGGGGTTGGTGTTGACAAACGGCTTGTCCTAACAAGGTGCTCCGTGGTGGGTCCCGACGGCACGGTGGTTTACGACAAGCTCGTCATGCCAAGCGAAAAAATAACAGACTACAACACCGCGCACAGGTACGTATTGGGCCTTTCCCAAATCCTGACACACTGCTTACCCATACAATACTGACACTTTTCGTTCACAACACAGCGGAATCACGGAGTCGCAGATGCGCGGCGTGACGGTTTCGCTGGAGGACGTGCAGAGAGACTTGTTGGAGTTGATTTCGTGCGAAACCGTTTTGTGCGGGCACAGTTTGGAGAACGACCTGCGACGGCTACAGATGATGCACCCGACGTGCGTGGACACGGTGCTTCTGTACCCGCACGACAAAGGCCCGCCGTACCGCACCAAGCTTTCGTCGCTCACGGAGAAGTTCTTGCGACGCAAAATCCAGCAGGGCTCGCACGACTCAGTGGCGGACGCGAGGGCGACGATGGAACTCGCGCTGTTAAAGTTCGTAAACGGCCCAAAGTTCGGCGAGCCGATTGGGGGGGGGGGTAGCTTGTTCGAGTACGTCAGGAGGGCGGGTAAGAGATGCGCGATGGTGGACCGAGTCGGTGTGCTCGAAAAACTCGGCGCGTCGGGGGTCGCGACTCGAATCACAACCGAAACGGACACCGACGCGGTGGAGAAAATTGCAGAGCAGGCGGGGAAGCCTTTCGGGGACTCGAGCGAGAATATACCGACCGGGTCCGATTTCGTTTTCGGCACGTTATACGGGTACTACGAGCACCTGCAAACCAGCAACTCTCGGTGGTGCAAACACAGTGGGTCGGCGTTCGGGGCGCTTGAGTCCGTGACGGCGGAGGCGGCGTTTGCGGCGAAGGAGGCGAATGTGAAAAAAACGCGAGAGGCGAAAAAATCAGCCGACGCTGACGCCGACGCCGACGACGAATACGACGCCCTCGAAGAAAGCGTCGCGTGCGACGCCGCGCTCGCGGATCTGGACACGAACGTAAAGAAAATATGGACCTCACTACCCACCGGGGCTATGTTGATTCTCGTCACGGGCGTTGGAAATTCGCCTCTTGTGAAAACATACCAGGAGCGCAAGTGGAAACGCGCGCAGGGGTTGGGGCCGTGGGGGGGGTGGACGGAAGAGGCGGAACACGAGTTGCGGAAACAAGCGGACCGCGCGCGCCGAGGGATGGTGTTCGCCGCGGTCAAGGGGAGTGACGTCGGTGGGGAGGCCGTTACACCTTGTGCAGGTGAGGTTTAGAAACGCAGGCGGCGGAGGAGGTTTGACACGCTACGCGATTCACATTCTTTAGTCTACTTTTTAACTCCCTTCACAAATCTACGCCCACCCCAGCCCCACGCAGTTGCTACACCGCTGCAACCCGTTTTCGCCGCCGCAGGTGGGACACACGCACAGACGCTTGATTTGCGGCGCCGCCAGCGGTTGCCACGGAATTGCCCTCCGGCCGTCGCAGGTCTGGCACGTCACGAACTTGCGCCCATCGCACACCGCGCACACGTGCCCCGCGTTTCGTTTCTGGCGCACCACCAATGACCGTGATACACCCGTGAACACCCCGGTTATCACCGCCAGCCCGCCGAACGCCATCCCGAACGTCGCAGCCACGCCCCCGAGCGCCTTCGCCGCCGCTGCGCCGGGCTTCTTGCGCTCGAAGGACATCGCACTCGGCTGCGCGGGGCGCGAGTGACGGAAGTGATTGCTGCTCGAAATCGCAATCGCAATCATCATTTCAATTTTTTAGCGTGTGTCGCTACTCGCTTTGTTCCCAGATTCACTTTCCCGATGGCGAACCGAGGCGACGTGTGTTCGCACGACCACGACTGCGGGGGCGAGGATTGCGGGGGCTCGTCGCTTCACGGGTGGGTGGACCACCCCCGGGTTTCGTGTCAAAACGCGCAAGAGGAGTCCGCGGCGGCGCGGGTTATTCGGCCCTGGGACGAAAGGTTGAGTTTTTTAAATGGCAACCCATTACGCAGCGACGACCAAGACCCCGAGCTCTTGGTGCACGTCCCATTCACGGCCGACGTGACCGTGCGCGGGCTGATGGTCGTCGGGGGCGGGTCCGGGAAGGCCCCTTCAAAAGTCAAGGTGTGGGTGAACAAACCCCCGGGGGAAATCAACCTGGACAACGCGACACGACGCACGCCGACGCAACAGTTCGACTTGGCGGAGGATTTCAGGGGCGAGCTGGTAAGGGCCTTTCCCAATCACCACACACCGCCTCCCTGATCGGCTCGATTACCACGACTGTTTACGCATACTAAGGAGTACAGTATATCCTTTCCAATCCCTCATACTATGGAGTACAGTATACCCTTTCCAATCCCTCATACACGTCACGAGAGACTGACACTTTTTCGTTCACAATCAGGAGTACCAAACCGACATCACAAAGTTCACCGCGGTTTCCAGCCTGACGCTGTTTTTCCTGACTAACCACGCACACGACGCGGAGGGAACCACGGAGATTTCCTTCCTCGGGTTCCGGGGAGACGGCAGTGGCAACAAACGGAACGCGATCGTCACCGCAGTTTACGAAACGAAACCAATGGCGGGGGACCACAAGGCGCCCGCGGAGGATGGCGCGCCGAGCGCAATTTTGTAGACTAATTTCCGGAACTTTTGGAGATCCGGGAGCACCCCTGGAGCAGTGTAGACAGCGAAGATTTTTCGTTTTGCGAGCGCGGGGGTGGGGGTGCGCGGCGAAGCTTTAGTATCGAGAGTTAGAACACAAAATCGTTCGTCTGGTGTTTACAAAGACAAATGCGCCATCTGCGCCAATACGGCGCCCCTGAGAATCTGCACAATCGCCGTGTGGCCCTTTTGAGCGGCGATGGCAAGCGGCGTCCATCCCTTATCCGTCGCCTTGTTCACGTCCGCGCCCAACTCGATCAGCGCCCGCACTACCGCCTCGCGGCCCTTTTCAGCAGCAATATACAGCGCCGTCACGCCGTCATCCTTTGCCTGGTTGACGTCCGGGCCCAACTCGATCAGCGCCCGCACTATGGCCTCGTGGCCGTCTTGAGCGGCGATAAGCAGCGGTGTTGCGCCGTCATCCATCGCCTTGTTGATTTCCGCGCCCAACTCGATCAGCGCCCGCACTATCGCCTCGTGGCCCTTTTCAGCGGCGGCGTGCAGTGGCGTCGCGCCGTCATCCCACGGCTGTTGACGTCCGCGCCCGCCTCCATCAGCGCCCGCACTATCGCCTCGTGGCCCTCTCTAGCGCCCATGTGCAGGGGCGTCGACCCGTCATCAACGCCTCTTGGCCCTCTCTAGCGGCCATGTGCAGGGGCGTCGACCCGTCATCAACTGCCTTGTTGACATCTGCGCCCAACTCGATCAGCGGCCGCACTATCGCCTCGTGGCCGTTTTGAGCGGCGATAAGCAGCGGCGTCGCGCCGTCATCCCACGGCTTGTTAACGTCCGCGCCCAACTCGATCAGCGCCCGCACTATCGCCTCGTGGCCCTTTTCAGCGGCGATGCACAGTGGCATCGCGCCGTTATCCCACGGCTTGATAACGTCCGCACCCGCATCGATCAGCGCCCGCACCATCGCCACTTGGCCATTTAGAGCGGCGATATGCAGCTCGTTCTCGTCACATGGGCAACCGTTCTTGCGCGCCCACAGTAGTACCTTCAGGTGCCCCCCCCCCGCAGCTTTATGGCACGTGCGGATGTCCCACGGGCAGCCGTTCGCGCGTGCCCACTGCAGCACCTCGAGGTGCCCGCCAAAAGCCGCCGCCGAGCACGTGTCCCGGTCCCACGGCCAGCCGTCCGCGCGCAA
>Ga0307488_10004620_pt1 | contig 11480 bp, 14 predicted proteins | sample SB02metaG_FD_202248 | JGI IMG/M metagenome (GOLD analysis project Ga0307488, IMG submission 202248) | Sea-ice brine microbial communities from Beaufort Sea near Barrow, Alaska, United States - SB 0.2 | ecosystem: Environmental > Aquatic > Marine > Coastal | place: USA: Alaska | collected...
GAAGAATTATGGAAGGCTATGAAAATGAGCCACCCCGAAATGACAGAAGAACAATTTATGGGTATTAGTGAATCAAATGGATATAATAAAAATGCTACCGATGGGTCTTTGAAAAATGAAGCCGGTATTGATTGGTTTGAGTTCCAAGAAGCATTAGGAAAAATGGGTTATATGGGTATTATGGATATTGAAGGTCCTCAAGGCGGTATTAAAGTGGATGCCGCAGATACAATGTTTGAACAGAAAGCAGATGGAAAAGCCGTTAATTGGGCTTTGATTGGATTAATTGTAATCGGATTTGCCGCACTTATGAAACATAATATATCCCCATTTTCTTTCGGTGTTGAAGACGGATTCGGTGCTGATTTTGAAAGTCGGCATTGGTGGAACTGATGAAATTCATTGAAATTGCAGGACTTATAGGCGTTTTTTCCGTAGTGACCGCAACGCTCATGCAGAAACAACGGCAACACAGTTCGTCGTTAGATGCTGAAACTATTGGAGATTACTTTGATAGAGGGCTTCATGGATTTATATTTAAATTAAGTAATGGTAAAGTATTAAAAATTGTATCAATGGGTATCGGTGATGTTAAATTCGGTTGGCGAGATGCTAATAATAAGCAATCTAATTTCATAGATGAGTATATTCAAAATACAAAATCGGGTGTATGGGAAGAATGTAAAGTATTGCCAAAATACTATTATTATAATGAGGGCTATGCAAGTCAAGAACTATTAGATGAATTAGAAGATGAAGGCAATACCGATTGGGACATTGATTATAATGATGAAGTCGCCGCATGGGTGACAGATGATTACAATACTGTTGATGTTAAGTCATTAACTGAAACAGAAGTCCTCCGAGCAAAAACAGTCCTTCATGGATGGGGTGTGAAATATGGAGTAACTTTTGGCGACTTACATGACGATAATTACGGTATTGATGAAAATGGTGGTATAGTATTCTTTGATTTTTCTGTAAATATGCAATAATAATGTGAACCTTCATATACCCCTTAGCACAAGTATAGTATTGCCCCGAACAGAAAAGGTGGCAAATGGAAAGTGAAATATATGAGCAAGACAGAAAACAAATCGGAAATTGAAGCATTTTTAGAACAAGCCAAAGCGGAAGCACCGGAAACGGGTTCTTCCACTACTGTATATCCTAATCGTGACCGCCTACAAGCAGACTTTGATACACTTTATCAAGGCTACATCATTGAAGGCTACAACGAAGGAATTGAAGGAAACTATGGTGTGTCCACCGCAGTTAATGTCATTGACACCAACAACGAGGGTCGCAGAATGACTCTATGGGTTGGCGGATTTGAGACAAACCACTTCGCACAATTTATTGAAGGCCAAGCCGCAAACGGTAACGCTCTCCCTCTCCAAGTTTCCTTTGTTCGCACAAAGCAGACCTCCGAGAAGACAGGAAGAACCTTTAACAAACTTACCCTCCGTCTTGATGCCGCAGGTGACGATGTTGTTATCCCTGCTATGCCCGAAGACCAAGTGGCAGAAGCGTGATTATACCAACAGTATTTATCAAGGTTCGCCTCTTCTTGACACATTCCTGTGGGATTACCCATCTCACTTGAAACCCCCTGTGTCGGTAAGGTGGTCGGGTTCTTTACTTCTTGCTTGCGAGTCGTTATTGGATTCGGCCACCTTATCGGCCTCCGAAGGGTTTATCAATGCGTTAATGTTCACCTCAATTGGTGGGAAGCAACGGCAACCCGATGAAATGGTGATTGCATGATTCCTCAAAGTATTCTTGAATATATCAAGGAAACGATTAAAGGAACACATCACTTATCAACGGGAGCAATTGTTGAAAAGCAAGAGAATGTATCAACGATAATTGATTCCCTCATTGAAGGAACTACTGTTCAAGGTATTGGTGTTTCAACCAAACGAAATCCTATTGGTATTAAAAATAAGGATGCGGGCAAAGATAAAACAATAATTGAATTCGCTATCTCCGACGGAGAGAATTCGGCTGATTGTATAATCCATAATACTGCATCTAAATACCTCGCAGGTGGTTTGGATAATACTACTTTTGGCACTTATGATAAAATGCTTAGAGTATCAATTGCAGAAGGAAAACCGATAAAAATTGAAGGTGCATTTACTAATCTAAATCGCAAACGATTGTTTGTTGTTGAAGATATGCAATACGCCGACGATAATTCTAAAAGTCAATTAAGCGAAGAACAAATTACTGCTTTTTTGGACTTATGCAAAACCGAAAACATTGAACCTCTTGATATATTAACTGATGATGATAGCATTTGGTCGGAGTTTTATGCCGACAATTCACTAAAAGAAGCAGTCATGCTTTTCTGTTTGAGTCCTTATGATAAAAACGACATGATTCACTTTGGATTGATAACAAATCCCGGCGAAGGTAAAAACCACTTGGTTGATAAAGTTATTGCACCATTAGTTCGTTGCCGTATGGCAGGGACAGGAAAACTTTCAACATTCGCCGCACTATTTGGGGCTATGTCAAGTGATGATTTGTCTTCTATTGAATTAGGTATGTTGCCTAAAATGCACAATAGCCGCATTGTATTCTCGGAATTTCAAACAATGGATGAAGATGTATTCGGTGAAATGCTGAATGTCATGTCCGATGGCTTTTATTCGTTACAAAAAGGTAAAATGGATGTCACCCGACACGCTATGCTCAACATGGGCTTCTTTGGTAATCCGCCTAATTATTGGGGCGGAGAAGACAGTAAAATAGAAATGTTGGCCGCATTTGGTAAATATACATTACCTATTATATCAAGACTCACTATTATTTTCGCAAAACCCGTTCTCAATGACGACCCAAACGCAGAAGAAAAAATCCGTATGAAAATCCTTGAAAATATGGATAAGAAAAGTAAAAGCAAAACAAAAAATAATGAATTAGTAATAGTGCGACAGTTCTTCAAAGAATACTTGCTTCATGTTTCAAAATTAGAACCCCAATTGGGATTGTTTAGGTCTATCATTCAATCGGAATTTGTAAGGATTCAAGAAACTGAAAACTTCAAAGAAGCATTCGCTACAAGAAGCAAAACCGATAATAGAAAATGGGCGGGTTTCTTGTCTTTAATTAGAGGCTATGCTCGGTTAAATGGAAGGGATAAATTATTGCCTAAAGATGTAACCGCAGGGTCAAAAATGTTCTGCGAGTCATTAGAAACATTAACAGGTATGTTGCCTAAGAGTAGTCTTTTACAAGGCGTTGATTTTGAAATGTTGGAACTGCACCGACAAATGTTATCGGAGTTTGATAAAGGAATGGGTCAAGGTTGCACAGTCAATAAAAAGAAGGCTAAAGCATTCGCTAAGAAACAAAACCGAAACAAACAATTCTATGAATTATTAAAAATTAAATTAGATAATAAAACAATGCTCATTGAAGACTTAGGTAATGGAGAAATCCTTATCAAACGAGATTGGGAGGGTTCACTATGAATAATGAGGACTTTTCTTGGGCTTACATACATGGATATTATTATCCGAAGTTCTTGATAATGATTAAGAATATGCTTTGGGATGAAAGGTATGAGTTCTTAAAAGCCATTTATAATGATAAAAATAAGGATAACTTGTGGGAAGAAAGAAGCGAAAACCCAATTCAAGACATGATGGAATATGTAGCAAGAAAAGAATACTTTCACTTTTTTTGCATGGGCTTCACCGTATTTGAAGATGGAAGATACATAGTCCATGAGCAAATAAGAGAACTAATTTGGAGATATAATAACAACCATTAGATAACAAATCAAAGAAGTGAATACTATGGATAAAAATACTACTAATCGGGTCGGTCTTGCATTAGATTTAATGTCAAGAAAAGGTTGGGGTATTGAGAGGGCATCAAAGTATGCAAAGACCACAAGAAGAACCGTCAAAAGGTATGCCGATAAAAACGGTATTAACTTGAAAACACAAGTAGGAAAAGCAATTAAAGTAAAAAGAACCCCCGACGATAAAATAGAAGACTTCTTAACGCTCATCCATAATGGCAATTCGGCAACAAAGTCTGCAAGGGAATTGAGAACAACAGTCCGAACAATGTCAAAAAGAACATACAAAGGAATCCCTATCATTGAAAAAAGTGGTAATTATTGGGTGTGTAATTTCGTTCCCGTTAAAGAATATGAATTAGTCGCTTACGGAGAACTCTTATCATTTGATGGAAAGATTCAAGGCAGGGGTGTATTAAGTGGACCGGATGCTAATAAATCAAAGAATAAAAGAAAACAAGATGAAGATTATGCCGACATTTGGTATCAATTAGACATTAAGAAAATATATTCAACACTACCTCCCGAAGAAATCGGAAAAGCCTATGGAAAAGAAATTATGGATGCCGCTAAGAAACGATTCTTAGGATTAAATGTCAATAATGCTTCTCTTTCTATGAAGTTTAAACAAAATGGCGCAGTATTAACTCATATGGTGGATAGAAAAAGAGCAGGTTCAAACAAAGTTTCTGTTTTAGAAAACATAACAAAAAGATATGATATGCACTTTGATAAACCTATCATTAGTATTGATGAGGATTTTGACTATTCTAAAAATGTTGATTTTATACCCATTGGTAAATACAAAGATAAAGAAAAGAAAAGAGCAGATGCTAATTTTCAATTGTTTTATATGAGGAAAAATAATCTTCAAGGATATGGACCTATCAAAATGATAATCCCGTATAACTTAAAATAATCACACCGCAAGTCCCGAAAGTCCCACACCTACACCCGAATAACGGCGATATTTTGGCACTTTTGACACATTCTTCAATTGAGAATTAATTGAGAGCGTAGCACTTAGGAGGGGTGTAAAACTTGTTTTACTCAATATATGGGGGGATGTGTTTAGATAACAAGACCGACTAATAATAATTATGCAAGGATGGATATTACCGGCTACCGCACTTATTGGTGGTGGAGGACTCGCTTATTATTTTCTTTCTTTAAGAGATACTACACCCGTTGGATTAACAATAGTTAAAATGATTCAAAATGAAACTTTAGGGGTTGATAGTAATGGCACTAAATACACAGTTCAATTTGTTGAAGGCACATTCCGAAACAGCGATAAAACATTACCTGTTTCTTCAATGAGCAATAAAGAACCTCTATTAGTAGTATTCAAAGATGATGAACCAATAGATGCAAGAGTAATCAAGTTATCTAATTGGAAAGCACCCGACGCAAGAGATTATGAAGACAACCAAGAAGGCAAAGCAAAATTAGACTCCGATTATAACAAAATACTCAATAATTTTATTAGTCTTGGAGAAGAATATGATATTGATATGGAAAATTTGAAAAGCGAGTTAAGAACAACAGAATCCTCAAGTGCGGAAATGAACTTTAGGGCATCAAATACATTACAATCTCATTTCGTGTGGTGAATACTATGAAAAATTATCCGAAAGAATTTTACGCAAAAGAAAAGAAACCTTTACATATTGTTGGTTATACCCTCGCTTTGGGGCTAATGGCTATCGGGGTTTTAGAAACACTACATTCTATCCCTTATATCTTGAAAGGTGAATCATCCCCTATCGGTATGACGCTCGGACCTGCTACGGTGGTTCTTAGCGGATTAATTGCCGGTGGATATTTGATGGAAGCAAAAGTAATCTATTGAATAATGTTTAAGTAGTATGGCTTCTTAGCCTACTTTATGGAACGAAAATACCAAGTGAGATTTCATTTAGCGAAAGGTGAGAATTATATGAAGTGGCAAGTAAAAAACTTGTCAAACGGAGAGGTTTCTTTTTATGACCCCGAACAATACCAAGTAGTTATGTATGATTGCATTTTGAAAAATCAAAAAACTGCGGCAAAGAAAATCAATTGCGGTGCAAATAAGACTGTATGTGCATGGATTAGAGCAGGTCATGTCGTCATTAGAAATCTTGGCTCTCAATCGGAATACCCTTATGGAATTACTTATGAAGTATCTTATAATCCAAGAGTTACTCCTTTTTGGCGCAATTTTCAAGGAATTGATGTTGATAATACAGAATGGGGAGAAATCCTTACCGCTAATCGTAAGTTATTTATCAATCCAAATTAATATGAAGCATTAAATACCAAGTAGCCCAATTCGTTCTTATGGCCGAACAAGCAGAAATTGTAACTATGGTAATTATTTTATTGGCAACAATTGGATTATTGCTATTAAACAGATTTAAAGGTAATTTGCGTTTGCGTTTTTCCAAAGCCGTTGATGATTTAGAAGATGTTATTGAAGATGAAACAGGTTTAGATTTAGAAATATCCGAAGTGATTAATGAAGTCCTTGAAGAAGTCCTTGACAAAACCGAAGAAGTTCTTGACGATATTAAAGAAGATGGTGTTTTAGATGAATCATTATCCGATGTTTTGAAAGAATTAGGCGATACATTAGAATCAATAGCAAAGGCGATTAAGGCCATGACTGTTGCTCAATTAAAAGACCTATTGAAGAAGCAAGGATTACCAATTACCGGCAAAAAGAATGATTTGCTTGAAAGACTTCTTGCATTACTTAAATAAGATACTCCTTAGATAGTCGTTTAGATAAATACTTCTTATGAGGGATTTTTTGCACCACGCAGAATACGGCTTAAGTAAAGGATTAGGTGTCTTAGATGGTGTCGTTTTATTCGCCGCCGCTTCATGTTTGTTTAGGGCTTCTCAAGATGTTCAAGAATTGTATTTTTTCCCAAGTGAACAACAAAAGTCTTTATTGACTTCCGCAGTTTTAGGTATTGCATTGTTGGCATGGAGAGGAAAAACTCTCTTTTCTATTATTGAATGAGTTAAGTTAATATAGGGTCTTAGACAATTAGTTCTTATGGGGTCTTATGAAGAGTATTTAAAAAGACTTCATAGCGAAGCACACCACGCTTATGAAATTGCGGAAACTGCAAGAAGTAAAGGACATGACCCAAAAAATCATGTTGAAATTCCTAAAGCAAAGGATTTAGCAGACAGAACTCAAAAATTATTAGATTTTCTGCATCCGAGAAATACAGCCGAGCAAATTAGAAAATTAACTAAAGAATATGACGGCAACCGAGAAAGAGTCGCTATTGAAGTCGCAAGAATTGTTTGCGCCGAATCATACCTTTATGGCATCTTAATGGATTGTAGCGATTGCGGCGGCACAGGAATAAAGAAAAAAGGAACATGGGAAACTTCTTGTTATGCGTGTGAAGGAATCGGTAATAAATTAGGATTCAGTGAAAAAATTGATTTTGATTATAAAGAAACTATGAAAACATTTGAAAGTAAAAAAGGTAATCTATGGAAACCCGACGAGGATTCACAAAGACTTAGTGAAATGGCTATGTATCATGGCGTTTGTGCCGGTCTTGCGGTTCTTACCGAAGGAATCCTTGTAGCACCCTTAGAAGGCGTTGTATCGGCAAGGATTCTTAAAAATAATAACGGTAGCCATTCATTATCAGTTTCTTATGCAGGGCCTATTAGAAGCGCAGGTGGAACAGGCCAAGCACTTTCTGTATTAATTGCTGATATTTTGCGAAGAGATTTTGATTTATCAAATCCTATCATGTCTTTTGAAGAAATTGAAAGGTATAAGGAAGAAGTAGGATTGTATAGAGGACTACAACACCGGCCTTCTAATCCCGAATTAGAACAGATTGTTAAATCATGCCCAATTTATGTTGATGGTGAAGGTGTAGGTAATGAAGTCACAGGACAAAGAGATTTACCAAGAGTAAAGACTAATAAAGTGAGAGAAGGTATGCTATTGGTTGTTTGTGAAGGATTAGTTCTAAAAGCACCCAAAATCTTAAAATATGTGGATGCCTTGAAATTAGATGGTTGGGAATGGCTACGGCCTTTCGCTAAAGGTTCAAAAGAAGGCGGAGATAATACAATAAAACCAAATAAAAAATACATTTCCGATGTTCTCGCAGGTCGGCCTATATTTTCGCAACCTATGGCCGTAGGTGGCTTTAGATTGAGATACGGGCGGTCAAGAGTAGCGGGATTGGCTACTACATCTATTCATCCGGCTTCTATGAAGGCTCTCGCAGGTTTCTTAGTTATAGGAACTCAAATGAAGTATGAAAGACCGGGAAAAGGAACGGTTGTTACACCTTGCGATAGCATAGAAGGACCTTATATTCAATTTAAAGACGGTTCGGCAAAGACAATTACTTCTTATGATGAAATACCACTTCGTTATCCAACAGACCCCGATTATGATATTGAAACCATTTGGGATTTAGGAGAATTACTTGTTCCTGTCGGAGAGTTTTTAGAAAATAACCATGTTTTATTAGAAAGCCCTTATGTGAAAGAATGGCATGAACAAGTTTGCGAAGACAAAGGTTTAAGTTATCCTAATACTTTTGAAGAAGCCATGAAACAAGTAAAAATGGGGTTGCCTTTAGCACCATGCTATGTTCCTTTTCTTTCCGACATTAACGAAGACGATTTTGAAGTCTTAATGAATGGCATTCTTGAAGATGGTGAAGTCTTAAATCTTGAATCAAGAACCATTTGTTATCGCTTGTCTATCAACATTGTTGTGAAAAACGACAAATACTTTATTTCGGGAAAAAGAGCAGAAATTATCCGTTATTGGGCTAAATGCCCACCTAACTCCGATAGTTTGTTAGCGATAGGTGCGTTGGGGTCGTCATTAAAATCTATAAACTTCCGACCAAGAGTAACTTACAGAATTGGAACTCGGATGGCTAAACCCGAAGGAAGTAAAATGAGAGAAATGAAACCACCAATTCACACTTTGTTTGTAGTAGGTCATAAAGTAGGCACAAAAAGATTGGTTGCTGATGCGGCTAAGAATGATTATGCAGTCCAAGTCGGACTCCGATACTGCGAAAAGTGCGGAGAATTTACTACTAAAGGTGTTTGTCCTAAAGATGGTGAGAATACTATTTTTCAATCACATGAATGGATTAGTCCAACAAATGATTACAAAGAATTATACCATGAAGTAAGTGCTAAAGTATTATGGGATGATGCTTTGACCATGATAAAAGAAGCGGAAGATAAAATGGGTATTGAAGAAGTGTTCGGTCAAGAAAACCTTAAGAAAAGAATTAGTATTAGTCCAATAGTGAAAGGTGTCAAAGGTATGACAAGCAAAGACAAAATAAATGAACATTTAGTCAAAGGGATTCTTAGAGAAAAGAATGATATTAGCACATTCCGAGATGGCACTATGAGATTTGACATGGTGGATATTACTATGACACATTTTAAGCCAATAGAGATAGGTATTACGGCAAAACAAGCAAGAGATTTGGGTTATACTTGTGATAATGAAAATCAAGTTATTGAATTAATGCCTCAAGATGTTGTAGTGCCGTTGAATTGCGCTACTAATTTGTTGAATACTACAAAATTCGTTGATGAATTATTAATGACTCTTTATGATATGGATTCATTTTATAATTGCGAAAAGATTGAAGACTTAGTGGGACATTTGATTATGGGGATTGCGCCGCATACAAGTGGTGCTATTTTGTCAAGAATTATAGGATTCTGTGATATTAAAGGACACTACGGACACCCTTATTATCATGCGGCGAAAAGACGCAATTGCGACGGCGATATTGACGCTATAATTATGCTTATGGATGGATTGATTAACTTTTCAAGAGCATACCTTTCCGCATTTAGAGGGGGATTGATGGATGCACCATTGATTTTAACAATGACTATTGAACCTACGGAAATAGATAAAGAAGCATTAAATGTTGATACTATGTGGAAATATCCTGTTTCCTTTTATGAAGGAACTATGAGCCGACCTTCTGCTAAAGAAGCCACTAAGTCTTTAGGTATTGAAACCGTTGAAGTGCGATTAGCAAAAGGTATTAGTGCATTTGAAGGCTTTGGTTATACACATACAACAACAGATGCTTGCGAAGGTCCGAAAATAAATCCATATACGGCTTTAGATTCAATGAAACAAAAAACATTTATGCAATTTGAATTGGGTGAAATAATCCGAGCCGTTGATAATAAAGACCAAGCAGGGAGACTTATTAATAGACATTTAATTAGAGATATGAGAGGAAACCTTCGTGCTTACGGACAACAAAAAGTGAGATGCACAAAATGTGGCGAATCTTATAGAAGAGTTCCAATTGCAGGTAAATGTATCGCAGTTATTGAAAAAGACGCTGAAAATCCAATGACAGGGGAAATTGAAGATAGAATATGTAATTATAAACTAATTTTAACTGTTCATCAAGGTTCAGTAGCAAAATATGATGGATTGATTGATTCCATTATTGAAAAATATGGTGTTGATGATTATACAGACAATGTTTTTAGATTAGTTCATAATTGGGTTCAAGACACTTTTTCAAAAGGTGATGAAAGCATTCAAAAGAAATTATTTGAAAACGATTAAATACCTGTTCAAGTAATTGTAAAATATGGGACAATCTAATAATTACCTACGCAACCAAAAATTATACACTAATGACGACGAAAGCAAAGAAGTATTTGCTAAAGATTGCGTTCCCGAAGAATCAAAGCGACCTAAGAGTTCTTGGACTTATGGTGTAAAAGCATATACTAAGGGTGTCGGAGGTTCAAATGATGAATGGGTCGGTTGGTTTGCTCCACCACGCCTTAAGAAAGGAAAATCTAATTAATCAATTTACGCTTGTTTAGATAGCAAGAAAGAGAAGTCTTGATTATGATTGAACCCGAAAACAACGGTTCGGAAGATGCAGGTTCTTTAGACGCTCTTACAGGATTAAAATATGTAGGGATTGTCATTGGGGCTATGTTACTCGTTTTAGGTTTGTCATGGACTGATTTACTCGGTTCGGAAGAAAAAAGACCCACTTCAAAGAAAGGTAATTCCGAAGGCGAATCAAAAACATCTAAGAAAAATGAAAATGAAGATGTTGCAGACTATGAAGAAGATTACCTTGAGGGTGAAATTAACGCAAACGATTATTCAAAAATACCAAGTAAGTGAACCATTAAATAGTGTATTTAACAAGTAATAATTATGCCTCCAAATAACATTGAATTGTCCGATGAAGAATTAACACTGATTTTCCGACTTTGCGAATCCGCTACTGTAAATGGATATGAAACCGCAAAGACTCTCGTTTCGCTCATGGATAAAATAACTTCTATTGCAGAAGAAAATAAAGTCCATAAAGACCAAACAATTTTTCCATTTAAAGAATAATCAAGCCATCAATCCGTATGCCTGTAATGCACTGATTATTGAATAACACATGGCTTGGTTTGCCGCCGTATCGGGCGGACCGGGAACAGTAGCGTTGGGCTGTTGTCCCGCACCGCCACCAAAGAAACCTACATCCCCTCCACTTTGAGATAATGCACCTGCAAGAGTTAATGTGCTTCCATCAAAAGTTAAATTTGCTTCACCATTAAGCGTAGTAGCGGCAGAATAAGTAGTTAGTCGGTTATTTGCACCGTT